>Ga0074045_10000094_pt1 | contig 74226 bp, 66 predicted proteins | sample BogForMeECP23OM2_FD_94442 | JGI IMG/M metagenome (GOLD analysis project Ga0074045, IMG submission 94442) | Bog forest soil microbial communities from Calvert Island, British Columbia, Canada - Bog Forest MetaG ECP23OM2 | ecosystem: Environmental > Terrestrial > Soil > Wetlands ... | reverse complement strand
TACCTCGGTCTTCCCGTAGATGAAACCATTACCGGCCAATCCCGAAGGACCATACTGGGCGCTCAAGGTAGCTGTAGGGAGGAGGGCATTCTTGGTGGCGCGCACGTCCACGATTGCGTTTTTCAAATTGTAGTATTGCTCCTGAATATCAGGGCGCTTGGCAAAAGCCTCCTTGACGGCTTCCTCAAACGTGGTGGTCTGGACGGAAGTAGGGCTGTCGGGTTTGTCGGTGGGGACGATTTCGACGTTGATTAGGTTAGAAGCTAACGGATCTTTGGAAATGTAATTCTTCAGCACCAGTTCATTCTGTAACTGCGTGGTTTGTGCGACGATCAGATTCTGATTGTCGGTTGCCAGTTCCGATTCGGCGCGAGTTACGTCGAGAGGCGCCATCGTTCCAATTTCGAGCTGTTTTTTATTGTCGTTATACAGTTTGGTGGAAACGGTAACCGCTTCCTGTTGAACCTTGACGTTCTCGCGCGCATAGACGAGTTCCCAATACGCGGTAATGGTGTTGGTGATGGTGGTGATCGCTTGTTGTGCAAAGGCGAGATCGGCGATCTTGCGATTGTTTTCAGCGATGATGATGTTCCGGCGATTAACGAAACGGCCGGCACCAGCCAGTAGTTGTTGTTGGAAGCTCAGCACCAAGGAGGATTGCACGTAGGGATTAAAAAAGTTTGCAGCGTTAGAAGACGCTCGATTGTTATCCCAGGCGACCGACATACTCGTCCCGGTATCAAAATTCTTCTGGAACGAAGTGTTGTATTGCGCGGTGTGAGAAGTCAATGAGAATATTCCCAGATTATTGATGGCAGTTCCGGTCACCCCGGTTCCGGAAGTTAAAGGGTTGTTGACGGGCGTAGTGCGGTCATCAAAATAGAACGATTGGACGATATAGGGGTCATAGAGAAGGCTCGGGAGGTTCGCAGTTGACCCGGCGGAAAGGCTTTGAGGCGTACCGTAGCTGTAGCCACCGGCCTTGGTCTTCAAGACACCGGCGTCAGCCATCCACGGGTTGTAGCGCTGAACAACGATGTCCATGCTGTTTTCCATCGAAAGGGCGATGGCGTCCTGAAGACTCAGCATCAACTTACCTTCGCGGATGAGCTGCTGAAGACGAGGGGAATTTGTGAGCTCCCCCGGGGCGACGGTCTGCATTTCGTAAGGCTTAATGATATTGGGGAAATAGCTCGGAGGCTTAGAATAGTCAAATTTCGAGACACCCAGAGAGACGGGTACGCCGCCCTGCGCAGCGGCAGCTTGCGTTTGCGGCGGCGGCAATTTCGGGGCCGGTTCCTGAGCAAACAGTGGACCGACAGGCCCTCCGGCTAAGGTGCCAGCCAACACAGCGGCGAGCAGAGGTCGGAAGAACAGCTTCTTCATAGGTTTCCCTCACGATACAGATGGATTAAGTTCGCCGACAACGCGATTTGCAGCCCTAATGGTTAAAACGTCAGGGGCAGGCAATTTGTTTCAATCGAAATGGTTTAATCATTAAAAACATTGTGCCCGAGAGTGTACCGGAACCGACCGAGCACCATAAACCTGGACCGAGAAGTTTATCAGGGGCATGATTAATTTGACAACGAGGTCCCTGGCAGCTAGGCTGCTGACATTTCGACGCTTAGGAGCGATAGCGGTTAGCCTGACCATGTTAACAAAAGAAGAGATTATCCGAACGTTTGAAACTGCAGGTGCCATCCGCCACGGTCATTTTGAGTTGTCCAGTGGCCTCCACAGTGGAACCTATGTGCAGTGCGCACTGGTGCTTCAGTATCCTCGATTTGCGGAAAAGCTCGGGCAAGCGCTGGCGGCCTTGTTCTCCGATGCCAGGATCGACGTCGTTGTTTCTCCGGCGCTCGGTGGCGTGGTGATAGGGCAGGAAGTGGCGCGAGCGCTGCCAGCCGCAAACGATGCTCTGGGCGGCGGAGTTCCGGCGATTTTTGTGGAAAGAGACGCGAGCGGCACGATGACCCTGCGGCGCGGCTTCCAGTTAAAGCCCGACCAGCATGTCTTGGTGATTGAGGACGTGTGGACTACGGGCGGATCCACGCAGGAAGCAATCCATGTGGTCGAAGAAGCGGGCGGGCGGGTGATCGCTGTTGGAGCGCTCATCGATCGCAGCGGCGGGAAGATTGAATTCCCGATGGAATCAAGCTCGTTGCTGGGTTTGCCGATTGATAGCTACGAGCCCGAAGATTGCCCCTTGTGCCGGCAAGGATCGGTTGCATTGAAGCCGGGCAGCCGGTTCGCGCGGACCGCGTCCTAGCGCGGGATGATTCGCTCTTCATGCGCTATTTCAAACTCACCATTGCCTACGACGGAACTGATTTCCACGGCTGGCAAATGCAGAAAAGTAAAGCGACAATACAGGGCGAAATCGTGGCGGTACTGCGGCGCCTTACCCAGGAAGAAGTGCAGCTAAACGGATCGGGCCGCACGGATGCGGGAGTGCACGCGCTTGGCCAGGTGGCCAATTTCCGAACCGAATCAGGATTGTCGGCGACAGAATTTCAGCGCGCGCTAAATGCGTTGCTGCCAATGTCCATACGGATTACGGCAGCGGAAGAGACAGGGCCCGCTTTTAACGCGCGCTTTTCCGCGAAAGGAAAAATTTACCGGTATCGGGTGTATCGGGGCAAAGTGGTGCCGCCGTTTCTGTGGCGATACGTGCTGCACTATCCGTTTCCGCTCGACGAAGAGGCGATGAAGCTGGCGGCGGCTCGATTTGTGGGGGTGCACGATTTTTCTTCCTTTGCAGCGTCGACGGGCTCGGAAGACGACGATAAAGAACGGAACATGGTGCGGGAGATTTATTCGGCGGAGTTGAAGCGAACAGAAGATGGCGAAGAGTTGTGGTTTACCGTCTATGGGCACTCGTTTTTACGATACATGGTGCGCAAGATGATGGGAACGTTGCTTGAAGTGGGTCGAGGGAAGCTGGTAGTTCGGGACGTGGAGAGATTATTTGAGATGAAAGATCGGTCGAAGTCGGGGCCGACGGCTCCGCCTCAGGGGTTGTGCATGTTAAAGGTGGAGCATGAGGAAGGGTTTCGGGTGTGAAAGAAAGGGGAATAGAGGTCGGAACAGAAAACCCGCACCCGCAAAGGCGTTCCTTCATAAATCTCGAAGAAATGAGGGATTTTGTAGTTGGTTAGGGCTTTATCGAGTTCTTCGTTGTTTTCTTTAATGTTGACGCCCCGGGCGAGGGGAGCTACAGGTTTCGGTGAGAGTCGGATAGAATCTCAGCTATGGTTGCAACAGGGCTCATGGTGGAAACGATTCCTTCGATTGATCCTGCGACCGGACAAGTGCAGGGGAGCTACGACAAGACACAGCCGCTCTGTGTGCCGCAGTTGCTGGCGCGGGCCAAGGTGGCGCAATTGGAGTGGGCCGGGCAATCAATTGAAAAGCGCGCTCGATACCTGCGCGCGCTGCAAAAGGAAATCCTGAAAGCGCGGGATGTGCTGGCCGATGCGGTGGTGCGCGAATCCGGCAAGCCTCGCGCGGAAGCGTTATTTGCGGATGTGTTTGTGGCGCTAGATAGCGCGGCGTATTTTTCGAAGCATGGCGCGGAATCTCTCCTCCCGGAAACGGTTCCTCATCACAACACGGCAGCGAAGGCGAAGACGGGGATGCTCTATTACGAGCCGCTGGGTGTAGTGGGAATTATCAGCTCTTGGAATTATCCGCTGGCGATACCCATGAGCCAGATCATTGCTGGTTTGGCCGCGGGGAATGCGGTGCTGTGCAAGACCAGTGACTTTACCCCGGAATGTGGCTGGTTGATTGATAAGTTATTTCGCGATGCGGGTTTTCCGCGGGATCTTGTGACGATACTCCAAGGCAGCGGCGAAGTCGGCCAGGCGCTGATCGAGGCGCGACCAGACAAATTATTTTTTACCGGTAGCGTGTTTACGGGAAAACATGTGGCGGAGGCTTGCGCGCGGCAACTGATTCCTAGCGTGCTGGAGTTGGGCGGAAAAGATGCGATGGTGGTGTTGCGCGACGCGGACCTGGATGTTACGGCGAGCGCGGCCGTTTGGGGGAGCTTCACGAATTGCGGGCAAGTGTGCCTGTCGGTCGAGCGGTTGTTTGTCGAAGAACCGGTCGCGGATGAATTTGTTCGGCGATGTGTTGCGAAGACGCAGAAGTTGCATCTAGGCCCAGGAAGTGGTCCGGCGACAGATATTGGACCGATGATTCGTCCGCAACATGTCGAGCGGATGAGCGATTTGCTGGCTGATGCGGTGGCACACGGAGCAAAGATTATCTGTGGCGGACGAGCACGGCCAGATCTTGGGCCAAATTTTTTTGAGCCGACCATCGTGACCGGTGTCCACAATGCCATGCAACTTTTCCAAGGCGAAACATTTGGTCCGGTCATGGCGATTCAAGTCGTGAAAGATGCAGAGGAAGCGGTTCGACTAGCAAACGACACGGAGTTTTCGCTGGCTGCAAGCGTGTGGACCGGCGACAGGGCCAAGGGGAAAGCGATTGCGCGGCGGTTGAAGGCGGGTACGGTGATGGTGAACGATGTATTGACCGGATTCGCGATTGCGGAAGCTCCCCACGGCGGATGCGGGCTGAGCGGTTGGGGCCGCACGCATGGCCGCGCGGGATTGCAAGAGATGGTCTATGTGAAGTACGTGGATGTGGATCGCTTGCCAAAGACGGAGAAGCCATGGTGGTTTCGCTATGGGCCAGAATTGCAGAAGGCGGCGGACGCATTTTTGCAATTTGAGTTTGCGGGGAGCTTGGCGGCAAGGGTGCGGAATCTGCGGGCGGCGATGAAGACGATGTTTCGGGATCATGGATTCTAACTTTTTGTGGTGCAGGAGACTCTTGTGAGTGAAGAGACGGTTCGGCAGGTGCCGGAAGGGATGGCACCGGCGAAGAAGGAATTGAAGGTAAAGACGCGGAAGACGAAGCAGCGTGCCTGCGATGAGAAGAATGAGAAGGGGAAGTTGTGTGCGGGGCATTTGAAGCGGTGGTTTGAGTATCCGGCGGAAGTTGCGGCGGTGGTCGGAAAGGATGCGGAGATCTACCGGTGCGAATTTTGTCAGACGCTCTATCGCCCGGATCCGTTGCAACAGCCGAACAGTTATACGCTGAGATTTTGAAGCTAGAGCGAAAGGCTACGACGCGGTCAGCCCGCGCGGTACGCGGTCGAACTGAGGCCCAGCCTGAGACACGGCTTTCTACGCGATTGTTGTTTAGGTTCAGGAGGAGGAGGAGGGGGAGGCCGCTCCGCCATGTCCCAGAACGAATGGATCTACGATTGGAATTTGGTCGGGGAATGCGCGATCCCGCCCGGCACAGAAGTCCTGCTGAATGATGAAACGCTCCGCGATGGACTGCAGAATCCCTCGGTCCACGACCCCACCATCGGAGAAAAGCTAGAAATTTTGCATTTCATGGAAGCGTTGGGAATTCATGCCGTGAATATCGGGCTTCCCGGCGCTGGCCCGCGTGCGAAGGCGGACGTCGAGGCCTTGGCCCGCGAAATCGCGAACAACCGCATGCGCATCAAGCCGAACTGCGCGGCGCGAACCGTAGAGACGGACATTCGTCCCATTGCCGAGATTTCCGAGCGGGTGGGAATTGCCATCGAAGCCGCGACGTTTCTCGGATCAAGTCCGATCCGGCGTTTGGTGGAGGATTGGACTGTCGACCATCTGGAGCGAACGACCGAGAAGGCGGTGAAGTTTGCGGTCAGCGAGGGTTTGCCGGTGATGTATGTCACCGAGGATACCGTGCGGACAGATCCGGGGACGGTCAAGAGATTGTATCGGGCGGCGATTGGCAGCGGAGCGCGTGCAATCGTGCTTTGCGACACTGTGGGGCACGCCACGCCCCAAGGAGCGTCCAATCTGGTGAGATTCGTGATTGAGACGGTGGTGAAACCGTCGGGCGAAGCGATTCGCGTCGATTGGCATGGCCATCGCGATCGCGGATTATCGATTGCCAATTCTCTGGCGGCAGTGGCAGCGGGTGCCCGGCAAATTCATGGAGTGGCGTTGTCTTTGGGCGAGCGTGTTGGAAATACACCGATGGAGTTGCTACTGGTGAACCTGCGATTAATGGGATTGATTGAAAGTGATTTGACGTATTTGCGGGCCTATTGCGAAAAGGTGGCCAAGGCGACACATACGACGATCCCGCCAAACTATCCAGTGTTTGGCAGGGACGCCTATCGAACGGCGACCGGGGTGCACGCGGCCGCGATCGTGAAGGCGCTCAACCGGCATGACGCACAACTGGCCGATTCCGTCTATAGCGGCGTGCCCGCGCATCTGTTTGGGTTGGAGCAGATCGTGGAAGTCGGACCGATGAGCGGAAAATCGAATGTGTTGTATTGGCTTGCCCGGCATAAAATCCCGCCTACAGATGAGTTGGTGAACCGGATTTTTGAGGCCGCCAAGCAATCGACACATGTGTTCAACGATGAGGAGTTGCACGCATTGGTCGGGAGCCCGGGTACCGCTGTTTAGGAATTCATGAGCCTGTCACTTCGTACGGTGAAACATGGGGCAGTTTGCGCTATTCTTTTTGTCATGCCGCTTCGCTCCACCGTGCTTTCGCAAGCGTCTCGCCACGGGAATCCAAATGGGTTGACGGAAAATGCGCGAGTGCAAGCCGCGCTCGAGTGGTTCCAAAAAAACCTAACCTGGATCGACGAACAGCAAATCCATCTGACAGAAATTCCTGCGCCTTCGTTTGAGGAAGAGAAGCGAGCAGCAGCAGTGACGGAGTTATTGACGGCAGCCGGACTGAAGGTGCATTCAGACAAGCTGGGGAACGTGATCGGAGAACTGCGTGGCTTGACCGACAAGGAGATGATCCTGGTGGCGGCGCATCTCGATACGGTCTTTCCTGTGGGAACCCCCATCCGGGTGCAGCGGGAGGGCGGCCGGCTACTGGCTCCGGGAATTTCCGATAACGGAACGGGATTAGCGGGATTGGTGGCGCTAGCCATGGCGATCCAGGAGGCACAAATCGCTCCGCAACGGACCATTCTGTTTGCAGCCAATGTGGGAGAAGAAGGCGAAGGAAATTTACGGGGAATGCGCGTGCTGATCGATGCGTATCGCACAAAGTTGCGGGGGGTAATCGTGCTCGATGGGTCGGGCACGGACCATGTCACGACGAAAGCGTTGGCTTCGCGGCGGATGGAAGTGGTGATCCGCGGACCAGGCGGGCACAGCTGGTCTGATTTTGGAATGCCGAATCCGATTAATGCGCTGGTGCGCGGCGGATTACGGTTTATCAACACGAAAGTTCCGACGGTTCCAAGAACCACGTTCAACCTGGGGCAGGTAGAGGGTGGCACGTCGGTGAATTCCATTCCCCATGAGGCCCGGCTCAAGGTGGACCTGCGTTCGGAAAGCGAAGATGAAATCGTGCGACTGGAAGTAGCTCTGCGCGAGTGCATGGGAGCGGGCGTGAAAGACGAGATGGAAAACGCGCGCGACCGGACCAAAGGAAAATTGGAGTGGAAACTCACCGTGATTGGCAGCCGGCCTGGCGGAGAACTACCTGCGGATTCACCGTTGCTGGCGGCTCTACGTAGTGCCGACGAATATGTGGGCAATCATTCGCGGATCGAGCGGTCTTCAACCGATGCGAATATTCCGTTGTCCTTGGGGATTGATGCGATTGCGATTGGGGCAGGTGGAAATGGGGGAGGAGCGCACTCGCTCGAGGAATGGTATGAGCCGGCGGACCGGGAATTGGGATTGAAACGAGCGCTGCTGAGTTTGCTGGGTGTCGCTGGGCTGGCCAGCGAAAAGGGCAGCGGATGAAACGATTACGTGAGGAAAAGTTGCTGCGAGGGATTTCCGCGGCGATGATTTGCGCAGTGATTCCGTGTTCTGGTTATGCGCAAACGCAGACGAAACAGCCGCCGGTGATTCACAAAACCACCTACTACCTTCACGGGCGTATTTACACCAATGATCCAAAACATCCTTGGGCCGCAGCGCTGGCCGTGCGCGATGAAAAGATTCTGTGCATCGGAACAATCGCCCACATCATGCTCGATTGTGGCGCGGCGGACGCGCCCGCTGATACTGTTCAACTGAATAACGCGTTTGTGATGCCGGGTTTTAATGACGCGCACACGCATCTAGGTGCTGCCGCGCGCGGAAAATTGGCACTGTCTTTGTACGGGGTGACGTCAATTGCCGAGTTAGAGAAGCGCGTGAGAGATGAAGTCACGAAGCACAAACCTGGGGAATGGATCGTCGGAGCGGGCTGGGACCAGACCCTCTGGCCCGACAAGGCATTTCCGAATCGCCTACAGATTGATGAAGTAGCTCCGAACAATCCTGTGTTTTTGGAGCACGTTTCGGGGCACATCGCCGTAGCGAACACGCAAGCGCTGAAGCATGCGGAGATTCTGCCCGATACCAAGAATCCTGCCGGCGGAGAGATTGAGCGATTTGCGGATGGGGAAGCGACCGGAATTTTGAAAGAGGGTGCAGCGATGGATCTGGTGACCCAGCGCATCCCCTCACCCAGTGAAGAGCGGCTTCGGCAGGGAATCGAGATGGTATTTGAGGAGCTGGCGCAGAATGGAGTTACATCCGCGCAGGACAATTCGGAGTGGGACGATTTTGAGACCTTTAGAGAGTTAAAGGAGCAGGGCAAACTCACGGTACGGATCACGGAGTGGCTGCACTTCCTAGATTCTACGGATGATTTGCAAAATCATCGTTCGATGGGCGGTACGACAGATTCCTGGCTGAAGACCGGCGCGCTAAAGATTGTGACCGATGGGGCGTTGGGATCGCGCACGGCAGCATTGAATGCACCGTATTCGGATGATCCGGCGACCAGTGGGATCATGACGATTGAAACGGAAAAGCTGAAAGCCATGGCGATTGAGCGCGACCGATTAGGGTTTCAGCTGGCGTTCCACGCAATCGGAGATAAAGCGAATCATGTAGCACTGGACGTCTTCGAATCGGTCGAGCGAGTGAATCCGACAAGGGATCGCCGTGACAGAATCGAACATGCACAGGTGGTGGCGCCGGAAGATATCGCGCGATTCGGCAGGTTGCATGTGATTGCTTCGATGCAACCGGCTCACCAACTGAATGACATGCGTTGGGCGGAAGAAAGAATCGGACCAGAGCGCGTGAAAGGCGCCTACGCGTGGAATTCGATCGAGAAGGCGGGTGGGAAATTGGCGTTCGGAACGGATTATCCTGTGGAGCCGATCAATCCGCTGCGGGGAATTTATGCATGTGTGACGCGAGAATTGCCCGCAGGCGGACCGCCCGGAGGATGGCAGCCGCAGGAAAAGCTTCCTTTGGATGAATGCATTCTGGGATACACGACGGGCTCGGCGTATGCGGAATTTGAGGAAGGGAAGAAAGGGCAGTTGATTGTGGGGCAGTATGCGGATTTTGTCGTGCTCTCGAATGATCTGACGAAAATTCCCGCCCCCGAGATTCTCAGAACGAAGGTTGTCCGGACGGTCGTTGGTGGACGAGTGGTATTTGGCGGGGAGCCGGGGAATTAGGAAAAGAAAATACAGAGAGCACGGAGTTCGACACCGGAAAAACCTACCGCTCGGGCCTCGGACATTCGGCCGGGGATATCAGGCCCGTTAAAGCCAATAGTGTTTCTCCAAATCAGGTCGTTCGATTCTGAGCAACCGGCTGGCTAGCCTGTTCGTCGTCTTCGGGTGAGGTAAGCCCGTCGTGCCAGGAACCCACCGAAGGTATCCCTGCCTAGGCGGGGAACCAGGAGGAATCCCCCCCAGAAATGCGGGGGAGGATGTCAATGAAAGTCGAGTCTCTTCACCTCTGCCGATGATTTATTTCCCACTGGCAAACTAACCCACAATCTCACTTTGTGCCCGTTCCACTCGGTGCAAGCCGGTGCCGGGGCATCTCCTGTTGCGGTAACTTCAATCTTCGCAAGGTCCACGATCTGGTACGTAGCGAGTCCTCCACTGCCGTCCACGGTGACTTGAATCTGCGGATTTTTCGAGCAGTCTACGCTCGTTACCGTGCCTTCGAGGCCGACCAGCAACTGCTGGGCATAGGGCGGGCGATCGCTGTGCTGCGCGCGCGCGGAAGAGCCGGGTGTAGAGCCGTTTCCCGGTTGCACGGGTATGCTGCCGCGGATAATTTGCGAAGGGTAGTCTTTGTGGTTGGCGACGCGCGCGACCAGTTCGTTGGCCATCTCTTTTTCCGCCGGCGTATAGGCCGCTTTGGCAATTTGATCCGAGATGATTTTTGCCTCCGCGTCGCGGTAATTCGTTAAGAGCAGTTCCGTCAGCCGGGCGGAGTATTCCAGCGCGTTCGGTTTCATTCTCACCGCCAGCCAGCTTGCCGTGATGGCTTGCTTCTGATCCTCGGGGGAACTTGCATACACTTGTGCAAGTAAGTCGTATGCGGGTGCAAAAAGAGAGTTTATTTCTACACATCGTTTCAGCTCTTCAATGACTCGTTGGCGGGTAGACTCGCTGGCAATGCCCATTTCGGCCCGGCTCGCCGCAAGTAAATAAAGCGGAAAAAATCCCTGGTCACCAAGCCGAATCGCCTCCTTTGCCTCTTTTTGCGCCAGGTGCGGTTGCTGCAAATGGAAGTAGAGTGTGGCAAGAGAAGTGTGCGGAAGTGCCAGGGTTGGATCGAGCTGGACGGCTTGTTCGAGTAAAGGTTTCCCGGCCTCTGTCCGATTGTGGTGAACGAAAAAATCCCCACGCAGGGCCAGTACCTCCGCAGCAGGAACCGGGCGCGAGGCCAGCGGCCCTTCGGCTGCTTCCTCCGGGTTGTTGATCAATGTGTTGTAGAACTGTCCCCCGCGAACATACCCACTGATGAGTTCTCCAAATTTCTTCAGATCGCCGAAGGTTTGCCGCGCCGCTTCAAGTTGGTTATGGCTTTGACCCCAGGCTTCAAGAAAGTGTTGTAGCAACTGTTTCTGACGGGCTTCGGGATTGAGCATCAGGTAATGAACCACAGCCCAGGATTCGGCATAGAAGAGGGAAGCGTGGTTAGATTCGTTGTAATACGGGGAGTCGTGATCAATCGCAAGCAATTGATCAATGGGGATGAGGGTGTTCGACTGCAAAATGTACAGGTACGTTGGGTCGACGGTACCGATATGTGATCTTTTTTCGCCCAAAGTGGCATTACCGAGGTATTCCGCAAGCCCTTCATCCAGCCACAGCGGAAGATTGGAGAAGTTCAGGTGCGTTAGCGAGTGGGTGTATTCGTGGTATAGCGCGTGGTAGGGATTATCACCAGGCGCATCCAACTGCAAAATCACGTAATGCTTATCGAACCCCTCCTGATACAGTCCCGAAGCGTGCGTGTGACCCTTTGTCTCATACTGCTCGGGCAATAATTCCTTCATTCCTTTCTCCCCTTTGACCGCGATAATCACGACGGACTGGGCTGGATTCGTGCGCAATTTCGGGAACGCACTGTGAAAGAGCGCGCGGATTTCCTCAAACTGTTTGGCAATATTGCGCGCCTCTTTTTCGCTGGCGGGTGTGTAGACGGTGAAGTGAGCGCTTTTCACTTCGATCCAGTTCTCGGCGGCGAACAGTGTAGCGGCAAGGAGAGTCGAGAGCGTGAAGAAACGCACTAAGGAGGAAGTGGTTGGTTTGGGCGGCATCGCTCTTAGCATGTTGGAGGACTCTTTTTGCGTCAAGTAAACCGCAGGTTGGAGCACATGGTTTCGAGTGAAGCCAAAGGTTCGGCCTGGGGAAAGATGGTTTCTAATAGGCCGATTGTGGATTGGCTTGTAGAATTAGCCCGCCTGCACAGTTCCGGTAGACATTTAATGAAGATGGAACGCCGACACCAAGCCGACCTGGCACTCACGTTTTGCTCGCTCGTCTGGGGCGTGACGTTTGTGGTAGTGAAGAATGCACTGGATTACTCGTCGGTGTTCCTTTTTCTGGCGATCCGGTTTACCTTGGCGGCGGTTTTGATGGCCATGATGCGGCCAAGAGCGTGGCGACAGATTGACCGCGAAGAATTATTCGCCGGAATTCGGCTCGCATTCTTCATGTTTGTTGGTTACGGCTTTCAGACGACAGGGTTGCGATATACCACGGCTTCTAATTCGGGATTTGTGACTGGCTCGAGCGTGGTGCTGGTGCCGTTGCTTCTGGGAGTGTTCTGGGGACGGCGGCTGACCGAATGGATCTACGGTGGAGCATTTGCGGCGCTCGTTGGTCTTTATTTTTTGACCGTGCCGGTCGAAGGGTTGCGGTACTTAAATCGCGGGGATGTGTTGACCTTTGTGGCGGCGGTGTTTTATGGCGTGCACATCATTCTGGTTGGCGAGTACATGCAGGACCACTCGGTGTCTGCGCTGAGCCTAATTCAGGTGGCGGGATGCGGGTTGATGGGCTGGGTGCTGACAGCGGCGGGCGCGGCGATTCATTGGCAACCGCTGCGATTTGCCTGGCGGTGGGAGTTGCTGGTAGCGACTCTGGTGTGCGCGGTGTTTGCGACGGCAGTGGCATTCACGGTGCAGTTGTGGGCGCAACAGTATACCTCCGCGAGCCACGCGGCGATTCTATTTGCCCTCGAGCCGGTGTTTGCACTGATTACGTCATACCTGGTGCTCGAGGAGAGGTTGTCGAAACGGGCATGGAAAGGTGCCGGGTTGGTGGTAGCGGGAATTTTGATTGCGGAATTGCTGGGTGCGCCGGCTGCGCCAGAATCCCCGGAGCCGATCTTTGAAGGGAGGATTTATTTTAAGCCGTGGTGGAAGACCCAGTAAATCATCCAGTCAATGACTGGATGTTGAGGCAGGGTAATTTTTGATGTCGACGGGGTCGTACATGGTGGCAGTAGCCGAGTGTGACTTTTCGAACGTGGCGATCGAATCGGCGTGCAGCAAGGTGGTGCCGATATCGTCGAGACCTTTTAGCAGAACTTCTTTGCGCGATGGGGCGATTTCAAATTTGTAGACCAGGCCATGATGATCTTTCACGGTTTGGCTAGGCAGATCAACCGTGAGCGAGTAACCCTCTTCCTTTTCCGTGCGCCTGAAAAGTTCGTCGATTTGTTCTTCGGGGAGTTCGGCGGGAAGGATGCCGTTCTTGAAGCAGTTGTTATAAAAGATATCGGCGTAGCTCGGCGCAAGAATGACCCGGAAACCGTAATCGCCGATGGCCCAAGGAGCGTGCTCGCGGCTGGAGCCACAGCCAAAATTGGCTCGTGTCAGCAAGACCGACGCGCCCTTATAGCGTGGGAAGTTTAAAACGAAATCGGGGTTTGGTTTTTCGCCCGGGAGATAGCGCCAGTCATAGAACAGGATGCGGCCGAAGCCCTGGCGGGTGAGTGCCTTGAGGAATTGCTTTGGCACCATTTGGTCCGTATCGACGTTGACTTTGTCGATGGGCTGAACTAGGCCGGTGTGGGTGATGAATGGGTTCATTGGGAAAGGTCCTCAGTTTTCAGCTCTGTATTTAATTGAACCAATTTCGAGTTGCAATCTCGCTTCAATTCTTCTCCGGTGCGCCAGTCGGACGCCCTTGCACTATTCGACGACGGTAGCCGCATCTAGTTCGCGGACGTCGACGAAATGGCCAGCGATTGCGGCGGCGGCAGCCATCACCGGACTGACGAGATGCGTGCGGCTGTCGCGACCCTGGCGGCCTTCAAAATTGCGATTGGAGGTGCTGGCGCTGCGTTCCTGGGGCGGAAGGACGTCTTCGTTCATGCCGATGCACATGCTGCAGCCCGCGTCACGCCATTCGAAACCGGCGGTGGTGAAAATTTTGTCGAGGCCCTCGGCTTCGGCTTTGGCTTTAATGCCGCGCGAGCCGGGAACGATGAGGGCTTGCTTGATGTTTTTGGCGACGTGCTTGCCGGCCACAACGTGAGCTGCTGCGCGCAAGTCATCGATACGGGAGTTGGTGCAACTCCCGATGAAGACGCGGTCGACCGGAATGTCCACAATCGCCGTGCCCGGCTCGAGGCCCATATACTTGAGCGCGCTTTCTGTGGCTTTCTGGTCGTTGGGATCCTTGAAATCGTGCGGATCGGGCACGCGTCCGTTGACGCTCGTCACCATTCCGGGATTCGTGCCCCAGGTGACTTGCGGCGCGATCTGTTCGGCTTCGAGCTCGACGGTCATGTCGAACTTTGCGCCGTCATCGGACGTTAGCAATTTCCAGTATTCGACTGCATCGCGAAATTCATTGCCGCGAGGAACGAACGGGCGGCCTTCGAGATAGGCGAAGGTGGTTTCATCGGGCGCGATCATGCCAGCGCGCGCGCCGCCTTCGACGGTCATGTTGCAGATTGTCATGCGACCTTCCATCGAGAGGGAGCGAATGGCTTCGCCGCCGTATTCGGCGACGTGGCCAGTGCCGCCACCGATACCGATTTTTCCGATGATAGCGAGGATGATGTCTTTTGCGGTTACGCCCCTGGGGCGCTTGCCGTGGACCAGAATGTGCAGGGTTTTCGATTCGCCTTGGACGAGGCACTGCGTAGCGAGGACGTGTTCCACTTCGCTCGTGCCGATGCCGAAAGCCAGCGTGCCGAAGGCGCCGTGGGTTGAGGTGTGGCTGTCTCCACAGACGATGGTTTGGCCAGGCTGGGTGATGCCGAGTTCCGGGCCGATGATGTGGACGATGCCCTGATGCTTGCTGTTCATGTCGAACAAGCGCACGGCGGTCTCGCGACAATTGCGCTCGAGGGCCTCGAACTGAAGCTTGGCGTCGTTGTCAAGGATGGGAAGAGTCCGGTCGGTAGTTGAAACGGAATGATCCATCACAGCGAAGGTGAGGTCCGGGCGACGGACGGTGCGGCCTTCCCCTTTCAGTCCGGCGAAGGCTTGTGGAGATGTGCCTTCGTGGATGAGGTGCCGGTCAATGTAGATGAGCGCAGGCTTGCCCGGCTCCTGGTAAACCAGGTGATTGTCCCAAATTTTTTGGTAGAGAGTTTTTTGTGCCATGGAAGTTCGAAGGATAGTTTAGCACTGTGCCGGGAAGAGAAAAAAGTCAGCAGTCCAGTGTCAGGCAGAGTTAGAGAAACAATGGATTCACAGGGAGGATCGAGCGCTCCGTGGAGGACGAGGACGAAGGAAGTAGAAAAGGAGGCCAGTGGCATTGGCGACCAGGAGGACGGCGATGGTTTTTAGGGTATAAGCGGATTGACTGGCGACCGGGATGATCGGGAAGACGGAGAGGACTACGAACAGGAGAGTGAGCAGAAGGGCGAAAGCGGCGAGGATGCGCATCCACAACGGCCCACGGAGAGAGTGGTTCCTAATGGAGAACATGGGGATAGCAAACAGCGCGACGTAGGAGATGGCGTAGAAGGTGAAGCCCCAGATTTGCAGGAGCTCGAAGGCTTCCTGGTCGCCGACGCCGATGAGGACGGCGGTACTCGCGAGGAAAGTGACTCCGCCGAGGAAAAGGATGGAATGGATTGGCGTGCGGTACCTTGGATGAAGGCGCGTGAACCATTTGGGAAGCAGGTGGTCCCAGCCGGCGCACATCGGAAGGCGTGTATTGGCGGCGAAGTTGAGGCTGAAACTGGAAAGATAGTTGGTGAGAAGCAGAAGGATGGCGATCGGGACGATGACGTGCGCGAAGCCGGAGCCTCTGAGCGCGATCCGGAGGGCTTGCGGTATGGGACCGATCACGTCGATCTGGTTGAGCGGAACGTAGGCGAGGATGGCACTGGTGCCGAAGATGTAGAGCAAGGCGATGATCGGCGCGGCGAGGAAGATAGCTTTTTTGAGATGCGAGGCGGGATTGCGGGATTCTCCCGCGAAGATGGCCACATATTCGAAGCCGCAGAGAGCGCCGAAAGTCATTTTACTAAAGACGCTCAATTGGAACAGCGTGAGCGGAGGTAGGACTAGGCGCAGGGGGTGGTATTCAGTGAGCGGCGAACGGCCGATATGCAGAAACGGAAGGAAAGCCAGAAACGCGATGATGAGGACGGTGAGGGCGCTGCCAACATTGGTGACCCATTTGCCAACGCGTAGGCCCAGGTGAGCGACGAGCATCAACGCGGCGAGGATGGTGATTGACGTTGCGAGAACGATCCATTTGCTCGAGGCGATGGCTGGCGCGTCGAGACCGAGGGCGTAAGCGGCATAGGTAACCGCGACCAGGCCGATGGCGGCGACGTAGAGCACCACGTAGAGCCACAGATTCCAGGCGACGATGAAGCCAACGGCGTCTCCAAAGGCGTGCCGCGCCCATTCATAGAGACCGCCTTCGATGGGCATGCGTTGGTTGAGATGCGAGACGACGAGGGCTTGCGGGACGAAGAAGAGCGCAATGGCGATCAGCCAGAGGACGATGTGCGACGGGCCAGCGAGGACGGCGGTACCGAAGAAATCGGGGATGACGACGAGGAGGATCGAGGCGAGAACGAGGTCAGCGAAGCCGAGTTCCTTAGAGAGAGAGAGGGATGGAGCGCTAAGAGTGGTGGTCGTGGCTGACAATGCCGGATAGTTTGCGGTGAGAAGCGGAAGAGAAGCAAGGAAAAAGACGGGTCAAGAATCTGTGCTGTTGCACCAGAGAATGCGATTTCCGACCGGCCCTGCAGGCCGCCCACCCGCACAATTTATTATTGATTCGACGGTGGCAGAGAAAGCTGATCGCTCAGCCGTTTTATCTCCGACTGAAGGGACTCTATCTGCTGCTGTTCGGCATCGAGCTTGGCTTTGCCTGCACTGTCTTCGGCAAAATTGGTCTTGGAATAGTAAGCGGTTTGATCCAGTGCAAACTCACGCTGCAGCCAGCTCAGAGCTTCCTTCGCGGAATCGAGTTCTCTCTGAATTCGAGCATCTTCAGGAGATTGGCAAGCAATGCGAGAGGCATTTTTCAGCGACGCAATCTTTTCTTCAAGAATAACTTCCTGCACACGCGCAGGGGAGATTGGTTCCGATTGTGGATGTGGGGGAGACCCGACAGCAAGCCCCGAGGAGCCCGCCTTGAAGTTCGTCAAATCGACATCGTCATCGGAGATGACTCTTGGAGCATAGGAAAGATCCTGACGAAGTTGTTCGAGTTCCGCTTCGTCGGCTTGGAGCTCGGTTTTGAGGCGCTGGTCTTCGGGATTATCGCAAGTTACTGTCTCTCGGGATGTTTCTCGAGCTTGCTTTGCGGATGATTCTGACTCTGGCGGAATTTCTGAACTATCCGGAGAGGATAATTGCGGGGCGAGATCATCGTTGGTAAACATTCTTGAAGGTTTCGCGGCGCTGGGCTTGTTCTCGCGAGCATTTCGCGCGGCCTGTGCCAGCGATTCCGATGATGGCGGTCCTTCCTGGGACCGCGTGGGACCGGCGATTGTAAGCGTCAGCAATAAGAGGGTGAAGGGTACAGTCGGGCAGAGGGCCAGGGTTCGGGTGGCCACCGGTAGAGGAAGGAAGGTTCGAGGGTTCATGGGTTTCCTACCGCGTTCACTTCTCTCTGTGATACTACACCTCGGAATTGTCGGGGCACAATACGTAGATCATTCTAGTGCCTCCCCCGAAACCGGAAAGTTTCGGATTTTGAAGCGAAAGCTCAATTAGCCGCCGGCGATAGAAGGAACCAGCAGCACGCGGTCGCCGTCTTTTAGGGCCACGCTTTCGCCGCCAAGGAAACGGATATCTTCTTCGTTGAGGTAGACATTGAGGAATTGGCGGATCTGACCCTGTTCGTCGCGGACGTGCTTTGACAAACCAGGGAACTGCCGGGTGAGTTCGTCGAGGGCTTCGGCAACGGTAGCGGCGCCGGTGTCTAGTTTGGGTGAGCCTTCTGTGAAGCGGCGGAAGGCAGTGGGGATTTCAATTGTGACTGGCATGGTTCGGTCTCCCTTGTTTGGTGTGCGAGAAGAATGTTGTGGTGCTGGCCGGCAGGGTGGTGGCGGGCGGTGTCAAGGCAACCCCAGATCCCTCCGGAGCAAAGTAAGCCGGTCCGTGGTGACAAGCGCTCATTGCCGGACGATTTTCAAAGACGACCATCATGCCGTGACGCTTTCCTTGAATTGAACTTTGAGGAGGGCCTCAAAGGCTTCGATCTTGGGTTCGATGGCGATGGTGGCGGGGAAGTCGGCGGCGATGGCGTCGGTGGTCTTAAGGCCGTTGCCGGTGATACAGACGACCGTGGTTTCGTCGCGGCCGATGCGGCCCTGTTCGATCAGTTTTGCGGTGACCCCGGCGGTAACCCCGCCGGCGGTTTCGGCGAAGATGCCTTCATTTTCGGCAAGCAGCTTGATGGCCTCAATAATTTCGGGATCCGACAGGTCTTCGGCCCAGCCGCCGCTTTCCCGGATGAGGCGAATGGCGAAGGGACCGTCAGCGGGATTGCCGATGGCCAGGGAACGCGCGATGGTGTTGGGCTTTTGCGGCAGGAAGCGCGGAAGATGGCGTTTCACCCCATCCGCGATGGGAGAGCAGCCTGTGGCTTGCGCGCCAAAGAATTTTACTTGCTTAGGCTCGACCCAGCCGAGATGAGCGAGTTCGCAAAAGGCCTTGGCGATTTTGCCGATCAGCGAGCCGCCGGCCATTGGAACGACAACATTGTCGGGCAATTCCCAACCGAGCTGTTCAGCGATTTCGAAGCCGTGGGTTTTGGAGCCTTCCGCGTAGTAGGGACGGAGATTGACGTTGACAAGTCCCCAACGGAAGCGATCGGCTACCTGAGTACAGAGGCGATTGACATGATCATAATTGCCGTTGATCCGGATAATGCGCGCACCATAGACGGCCGTGTTCAGAATTTTCGCCGGCTCGAGATCGGCGGGGATGAAGACGCAGGCGTCGATGCCTTGCTGAGCACACTGGGCGGCGACGGAGTTGGCGAGATTCCCGGTGGACGAGCAGCCGACGGTTTCAAAGCCAAATTTTTTGGCTGCAGCAAGCGCCGTAGCCACCACACGATCCTTGAAAGACAGCGAAGGGAAGCACACGGCATCATTTTTGATATAGAGATTTTTAATGCCCCACTTGGCGGCCAGCTGGCGCGAGCGCACGAGCGGAGTGCCACCGATGGCCAGCGACGGGGTAAAGCCTACCGGCAGCGGTAGCAACTCCGAGTACCGCCACATGTTGAAGGCGCGGCGCGAGAGTTCCGAACGCTGGGCGATCTGACCGAGTCTCTCGTAGTCATAGCTGACTTCCAGCGGCGCAAAGCAGTCTTCGCAGTAGGATCGTGGAGCATTGGGGAAGCGTTTGCCGCACTCCCTGCAGCGTAGAAAGTAGATGTCCGACATAAAGTCCCCTTGCATTGTGCCGCCGTTCGGTTCGCGATGGGGCTTTGGAGACCCTCGCCCCGAAAGGCCGAGCTACAGCGGCTGAGATACGTGGTACTGATTTACGGGGCAGCGCGGGGGGGGTAAAAATAAAAAACCCTCCGTCGCCAAAAAGCTTGGAGGGGTCTCAGAATTACCTTCTGTGAACTCTACAGCTCTTTAGCAGTTTTTTACGTGGAGCAAGTTGCCCTAAATCGCCACGTGACACCGCAAAATGCGGCTCCACCATTTATGGAGGAAGAGGTGGGGATTGTCAATAGCAAATTTGGTTCCTGCCGGGGTAACATTTTTTGCCCAGCTTGCGTCGAAGATGGGCAGAAGTCGGATGGGGGTTGCCGGTGGCTCGGGGAGGCCCCACCGCGAATGGGTTACGGCCGGACCGGCCAGGAGGCCAGTAATGCTCCCGCCGCATCTAAGCCCTCTAGCAACTCGGCCATCGTTCGAGTGTTATACTCTTGGAACTAGGGTCGGGAAGACAGGAGCAGGACAGATGGATCTTGTGCAAAACGTAGAAAAGAAGTCTCGCCGCCGGACGTTCCTGGTGGCCATTCTAATTGCGTCGACATTAGTTCTGGGAATTCTGATTGGCTCGATTGTGAGCGGAAGAGTTTCCGCGATGAGAGGATTTTCGTTCTCCGGAACGGATGCCTCGGCGCTGACGCTTCCTGACCCGGTCCCTTCGTCGAATTCTTTTTCGAGCATTGTCACGCGGGTAGAACCCGCAGTCGTGAACATCGCGACGACACAAGTAATGGACCGAAAGTCTGCCCGCAAAAGGCATCCGGGACAGGAAGAAGATCCCAGTGAAGACTTCTTTTTCCATTTTTTTGATGGGCGGCCCGACAATGGGCAGCCTCAGGCAGAGCGCAGCCTTGGTTCCGGCGTGATTGTTGACAAGCGCGGGTACATCCTGACGAACAACCACGTCGTCGACCAGGCGACAAAGGTTCAAGTGACACTCAGCGGAAACGATAGCACCAAGTACACCGCAAAGGTGATTGGCGTCGATGAAGCAACTGACCTTGCGGTGATCAAGATTGATGCAGGCAAAGAACTGCCGTTTGCGAAATTGGGCAATTCCGATGGTGTAAATGTGGGCGATTGGGTGCTTGCGATTGGTAGCCCGTTTGGTTTGAATGCGACCGTTACCGCAGGGATCATCAGTGCCAAGGATCGTGGCGGCATCGGGCGGCAGTTCCAGCGTTTCCTGCAGACCGACGCGGCGATCAATCCGGGCAACTCTGGCGGACCGCTGGTCGATATGGCGGGCCAGGTAGTGGGGATCAATACGGCGATCATCACCGGCGGCCGCGGCTATGAAGGCGTTGGATTCGCGATGCCGTCCTCGACAGCGATTAATGTGTACGACCAGCTGGTAAAGAATGGACGCGTAACGCGCGGGTCGATTGGCGTGAGCTTCCAGGAGGATTTGGGCACCAACACGATTACTCTTAAGTCGCTCGGCGCTCCCTATGGCGTAGTGATTGAGGGAGTGGAGCCCGGCAGTCCAGCGGAAAAGGCTGGATTGAAGGGCGGAGACGTGATCAGCGGGATTAACGGAACGCCAGTGAAGAGCGGCAATGACCTGGTCAATCCGATTGCCGGTGCGCCGATTGGCAGCAAGGTAAAGATTGATTACTACCGCGATAAGCAGAAGAGAGAGACAACCGCGGTGGTGGAAGATCGGACCCGGGTATTTCCAAACACGGACAGCCGGGTGGGCGACAAGCCGGGCGAACCTGCGCCGGCCGAATACGGATTGCACGTGGAGAGCCTGACTCCAGAGCGCGCGCAGAAGGTTGGCGTGGAAGGTGTGAAGGGCGTGGTGGTTTCCGAAGTGGAACCCGCCAGTTTCGCAGAAGACATCAACTTCACTCCGGGTGATGTAATATCGGAAGTCAACGGACAGCCAGTTACCACGGTCGAAGAATACCGTAAGGCCATCATTGCCTTGAAGCCCGGCGATAATGTGGTGTTCAAGGTTCTGCGCCACGGGTTCAACGACAGGGTAATGACGGTGTTTTTGCCCGGCGTTGTTCCGGCGGACGGAAAGTAATTAGAGGAGATCGCATTAGCCAGCGATGCGAAAACGAATCTCGAAACTGATAGAAGCTGGACTCGTTCTAGCGACGACTGCCGCAGGTGCAATGCTGGTTGTGCCGGCAGTCGCTCAGACGCAGACCGCGACCCATAAGAAAACATCCAGTACGTCGAAAAGCGCGAGTGGTTCAGCATCGCATGTGGCCGCGAGCAAGCAAGGTTCTGGCGCCAACACAGGTAGGAAGAGTTCGACGACAAAAGCCGCGAGCTCGAAATCTGGAAAAAGTACCGGCAAAAAATCGACCGGCAGAACCCGCAGAGTGAAGGGTCAAGCTGCGCCTACGCCCGAGCGGATTAACGAAATTCAAGAGGCCTTAGCCAAGCGCGGAATGTTTACTGGCGAACCAACGGGAAAATGGGATGATTCAACCGTCGACGCCATGCGGAAATTCCAGACAGAAAATCATTTGAACCCGACCGGCAAACTGGATGCTCCCACATTGCAGAAACTTGGATTCGGATCAGAAACGGCGGGTGTCGCTGCGCCGACCCCTCCCCCCAACAGCACTGCCAATCGCCTGCTATCGAAAAATACCTCGAAAGACCAAGAACCCTCCGACGAGAATTAATTTCTCTGTCTAGAGAGGCTGCGGGGAATGGAAAACCTCTAGGCGCACAAGTGTGCGCGGAGCAGGAAGATTTCTCGACTCCCAACCAGCAGAAACTAAGTATTTTTTGGCAGGTAGTAGGGAGTCGACAAGGTGTAGATGCGACGGTTGCCGTTGGCGAGTAAGACCCATTCCAGAAGACGGCTGCGGTGGTTGTGCAGGAAATATTCAAACCAGTGGCCTTCGACGAGGGTGGGAATCAGCACGACAACCCGGCGTTCGGGATGTTCCGCTGATACTTTCAGAACATACTGGACCAGCGGAATGATTACGAAGCGATACGGTGAAGGGATGACGGTCAGCTGCGGGAGCTTTTCACCGGCATCCTTGAAGGGTTGCTCCACGTATCGATTCCAATCGTCATGGAACAGTTCGGCGTGCTCGCCCAGCTGAACGTGGACAGCGATGATGTCTGGGGAAATGCGCGAAGCAAATTCCAGGGCGCGCTTGGAGATGCTGCTCCAGCGGTCCATGGGAACTACGGCCAGTGGGGGAAGGCGTTTGTTGGCTGGAGCGACGGGATCGGTACAGGTGGTTGCGACAGTGATTGCATGATAGTGGTGGCGCACTTTGCGGAAAGTCAGAATCAGCATGGGGATGAAGATGACGGTGATCCACGCGCCGTCAACGAACTTTGCAACCAGCACGACCAGTACAGTAATTCCTGTGACAAAGCCGCCCAGACCATTGACCAAGGCACTTTTAAACCAGTGGGGGCCGCGATTCTTGGCCCAGTGCATGACCATGCCGAATTGGGAAAGGGTAAAGGCCAGGAATGCGCCGACGGCGTAGAGGGGAATCAGGCGATCGGTGACTCCACCGAACAGGATCAGTAGCGCACCGGTAAGAATGGCGAGAACAACGATGCCGTAAGTATAGACCAGGCGGCGGCCACGGTAGCCAAAGACGTGCGGTAAATAGTTATTTTGCGAAATAGCCCGGCAGAGGCGGGGGAAATCGGCGAAAGCGGTGTTGGCGGAGAGTGAGAGGACGACGAGGATTGCCCCAATCGTCAGGTAATAGAAAAAGTTTTTACCGAAGATAGCGGAGAGCAGAAGAGAAAGCACGCTCTGGTAGCCGGGCTGCCCAGGATCGGTCGCGGTGATGCCGTACGCTTTGACCAGATACGAGATTCCCGCCAGGAGAATTGCCAGGACCACAATGATGACTGTGAGGGTCCGCTTCGCGTTCGCTACCGCCGGCTCGCGAAAAGCGCGGACACCGTTGCTGACGGCTTCGACACCGGTCAATGCGGTGCAGCCGCTGGCGAAGACTTTGAGCAGGAGCCAATAGCTGACGGTGGCAGTGACGGGAGGGGGTAGAGGAAGCGGGGTAACCGGGACGGGATGGCCACCGCTCAGGGCGACACGAACAATGCCTGCAAGGATCATGAGGAGGAGAGTGACCACGAACAAGTACGTTGGAATCATGAAGGCGACGCCGGCATCTTTCACTCCGCGAAGGTTCATGATGGTGATGATCAGCAGAATGCCCACGCAGATGGCGACGGTATGGGGTTGCAAGGATGGGACGGCGGAGACGAGCGCACCCACGCCTGCGGAAATGCCCACGGCCGCAGTCAGGATGTAGTCGGTCAACAAGGCTGCGGCGGCCAGCAGTCCGGCCGAGGCCCCGAGATTTAATCGGGCAACGGTGTAGGAGCCTCCACCCATGGGATAAGCTTCGATGGTTTGCAGATAGGAGAAAAACACGATGAAAAGCAGAGTGATAATAGCGATGCTGACCGGGACGATGTATTGAGCCCCCACAAGACCCAGAGGGATTAGCAAGCTAAGGGCAGCCTCCGGGCCATACGCGGCGGAGCTCAAGCCATCAAGGCCGAAGATGGGGATGCCGGCGATGGGGCCGATTTGTTCGGCGCGCTCGTCCGAGGTGCGGATGGGTTTGCCAACGACGATGTCGAGAATGTTCATGTCCACCGGGCCTTGGGCGCTAGTTTGTCGAGTTTCTTTTCTAACAGCTACTTATACAAAGTCAACTGCTCCTGCGGGGTTCGCGTGAATTGATACACTCGGTAGGGGATAGAGGGGGGTTATGGCCATTTACGGGAAGTTACAAGTATTTCAAAATTTCATCAACGGGGAATGGGTAGCGGCAAAAAACGGCCAGACCATGGAGAATCGGAATCCCGCGAACACCGATGAAGTGATTGGGGTGTTTCCGAATTCCGGGTCGGAAGATGTGCATACGGCTGTGCAAGCGGCGAAGGATGCCCACAAGAAGTGGCACCTGACGCCTGCGCCGAAGCGGGGAGAGATTTTGTTTCGCGTGGCGGAACTGCTGGTTGAGCGCAAGGAAGCGTATTCGCGGGACATGACGCGCGAAATGGGCAAAGTCTTGGCGGAGGCGCGTGGGGACGTGCAGGAAGCCATCGATATGACGTATTACATGGCGGGCGAAGGGCGGCGATTGTTTGGGCAGACGACCCCGTCGGAACTGCCGAATAAGTTTGCAATGAGCGTGCGGCAATCGATCGGGGTCTGCGGAATGATTACGCCGTGGAATTTTCCGATGGCGATTCCCTCGTGGAAGATGATGCCCGCCCTGATTTGCGGGAATACCGTGGTGCTGAAAGCGGCAGAGGATACGCCGCTATCGTCTTATCGCCTGGTGGAAGCAATGGTGGAGGCGGGAATTCCTCCAGGCGTGGTGAACCTCGTAAGTGGGGACGGCCCGGGAGCGGGAGCGGCGCTCTCGACGCACAAGGATGTACCGGTGATCAGCTTTACGGGTTCTTCCACGACGGGGCGGATTATTGCCGTGAATTGTGCGCCGGAGTTTAAGCACTACAGCCTCGAAATGGGCGGAAAGAATATAATTTTGGTGATGGACGACGCGAATCTGGACTTGGCCGTAGAGGGTGCAGTGTGGGGTGGATTCGGAACGACCGGGCAGAGGTGCACGGCGGCGAGCCGCGTGGCGGTTCATCAGTCGGTGTATCCGGAGTTTCTGTCACGGTTCGTCGAGCGGGTAGGGAAGCTTGTGGTCGGCGATGGATTGGACCCTGCGGTGGAAATGGGTCCGTGCATAAGCGAGCAGCAACTGGCGACGGTCGAGAATTACGTGGAGATTGGAAAAAAAGAAGGTGCAAAGTTGCTCGCCGGAGGAAATCGATTGCGCGGAAGCGCGCATCGGAAAGGGTGGTTTCACGAGCCGACGATTTTTGGTGATTGCGCCGCGGGCATGCGCATTGCCCAGGAAGAGATCTTCGGGCCGGTGGTGTCGGTGATTCCCTTCGAAAATTTGGAAGAGGGGATAGAGATCGCAAATGGAGTGCCGTATGGCCTCTCGGCCTCGATTTACACGCGGAATGTGAATCGGGCGTTTGCGGCAATGCAGGATTTCTATACCGGGATCGTGTATGTGAATGCGCCCACGATCGGCGCGGAAACACATCTGCCCTTTGGCGGGACAAAACAGACCGGGAACGGACATCGCGAGGCGGCAGTTGCGGCGATCGACTTCTTCACGGAGTGGAAATCGGTGTATGTGGATTATTCGGACCGGCTGCAACGGGCGCAGATCGATAACAACTAGTCTAAAACAGACTTTCCCAAAGGTCTGCGGCCACCGCGATACGGTAAGCTATTCAAGACACGGTGCGACCCTAGTGTTTGAACGGACTTGACAGTGTTTTTAAAATAGAAGGTGTATCTCTGTTACAGTGTACTTATGCGGAACCCAGCCCTACAGGAACGGCGCAATCGGCAGATCTTAGCCGACATCGTGCGGACGTATATTGAGTCTGGCGAGCCCGTGTCCTCGCGCGCGGTTTCCAAGCGTGCGGAGGAATCGCTGAGCACCGCGACAATTCGCAATGTGATGGCCGACCTCGAAGACGAAGGGTTTCTGTATCAACCGCACACCTCGGCGGGCAGAGTGCCTACGGCTGCGGCCTACCGCTTTTTTGCCCAAGAGATTGCCGCGCAGGCCACGCTGAATATCGAGGATCGCGAATGGATACGGCGCGAAATGGCAGCGGGAAGTTCTACGGAGGAATTGACGGAGCGGGCTGGGCACGTGCTGGCGGAAGTGTCGCGTGGGGTAGGAATTATTGTCGCGCCACCGCTTCGCAAGACAGTACTCGAACATACGCGAATGTGGCTATTGCCCGACGGACGGGTGGTTGTGGTGCTGATTTCACCTGGCGGCCATACCAGAGATAAAGTCCTGCGCCCGGTGCGGCTGTTTACGCAGGAAGAATTGGATGACACGTCGAATTTTCTGAACAGCCATTACACGGGGTGGACGCTAGAAGCGATCCGCACAGACCTGTTGCAAAGGTTGGCAACCGAACGCGAGCGCTACGAATCAATTGCGCGCAGCGCATTAACACTTTGCGATCCGGTAGCACTCGGCGAGAGTCCGCTGCATCAAGTCTACGTTGAAGGTACGGCTCGGATTGTGGGCGCGCCGGAGTTCGCGGACCAAAGTCAGTTGCGCGAACTGCTGTCAGCAATTGAAGAGAAACATCGCCTGGTCACGGTTTTGAATGCCTGCATCGATACCCCGGAACCGGTTTCTGTGCAGATTGGAGTGAAGGAGATTTCAGAAGCCGGAGAAAATATCGCGCTAATCAGCGCGCCCTACTCGCATAACGATATGGCGCAAGGTTCACTGGGCGTGATTGGGCCTACGCGCATGCATTACGAGCGTGCAATCACGGCAGTGGCCTATGTGGCGGAAATGTTCAGCGAAGCTTTGAAAAAAATGGAGTAATGCGGACGCCAGGGAGTGCGTTTTATGAAAGAAAAAGAGTTCAAGGTTAACGTGAACGTGCCGAATGACCCGAATGCGGAGCAAAACGACGGCGCAGATGCTGTGGTCGATGATGCGACACGCGAGAACATAGAAGTGAACAAACTGGCCAACGAGCTCGAAGACATGCGGCAGACGCTGCTGCGGCGGCAAGCCGATTTTGATAATTATCGTAAGCGAATCGAGAAAGAACGCGGCGAGGATCAAAAAAGGGCGACCGGTCGAGTGATCGAGCAGTTGATTCCAGTGTTGGATGGATTTGAGCAGGCCCTTGCGGCACACAAGGAGGCTGAGTACGAGAGTTACCGAAAAGGCTTCGAGTTGATTTACAAGCAATTGCTGGACAACCTGACGAAATTGGGGGCCGAGCGCGTTGATCCGGTCGGCAAGCTTTTCGATCCGCACTTGCATCAAGCTTTGGATCGTGCGGAATCGGCCCAATATCAGGACGGTACGATTCTCGAAGTGTTTCAGCCAGGCTATGTATTTCACGGTCGTGTTTTGCGGCCAGCAATGGTGCGCGTAGCGGTACACCCGCAAGGCGCATCGAATGTAGTGGCAAATTAAGCAAAAAGGAAATCGCACGAATTGGATATGAGTCGAACACAACAAAGAGACTATTATGAAGTTTTGGGTGTGAGCAAGACGGCGACTGTCGAAGAGGTCAAATCTTCCTACAGAAAGTCCGCGATGCAATGGCATCCGGACCGCAATCCGGACAATAAACAGGAAGCGGAAATCAGATTCCGGGAATGCACTGAAGCCTACGCCGTGCTGAGCGACCCGAAGAAGCGGCAGATTTACGACACCTATGGACACGCGGGGCTAGCAAGTTCCGGCGGACAAACCGATTTCAGCGGCACGATCTTCCAGGATTTTCACGACATCTTCGGCGATTTTTTTGGATTTGATGATCTGTTCGGTGCGGCCGGCGGACGGCGAAGTGGCAGCAGCCGTACTCGCGTACAGCGCGGTTCCGATCTTCGCTACGACATGTCGTTGGCATTTGAAGAGGCCGCTGCCGGAGTCACGACGAAGATTCGGATTCCCCGGCAAGAATTTTGCGAATCGTGCAACGGAACCGGAGCGAAAAAGGGTACTGGTGTGGCTGCGTGCCAGACATGCGGTGGGCGCGGGCAGATCGTTTACCAACAGGGATTTTTCACGATTAACCGGACGTGTCCTGCGTGTCAAGGTGCCGGGCAGATTGTCAAGGAACGCTGCACAGATTGCCGCGGACAGGGGCGAGTGGAGCGGGAGCGCTCGATTGAGTTGCGGATTCCTCCCGGCGTGGATACCGGAACACGTTTGCGCGTTACCGGTGAAGGCGAACCGGGACCGAATGGCGGGCCTCCGGGCGATTTGTATGTCGTTCTGGATGTGAAGGAACATAATTTCTTTGAGCGGCGCGGGGCGGACCTATACTGCACGATTCCAATCAGCATTTCACAAGCGACGCTCGGAACGGAGTTGCAAGTCCCGGGCTTAAGTGGGGAGGAGCGGTTGAAGATTCCCGATGGAACGCAGAGCGGCGCGGTGTTTCGCATCAAGGGGAAGGGACTGCCCGATCCTCATGGAGGAGGGCGAGGCGATTTGTACTACCTCGTGCGGGTGATTACTCCGGGCAAGTTGACGCGTGAGCAACGCAAGTTGATCGAGCAGCTCGATGCTACGTTGCGAGTGGACAATAAACCGGCGGAGCGCAATTCATCGATCTTTAACAAAATGAAGGATATTTTCGGCTGAGCCTCGGATGCGCCGCCGCTTCTTTGTAGAAAAATTCGAAAATCAGCAAGCGGTTATGGAAGGTGAAGCGGCGCATCACTTAGGCCGGGTGCTGCGCGCCCAGGTCGGGCAGCTCTATGAATTGAGTGACGGAGCCAGCGTTTGGCTGGCCGAGATCGCAAACGTGGGACGGGAGCGCGTGCAGTTCAGGCTGGTGGAAGCCCTGCCGGCGCATAAATCCTCGCTTGAGACAGTGCTATTGCTTGCTGTGGTGAAGTTCGACTCGTTTGAATGGGCGCTCGAGAAGGCGACGGAATTGGGCATTCTAGACATCGTGCCTTTAGCGGCAGAGCGAAGCGAAAAAGGATTGCTTGTTGCAGCCAGGAAGCGCGCCGAGCGGTGGCAAAGGATTTTGCGGGAGGCTTCACAGCAATCGCGGCGGGTACAATTGCCGAACTTGCACGGAGTGGTTAGCCCGGAGGCGGCTTTTACACACTTCCAGGGTGGCGTGCGGGTGATGCTGTCGGAATCTGCCGAAGCGCGTCCATTAAAGATGGTACTTGGCGGTGCGGCCGAGCGCGCGGTGTTGGCGATTGGACCGGAAGGTGGGTGGACGGACGCGGAATTTGCTACGGCGCGGAAGGCCGGTTTTGCAGAAGCGTCCTTGGGGCGGTTGATCTTGCGGACCGAGACCGCGGTTGTGGCGGCGCTTGCGAGTATCAATTTTGCATTCACGGCTGATTTGGCATAGGAAGGATTCGGTCGGGACTTATCGACCGACAGGTTGGCCGGCACGCAGGCAACACCGAACTGCGCGAGTGGAATCTAATCTCCAATTCGCGTATAGCATCGCTCACTTAGGGCATGTTATAAGTAAGAGGCAGCACGAGATGCTGAAACCAGACGAAAAACAGTCCGGGCTCCCCGTGAGAGGAACAAATTCCTCTCAAGTTTCGTCTTTGCCCTCGGTCGACCGAACTTCGGATTCCGCCAGCACGCCCACACTCCTCTCCTCCTCTCATCTTCTTCGTCATGAGATTCGCGTGTGGACGCGCGACCTATTGATCGCCATCGGCTTGGCGCTGGTCATCATCGTGTTCCTGTATCAGCCGGTGAAAGTCGAAGGCACCAGCATGGCGCCTTTGCTTTCCGATCAAGAGCGTATCTTCATCAACAAATTCGTGTATCGGTTCGAATCGATTCATCGCGGCGATGTAGTCGTTTTCTGGTATCCTCTGGACCATTCGAAGTCTTTCATCAAACGCGTGATTGCGTTGCCGGGAGAAGTCGTCGAAATACGCCACGGCGTTCTATACTTGAACGGGCAGATGGTCCCCGAGCCCTACGTGCCACCGCGGTATACCGACGTGACCGATTATGGTCCCGTAAAAGTTCCGCAAGGCAGTTATTTTGTGATGGGTGATCACCGCATCAGCTCGAACGATTCGCGTGTGTTTGGGCCGGTGGGGAGCCAGTTCATTTACGGTCGAGCGGTATTTGCGTACTGGCCGGTGGATCACTTTGGCTCGTTGTCCGCCACGGAAGCGAGTGAAAAATAATGAAGCTGGACGGAGGCTCCACTGACGGAAGTACAGCATCGACCTGCAATCCTCGCGCTCGAAGACGGGCGCATATTTAACGGACGCGCTGGCGGCGCAATTACGCGCCGCGGCGGTGAAGTCGTTTTCAATACCAGTCTCACCGGTTACCAGGAAGTTTTCACCGACCCAAGTTATTCGGGCCAAATTGTCTGCTTGACCTACCCACACATTGGAAATGTCGGCGCGAATTCGGATGACGAAGAGGCGCCACGGCCGTATATCGAGTCGCTGATCGTGCGCGAGTTTTCGCAAATTTCGTCAAACTGGCGTTCGGCAGAGACGGCCCAGCTTTATTTGAACCGGCAAAAGATTCCGGTGATTTGGGATATCGATACGCGAGCGCTGGTTCGCCACATCCGAACTGTTGGCGCGCTGCGCGGGATCGTGTCGACTGATGGGACTCCAGCGGATCAATTGATTTACGAGGCGCGGCAGATTCCTTCGATGGTGGGGCAGGAGCTTGCAGGACGCGTCACTTGCAGCAAGGCCTACGATTGGCAGAACGGCTCGATTGAGCTTGCGAGTTCTCCGTGGTCGGAAGAGATGGGCGAATCGGACGCTAGCCCCGAGGCGCGTAGATTTAAGGTTGTCGCGTACGATTATGGAATCAAACACAATATTTTGCGATTGTTGGTCGATCATCATTGCGATGTGACCGTGGTGCCGGCAGGAACTGCAGCGGAAGATGTACTGAACTTTAAACCCGACGGCGTGTTTCTATCAAATGGACCAGGAGATCCGGAGCCAATTCACTATGCGATTGACAATATTCGGAGCTTGACCGGGCGTGTGCCGATCTTCGGGATTTGTCTGGGGCACCAGTTGTGCGGTCTGGCCCTCGGGGGGAAAACCTTCAAACTAAAATTTGGACATCACGGGTCGAACCATCCGGTGAAGAACCTGCTGACCAATCAGGTGGAAATTACTGCACAGAATCACGGGTTCTGTGTGGATCCGGAATCGCTGCCCACCAGTGAGGTAGAAATTACGCACGTGAATTTGAATGACCACACCAACGAGGGCATGCGGCACAAGTCTCTGCCCCTGTTTAGCGTGCAGTATCACCCTGAAGCTTCACCAGGACCGCACGATTCACACTATTTGTTCACCCAGTTCACCGATTTGATGAAGGAGTTTGCGCAGCCGGGGAGTTCGCGGGGATAAGGGTACTGGGTCCCATTCCGGCGCGGCTAACGCCGGGCCCTGACGAGTACATATGCCGAAACGTACTGACATAAAGAAGGTTCTGATTATTGGGTCCGGGCCGATTGTGATCGGGCAAGCCTGTGAGTTTGATTATTCCGGGGCGCAGGCGTGTAAGGCCTTGCGCGCTGAGGGTTATGAAGTGGTACTCGTCAATTCGAACCCGGCGACGATCATGACCGATCCAGAATTGGCAAATCGCACCTACATTGAACCCCTGACCAAGGAATACGTCGAAGAAATTCTGATCAAAGAAAAGCCGGACGCGCTGCTGCCTACCGTGGGGGGACAGACGGCCCTCAATCTTGCCGTGGAACTGGCTGAGAGTGGCATCCTCGAAAAGCACAAAGTGGAGATGATTGGCGCGTCTCTACGCGCGATCAAAGTTGCAGAAGACCGGCTGTGGTTCAAGGACGCTTGCCGGAAGATTGGACTGGAAGTTCCGGCCTCGGCGCTGGTGAATAATGCCCAGGACGCGTTGCGGTTGTGCGATCAATTGGGATTTCCGCTGGTGATTCGGCCATCGTTTACGCTGGGCGGAAGCGGCGGATCAATTGCTTACAACAAGGAGGAGTTTGCCGAAGCGATTGCGCATGCACTCGAGATGAGTCCGGTGCACGAAGCACTGGTGGAAGAATCGGTGCTTGGGTGGAAAGAATACGAACTCGAAGTGATGCGCGATTACCGCGACAATTTCGTGGTAATTTGCACGATTGAAAATTTTGACCCAATGGGCGTGCATACCGGCGATTCCATTACCGTGGCGCCGGCACAGACATTGACCGACAAAGAATATCAACGGATGCGCGATGCGGCGGCGGCGATTATCCGCGAAGTGGGAGTAGAGACCGGTGGCTCGAACGTGCAATTCGCGATCAATCCGGAGAACGGCCGGATGACCGTAATTGAGATGAATCCGCGCGTATCGCGCAGTTCGGCGCTTGCCAGTAAAGCTACGGGATTCCCCATTGCCAAAATCGCGGCGCGGCTTGCGGTAGGCATGTCCCTGGATGAAATTCCGAACGACATCACCAAGAAGACTCCGGCGAGCTTTGAACCAGCGATTGACTACGTCGTAGTGAAAATTCCGAAATGGCAGTTCGAGAAATTTGCCGGGGCCGATAACACGCTGGGCACACAGATGAAGTCTGTCGGCGAAGTGATGGCCATCGGCCGCACGTTTAAGGAGGCTTTGCAAAAGGGAATTCGCTCCTTGGAACCGAGTACACCCTGGCGAGCTCCTGCGGAAACGCCAATTTCGTTACTGCGCGAAAAGCTGGCGACCCCGCGCCCCAACCGCATTCACTGGATTCTGACGGCGGTGGAACGCGGACTGCCGGTCGACGAAATTTACGAACTGACCAAGATTGATCCGTGGTTCATCCACCAGATTGAAGAACTCATCGTCGCCAATCGCCGCGCCGCTGCCGTTACGGTGGAGACAGCATCGAAAGAATTGCTGAAAGAAGTGAAGCGGGTGGGTACGAGCGACGAGACGCTGGCGCAAATGTGGAAGACGACGCCTGCCGCCGTGCGACTGCAGCGTGCGCGCTATGGCGTAGCTCCTGTTTTCAAGCGCGTGGATACGTGCGCGGCGGAATTTGAGTCGTTCACCCCGTATATGTACTCGACCTATGAGGAAGAGGACGAGGCGGATACCACCCAGCGCCAGAAAATTATGATATTGGGTAGCGGTCCGAATCGCATCGGACAGGGCATCGAGTTTGATTATTGCTGCTGTCACGCTTCCTTCGCTCTGCGTGAAGACGGCTTCGAAAGCATCATGGTCAATTGCAATCCGGAGACGGTGTCGACCGACTACGACACCTCGGACCGGTTGTATTTCGAACCGCTGACGCTGGAAGACGTGTTGGCGATTGTCGAGAGGGAGAAGCCCACGGGAGTGATCGTGCAGTTTGGCGGACAGACTCCGCTGAATCTTGCGCTCGAGCTGAAGCGCAACGGTGTGCCGATTGTGGGTACGGCGCCGGAATCAATCGATTTGGCGGAAGATCGCCGCCGGTTCGGGCGCCTGCTTGACGAATTGAAGATTCCGCAGCCGCGAAACGGAACGGCGCTTGTGCCGGAAGAAGCTGCTCGAGTGGCGGGTGAGATTGGCATGCCGGTGCTGGTGCGGCCAAGCTACGTGCTTGGCGGACGCGCGATGGTGATTGCCTATGACGTGAATACCGTTCAGGAATATGTTGCGCAAGCGGCGCTGATGGGTCCCGCGCGTCCTGTGCTGATCGATCAATTTCTCGAGGAAGCCACGGAAGTGGATGTGGATGCGCTGGCCGACGGCAGGGATGTGGTGATCGGCGGAATCATGGAGCACATCGAAGAGGCTGGCGTGCACTCCGGTGATTCTTCGTGCGTGCTTCCGGCGGTTAGTTTGTCGGACGCGGTGCTGAACACGATTCGCGACTACACCAAGCGTTTGGCGCTGGCGTTGAAGGTTGTGGGCCTGATGAACGTGCAATATGCGATTCAGCGCGACACGGTGTATGTGCTAGAGGTCAATCCTCGGGCTTCGCGCACGGTTCCGTATGTCAGCAAAGCCACCGCTGTCCCTTTGGCGAAAGTTGCGGCGCGATTGATGGTCGGGAAGCGGCTGGCGGATCTGAACTTGCCGATCGTGATGCGCAACGGGGTGGCGGAAATTGCTACGCACGATTATTACTCTGTGAAATCGCCGGTGTTCCCGTTTAACAAATTCCGCGGGGTCGACACAATTCTTGGGCCAGAGATGCGCTCGACCGGCGAAGTGATGGGAATTTCCACCTCCTATGGGCAGGCGTTCGCCAAAGCGCAGCTTGCAGCGGGGCAAAAACTGCCCAGTGCGGGTACTGTGTTCATCAGTGTGAACGACCGGGATAAGCGGCAGATCGGTCCGCTTGGCAAAGAACTGGTTGCGCTGGGTTTTAAGCTGGTGGCCACGCGCGGAACCGCTTCTGCGTTTCATTCGGCGGGCGTGCCTTGCGAGGAAGTGTTTAAAGTGAATGAAGGACGGCCGAACATCGTGGACTTGGTTAAAACCGGCAAAGTCCAACTGATCTTCAATACACCGCTCGGACGCGAATCGTTCTATGACGAGAAATCGATTCGCCGCGCCGCGATTCGGTATAACATCCCGTGTATTACGACGCTGTCCGCGGCTCACGCCGCGGTGCGCGGGATTCACGCGATTACCGAGTTGAAGCGTGAAGTGTCCTGCTTGCAGGATTTGCATGTGGGCAAGGTTGCGGCATCGGGCACGCCGGGCGCTGGAGATTGATATGAAGCTTGGGGGAATTTTTCCGGCGCTGGTGACGCCGTTTGATGCGGCCGGCGACGTTTCTCTTGTGGCGGTGCGGCACAATATCGGTCTTTACAACCGCACAGGCATAGCGGGATTTGTGGTGCTCGGCTCGACGGGCGAGGCGGTCATGCTCTTAGGCGAGGAAGCCGATCGGGTATTAGTGGCGGCCAAGGAATCGGCTGCGCCCGGGAAGTTGCTGATTGCCGGCACGGGCGCGGAATCGACGGCGGAGACGATCGTACGCTCGAAACGGGCGGCGGCGATTGGCTACCAAGTGGCGTTGGTGAAGACGCCGTATTACTACAAGCCGATGTATCGTGCGGAGACGTATATTCAGCATTATCGAGCTGTGGCGGACGCATCGCCGATTCCGGTTTTACTCTACAGTGTGCCGCAGTTCACCGGGATTACGCTGGAAACACCAGAAATACTCACCTTGTCGGAGCATCCGAACATTATCGGGATCAAAGACAGTTCGGGTGTGATTCAGCGAGTCGCAGAGGTTCTAGGCGGGGCGCGGCCGGAGTTCCAGGTGCTGACAGGAGGCGCGGCGGTCATCTACCCGGCCTTAGCGGTGGGTGCAAGCGGAGCGATCTTGGCGTTGGCAAGTGCGTTGCCGGAAAAGTGCGCCGAGGTGTACGAACTGTTTCTCTGTGGCCAGCACAAACGCGCGAAGGAATTGCAATGGCAGTTAGCGGCGGCTTCGAAACAAATTGTGTCCGAAGCAGGAATTGCCGGCGTGAAGTTCGCAATGGATTTTCGTGGTTATCAAGGAGGAGTGCCGCGTTTACCCCTCTTACCGCTCGAGGAAGAAAAGAAACAGCAGATAGCTGGCATTATTTCGGCATTCCACCCCGCTGCGGCGGTCTAAGGGCGGTGTCTTGCTTAAAATCACGGTGATTGCCGAGCAAAGCGGCTGCCCAGCTGCGGCATTTGGCTCTGTCTATTTGCCGTCACTTTTTCTACTGTCTATCATCTAAATGCCCATGGACTGTCGCGCCTTGCTACCGCACCAGTTGCCGCATACCACGAAACTGTTTCGTGACTACGTTGGCGATTTTTCCAAGCTTGCCGCGTTTTACGAACACCAACCGGACTTACAACAAGTAGCGATCGAAGCAAAGAAACTGGAATTTTCCGCCGAGCGGCGGCGCGAAGTGACCGATATTTTGCGCGCGCAGAACCAGCGATTCGGAAGTGCCGAGGCAACCCTGAAGAATCTGGAGCGATTGGCCAACGGGGCAGCGACAATCGTTACTGGACAGCAGGTTGGGCTGTTTGGGGGGCCTGCGTTTTCCTTCTATAAGGCTTTTTCCGCCATTCATACGGCTCGGCAACTTTCCGATACTGGTATCGAGGCCGTGCCAGTTTTCTGGATGGCCACAGAAGATCACGATCTTGACGAAGTGCGGTATACGACCTGGTTCACCCAAGGAGAATTGCATCGGTTTGAGTTGCCAAATCCGGGACATGCGGATGTCCCGGTTGGCCAGGTGGCGCTTGGGGAGGGGATAAGGAAGCTCGTTGGCGAAGCGACGGCCCTGCTAACCGGACCTGAGAGTTCCCGCCTGGCGGAGATTATTTTGGCGGCCTATACGCCCGATGCGACGTATGGAAGCGCGTTTGCGCATTTGTTCGCGCGAGTCTTTGCAGACGAAGGGCTGATCTTGCTCGATCCGCTGGATGATCGGCTGCATCGACTGGCAGGGCCCATTCTGCGGAAGGCGCTGCAAGAGCGCGACGAGCTAAACGTGCTGCTTTTACGGCGCGGACGAGACCTCGAACAAGCTGGATATGCGGCACAGGTAAATGTGACCAAAGAGAGCACAGTCTTATTTTCGCTGGAAGGCCGCCGGCGCAAAGTTATTTCCGCGAATTCGGATGGAGAGAACTTTAGCAGCGGCGGGCACAGTCTATCGCGGGAAGAGTGGCTGCAAAGGGTGGAGAATAACCCGGAATCGTTCAGCCCCAACGCGCTGTTTCGTCCTGTAGTGCAGGATTATATGCTGCCGACCGCGGCGTATTTTGCAGGGCCGGCGGAAATCGCTTACTACGCGCAGTCACAGGTACTCTATGAGAAATTACTTGGACGGATGCCGGTGATTCTGCCGCGTGCGGATTTCACTCTGGTCGATCCGAAGGCGGTGCGCATCCTGAAGAAATATCGCTTGGAGGTGGAAGATGTGTGGCAGGGAAGGCAGTCATTGCGGAAGCGGATGTGCGCGGAAAGCGTGCCGAAGAAACTGTCGCGGAAGTTCGATGCCCACCTGAAACAGCTCGAGAAAAGTATGAAGAAGCTACAAAACGCGATTGCGCGTGTCGATCCTACGATTCAAGGATCAATTGCGCGGGCGGAGAAGCGAATCCATTACCAGCTCGAGAGATTACGCGAGAAAACCGGGGCTTCGCTCGACCGGCACGAAAAGATCATCGACAAGCACGAGCAGTTTCTCCTGAACCTGCTGTATCCGCAAAAAGGCTTGCAATCGCGCGATCTTTGTTTTCTCCCGTTTCTTGCGCGTTGGGGGAATTCTGGTTTGAAAGAGTTGGAACTGCATGCAGGCGCCAAACAAGTGGGGCGACATTTTATTGTGGCAATACCGTGAACGCCACTTTCTGTACAGTCTGAATCATTCGCTCCTCTCGCCTAATCGATTGGCCCATTCCGTGAGGTTCTAATGTACACACTCCAGGTACAGACGAAACGTCGAACACAATTGATCGATGTCACCAATGAGGTCGAGCGGGTGGTGCTCGGCTCGGGAGTTCGGAGTGGTGTTTGCTTTCTGTACGTTCCGCACACGACGGCGGGGATCTTGCTGAATGAACATGCTGATCCGGACGTGGCGAGTGATGCCGAGGGTGCATTTGACCGGTTGGTTCCCGACGATCCGGGCTATGAGCATTCCGAGGGGAATACGGATTCGCATGTGAAAACGATGCTGACAGGGGTAAGCCAATTTATATTCATAGAGAACGGGAAGTTGGCACTCGGGCGTTGGCAAGGGATTTTCCTTGCGGAGTTTGATGGACCGAAGCAGAGGAAGATTTGCGTGAAGGTTCAAGCGTCTGATTGACGACAGGCTGACTGATCTACCGCGATCGGCCACTGCCTAGAAGAGCCACGCGCCAAATGGGAGCGGGAGGGTATGTGCTAGAGTCTTCTGATGGAGAAGCTCGGAATTTACATTCAGGTGCCGTTCTGCCAGACCAAGTGTACGTACTGTAATTTTCATACCGGAGTTGTAGCCGCGGGGCGCTTTGCGCCGTACACCGCCGCTGTCTGTTCCGAAATTCGGAAGCGCGAGGCATTCTGGAAATTGGGGGGAGTCAGAGTCCCGGACGGCATTGCGGGGGCAGATACGGTCTATATTGGCGGTGGAACGCCGAGTTTGCTCGAGCCGAAGCTTCTGGCGGACATACTCGACACGATTCGAGGGCAATTTGACTGTGATTTTCGTGAGATCACGCTCGAAGCTGATCCCGAAACGATTGACGCCGACAAGGCCGCAAAATGGTTGGCCGCAGGGATCAATCGTGTCAGTTTCGGAGCGCAATCGTTCATCGATGATGAGTTGAAGGCCGCTGGGCGAATGCATCGTCGGGCCGACATCTACAGGGCTGTGCCGATCTTGCGCAGGGCGGGAATTGGCAGTATCAGTTTTGATTTGATTGCCGGACTGCCGAAACAGACGACCGTCTCCTGGGGAAAATCGCTCGAGGAGTGCGTTGCGCTTTCTCCCGAACACATCTCGATTTACATGATGGAAATCGATGAAGGCAGCCGGCTGGGGCTGGAAGTTCTCACTGGTGGGGCGCGGTACAGCGCGAAAGACTTGCCTCTGGAGGAGTCCATGGCCGAGTTTTACGAGACCGCGCAGGAGCTGCTCGAACAAGCTGGGTACGCCCAATACGAAATATCCAATTGGGCTAAGCCCGGGTTCGCGTCGGAGCACAATCTGAAGTACTGGCGGCGCGAACCGTACTACGGATTCGGTGCAGGTGCACATTCGTTTTCCGGCATCCAACGCTGGGCCAACACCCACGATGCGGCCGCGTATGTGGAGGCCATCAGCAATGGGCGGCCCGCGGTTCAAACGCTGGACGAAATGACGCCGATTGGGGCGTTAGAGGAAGAACTGTTTTTAGGGCTGCGCCAACTTGCGGGAATCAATCTCGCTCGGATCGAGCAGCAATACGGCGTCAGTTTTGAGGAAAAAGTTACGGGCCTGGCCTCTAGTGGAATGATCGAACGGGTCGGCCAAATGGTACGATTGCCGGCGGACAAACTGAGCGTTTCGAATGAAATCATCGTCGAGCTTTTGCGGCGAGATTCTTCCTCTCGCAATTTTTAAGGATACCTACCAATGAGCTACACAGTCGCCAAGGGGAGCCAGTTTGTCGACCCCGATCAGGTCAGTCCCATCGAGAATGCGGTCGATTTACGCAGCGATACGGTGACTCGCCCAAGCGATGAAATGCGCCGCGCAATGGCGGCTGCGGAAGTCGGCGATGATGTGTATGGCGAAGATCCGACTGTCAATCACTTGCAGCAGCGAGCAGCGGAACTATTCGGCAAGGAAGCAGCGCTGTTCGTGCCAACTGGCTGCATGGGCAACTTAATCGCAATCAAGATCTGGACGCATCACGGCAACGAGGTGATTTGCGAAGAGCGCAGTCACGTGAATCTGTATGAGCTGGCATCGATGTCGGCGATAGCCGGGTGTATGCCGCGGGCAGTACGCGGGGGCGATGACGGGATCCTGACCTGGAAGCAGGTTGCGGCGGCGATTCGGCCGAAAATTTACTACGATTCACAATCCGCGCTGGTGTGTCTAGAAAATACCAGCAACATGGCGGGCGGTACGGTCTATCGAACCGAGTGTGTGGAGGAGATTTGCGACAACGCGCACGCCTTGGGCTTGAAAGTGCATCTCGACGGGGCGCGCGTTTTCAACGCAGCCGCTGCGCTCGGTGAGACGGTCTCCCGGATGACCCAGAGTGTGGACTCGGTGATGTTCTGCCTGTCGAAGGGGCTCGGCGCGCCTGTAGGATCGATGATCGTTGGCTCGAAGGAGTTCATCGAGCGCGCGCGGGTTTACCGCAAGATGTTTGGTGGCGGGATGCGACAAGTGGGGGTGCTGGCGGCGGCCGGATTGATTGCGCTGGAAAAGTCCCCGCAAAGATTGCACGAAGATCATGCCAAGGCAAAGCGGCTGGCCGAGGGGGTTGCGCAAATTCCGGGATTGCAGGTCAATCCAGCAAGCGTAAGGAGCAACATATTAATCTTTGATTGCACGAGAAGCGGAATGAACGCGGTGGAATTGTGTGACGCGCTGCACGCCAAGGGAGTTTGGGCCCAGGACACGGCACCGTATTCGGTAAGGATGGTTACGCACTGGAACGTGGATGAGGCGGGGATTGAACGGGCGTTGGTGGAATTGAAGCGCGTTGTGGCAGAGAAGAAAGCCTAGGAGCAAGTTTGGCCATCGCCCATGAGGGCGCGTAATCGGCGAACGGCTTCATGCGGTAATTGCGGGGATATTCGCGGGTGAGGTCGGGCCCAGGACCGCGCGGGGCGAGGGGTGCGGAAAAAGTCCTCATCAGATAAACTTGAAGTATACGCTTTGCTTACAGGTGAGACCCCGTGGATTTCACATTTACCGACGAACAGAATCATTTGCGAAAGACCGTTCGTGAATTCGCCGAAGGGGAAATCGCTCCGCACGTGATGGAGTGGGATGAGGCCGGGCACTTTCCAACGGAAATTTTGCCGAAACTTGCTCGGATGGGGCTGATGGGTGTGATTTTCCCCGAGCAGTACGGCGGCGCAGGGCTTGGCTACCTCGAATACGCCACAGCAATTGAAGAATTGTCGCGCGTGGACGGCTCCGTGGGTCTGTTCGTTGCCGCGCACAATTCGCTTTGCTCCAACCACATTTATAAATTTGGGACCGAAGAGCAGAAGAAGAAGTATCTGGTGCCGCTGGCCGAAGGGAAAAAGCTGGGCGCGTGGTCTTTAACCGAGCCGGAAGCGGGATCGGATGCGGGGGGCACGCGAACCACAGCGGTGCGCGCGGGTGAGGCCTGGGTGCTGAACGGCGCGAAAACCTTTACGACCAACGGGCATTACGCGGACGTGTGCGTGGCTATGGCCGTGACGGATAAAACGAAAGAGTCGCATGGCATCAGCGCGTTTATCCTGGAAAAAGGGATGGCTGGTTTCAAATCAGGGAAAAAAGAGAACAAGCTGGGGATGCGGGCCAGCGATACTTCCGAGGTGATTTTCACGGATTGCAGAGTGCCGGCGGAAAATCTGTTGGGTCCGGAAGGTGAAGGGTTCATCTCTAGCTTGAAGATTCTCGATGGCGGGCGGATTTCGATCGCGGCTTTGGCGCTCGGAATGGCGCAAGGCGCTCTGGATGCCGCAACGCGTTACGCGAAGCAGCGGAAGCAGTTCGGAAGGGCGATCAGCGAGTTTCAGGCGATTCAGTTCAAGCTGGCCGATATGGCGACGGAAGTGGAAGCGGCACGATTGCTGGTGTACCAGGCCGCGTGGCTCGCGGATCAAAACAAAGCCCGCTTCACGCGGGAATCTAGCATGGCGAAATTGTTTGCCAGCGAAGTGGCCGTGCGCGTGGCAAATGAATGCGTGCAGATTCACGGCGGGTACGGATTCATCAAAGACTATCCCGCGGAGAAGTTTTATCGCGACGTGAAGCTATGCACCATTGGCGAAGGCACGAGCGAAATTCAGAAATTGGTGATTGCCCGGCAACTGCTTGGCAAGAAATAATAGAGGAATGTCGCTTCTCAAGTTTTTCCTTCACGCAGGACTCGCACAAGAATGACTATCGCGACAGAAGCGTGGGCCGAAAAGGTCTGTAGCGGAGACGTGCGGGCAATCTCGCGCGCCATTACGGCGATTGAGAATCACGCGAGCGAAGCGGAAGAACTCTTGCGCCGGCTATTCCCGAAGACTGGGAATGCATATTTGTCGGGAGTTACCGGGGCGCCGGGGACGGGAAAGAGCACGCTTGTCGATCGACTGGCCGCTTACTACCGCAAGCAAGGCGAGCCGGTAGGGGTGATTGCAGTTGATCCGACGAGCCCCTATTCCGGCGGCGCGATACTGGGTGACCGCATCCGCATGCAGGGGCATGCCGGGGATGAAGGAATATTTATTCGGTCGATGGCGACTCGGGGATTTCTCGGCGGGCTGTCACGCTCGGCGGCGGAAGTGGCCTTACTGCTCGATGCCGCAGGGAAGCGGCAGATCCTGATTGAAACTGTCGGCGTCGGCCAGGATGAAATTGATATTGTGCGGTTGGCGGATTGCGTGATGGTCGTTCTGGTCCCCGGCATGGGCGACGATATTCAGAATATGAAGGCCGGCTTAATGGAGATTGGCGATATTTTTGTGCTGAATAAAGCCGATCGCGAAGGCGCCGACCGGCTCGAGCAGCAATTGCAGGCAATGCTGTCGCTCCTGATGCCGCGCGACGGGTGGCATCCGCCGGTCGTGCGAACAATTGCCTCAGAAGATAAGGGAATCGGGAAACTGGCGGAGACCGTCGGAAGATTCAGGAAGCATTTTGCTGCAAGCAACGAGCGGCACAAGAAACACGTGGAACACTGGGAGAAGCGCTTGGTGGAGCTGCTGGAATCGCGGCTGCTCGAGGGGGTATTGGGGAGAAAGGATGGCCAAGCGCGACTCCGCGTGCTTGCCGGAGAAGTTGCGGATCGCAAGAAGGATCCCTTTACAGCGGTAAGCGAACTGTTAGGAGAAAGTGGGCGCGATCAATAAGTAAGCCAGGATTTTAAGCGAATGCATTTAGGCGATTTAGAAATACGGTATCTCGATGGCGGGCCGCTTAAACTGGACGGCGGCGCGATGTTCGGCGTGGTGCCCAAACCGCTTTGGGAGAAGAAGTCGCCGTCGGATGAGAAGAATCGCATTCGACTCCGGGCGAATTCGTTGCTGGTACGCGCCGGCGGCAAGAACATTCTGATCGAAACGGGAAACGGTACGAAGCTAGAGGCCAAATTGAAATCGATTTATGGCCTAGGGGACAGCGACCCGCTACTGGATTCTCTCGCCGCCGCCGGAGTCGCCCCGACGGATATCGATGTGGTGATCAATACGCATCTGCACTTCGACCATGCCGGCGGCAATACCTACTTTGTAAACGACCGCGCGGTGCCAAGGTTTCCTCGGGCACGATACATCGTGCAGAAAAGGGAGCTGGAACACGCGTTCCAGCCGACTGAGCGCGACCGAGCGAGCTATTTCCCTGAGGATTTTGAGCCCATGATCGATTCGAAGCAGTGGGATCTAGTGGACGGAGCGGCGCAGATTTTGTCGGGGATTTCCGTGGAACTTATCCCCGGGCACAACGCAGATTTGCAGGCAGTGAAACTCTGTGGCGGCGGAAAAACGCTGGTCTTTGTTGCGGATTTGCTCCCGACACGTCACCATATTCCTCTGCCGTGGATTATGGCTTACGACCTGTATCCGCTGCAGTCGCTTGAAACGAAACGGAAATGGGTTCCGCAAATTGTGAAAGAAGGCTGGATCGTGGTCTTCGGGCACGATCCGGATGTGGCCGCTGCGACGCTCCACGAACGCGACGGAAAAATTACAGTTGAGCCGGTCGACCTGAACCGGTAACTCCCAGGAGCACACGGAATGGCAAACGTGAAAAAAGCGAAGGGGAAGTCTGTGACAAAAGCAAAGGCGAGGGGCGCGGTTGCGGAACTGGGAATTATCGGCGGCAGTGGTTTGTATTCGATGAGCGGGTTAACCAATACACGCGAGATTCGCGTGAAGACGCCGTTCGGCGATCCTTCCGATGCGTTTGTGGTCGGCACACTCGAAGGTAAGCGCGTTGCGTTTCTTGCCCGTCACGGGCGCGGGCACCGCTTCCTGCCGACGGAATTGAACTTTCGCGCGAATATTTACGCGATGAAATTGCTCGGCGTCGAGCGGATTATCTCGGTCAGTGCCGTCGGCTCTTTGCAGGAGAATCTCAAGCCGGGCGAATTTCTAGTTGTGGACCAGTTCTTCGACAGCACCAAGGGCCGCAAATCCACATTTTTTGGCGACGGGATTGTCGCGCACGTGACGTTTGATAAACCTACCTGCGCGCAACTTTCCGCAGTCCTCGCCGACGCGTGCGATTCTGCGGGTGTTACAGTGCATCGCCACGGCACATATATCTGCATGGAAGGCCCGCAGTTTTCTACATTAGCCGAGGCCAATTTCCATCGTGCCATGGGTTTCGACGTGATTGGCATGACCAACGTGACCGAAGCGAAATTGGCGCGGGAAGCAGAGATTTGCTATTCGACGATTGCGATGATCACAGACTACGACTGCTGGCATCCCAGTCACGACTCCGTCACCGTGGCGCAGGTCATTCAAACGCTAAACCAGAATTCCGCGAACGCGCAAAATGTCTTGCGCGAAGCGGTAAACAATGTTCCAGCGGACCGCGTGTGCAACTGCGGTGACGCGCTAAAGCATGCGATTCTCTCCGATCGGCAAGTTATTCCAGTCAAAACCAAGAAGAATTTAGACGCCATTTTAAAAAAATATCTGGACTAGGAGAAACCTGTGTCTCTACTCGTGGTTGGTTCGGTTGCGTACGACGCGCTAGAAAGCCCTTACGGAAAGGTCGATCGTACATTGGGCGGCGCGGCCACTTACTTTGCGATCTCCGCCTCCTTTTTCATCAAGGTAAACCTTGTCGGCATCGTTGGCGAAGATTTCCCCAAGAAGGATGAATCGATCTTCCACCAGCGTAGCATTGATATCGAGGGACTGGAGCGCGCGCCGGGAAAATGTTTTTTCTGGGCCGGGCGATACTCTGAGAATTTGAATGAACGAGTGACGCTCGCGACGGAATTGAATGTTTTCGCGGATTTCAAGCCGCGTTTGCCGGAGAAATACCGCGAAAGCAAATTTGTCTTCCTGGCAAATATTGCCCCGGACTTGCAGCGCGACGTGCTGAAACAAGTGAAGGGCACGCCCAAACTCGTGGCGATGGACACCATGAATTATTGGATCGCGGGAAGCAACGCCGAGCTGCGCGAAACACTAAAGCACGTGGATGTACTGATGATCAACGATTCAGAGACGCGGCAACTTTCGAGCGAGCACAACCTTTTGCTTGCGGCCAGGCAGATCTTCAAGATGGGTCCATCGACGCTGGTGGTGAAGCGCGGAGAATATGGCGCGATGATGGTCGACAGGAATGGTGTGTTCGCGATTCCAGGATTTCCGCTAGAAGAACCACAAGACCCGACCGGAGCGGGCGATAGCTTTGCCGGTGGATTCATGGGCTATCTGGCAGGCGCGAACAGCAGAAGTGATGCGGCGCTGCGGCGCGCGATTGTCTACGGATCGGTACTGGGCAGCTTCGCCGTGGAACAGTTTGGGCTCGAACGGCTGCTGAAGCTGAAAAAATCGGAGATACACGCCAGAGCACGTCACTTTGCGAAGTTGACGCAATTCAAACTCTAAAGAGTAGAATTTTCTGAGGCAGGCGTGGGCCTAATCAGGGATGCTCTTTGGTCAAAGACAATCTGTGCAGTTGAGCTACGCTTCGGCAGCTAAGAGCCCCTGCCGATGAAGGCGAACCTTTCCGTGGCTCAGAAACCAAAAGCGCTGCGCCGGGGATCGCGCTTCTCTGTTTTCGCTCCGGCATCGCCGGCAGATGCCCTAGACAGTGCACCCGGCATCGCAGAATTGGAGCGCCTGGGATTTGTTTTTTCGGCGCGAACCGGGGAACCCGATCCTGCGCCTGAAGGGTATTTCGCTTCATCGGCCAAACGCCGCTTGCAGGAATTTTTGCAGCTTGCCCAGGATCCCCTGAGCGCCGCGATGATCGCTTTGCGCGGGGGCTACGGTGCCAATTACCTTCTTAGCGTCGATTTAGAGACGCAACTCCCTCAAGAAGGTTCACCAAAATGTTTACTGGGGTTTAGTGATCTGACTTCATTGCAGATCTACCTCTGGCAGAGGTTGCGCTGGGTGACTTTTTATGGGCCGATGATTACCGCTGGCTTCCGGCAAGGCGCTGGCGCTGCAAAGGGCTACGACAAGCATTCCTTTCTGCAGGCGGTCAGCAACTCCTCCGGGGGTTGGGCAGTTCGATTGCAGGCGGAAACCTTGTGTGCCGGCGAAGGGCAAAGCGGCCGTCAGAGTGTTGCGCCGACGGCGGCAGAGGGAATGGTTCTGGGCGGCTGCCTCACTTTGCTCGAAGCTACTCTCGGCACACCGTGGGAGCTCGACGTGCGGGATTCGATTCTGGTGCTGGAAGATACGGGAATGAAGCCCTACCAGGTAGATCGCGCGCTGATGCATCTCTGGCAAGCAGGGAAATTTGAGGGAGTGCGCGGCATGGTGCTGGGAGATTTTCCAGGCGGAGCTCCGGCAGTTCCTGGCAGTCCGACGATTCGCGAGGTTTGCGCCCGAATTCTTGCGCCACTTCACATCCCGATCGTTTACGGTGCGCCAATTGGACATACCGAGCGTCCATTGTTAACGCTGCCGCTTGGCATTCGAGCGCGACTGCTCTCGAGCGGAGAAGGAACACTGGAATTTTTGGAACCGGCGGTGATTGAGTAAAATGAAAGAGGCTATGAGGCGATGAAACACGTGCACATAATTGGAATCGGCGGTTCGGCGATGTCGCCGCTGGCAGGAATGCTGCAAGAACGCGGCTATCGCGTGACGGGCTCAGACGCTGGAGTTTATCCGCCTGCGTCCACCTTTCTCGAATCGCTCGGCATCAAATACGCCTCGTCGTTCGATCCTGCTCATCTCTGGCCTTCGCCAGATCTGATCGTGGTGGGCAACGCGATCTCTCGCGGCAACGTCGAAGTAGAAGAGATGCTGGACCGCAAACTGGTCCATCACTCGCTGCCGGAGATATTGGAAGAGGAGTTTCTGCCCGGCAAGCATTCGATCGTGGTCAGCGGAACTCATGGCAAGACCACCACGACGGCCTTGCTGGCCTGGATTTTTGAAGTTGCGGGCAAGCATCCGAATTTTCTGGTGGGTGGAATTGCAGAAAACTTTGGCAAGAGCTATCAACTAGGCGCGGGGGAGGATTTTATCCTGGAGGGCGACGAATATGACAGCGCGTACTGGGATAAAGCCGCAAAGTTTTTCCATTACCAGCCGGATGATCTGATCATCACGTCACTCGAGTTCGATCACGCGGATATCTACGGGGATTTTGAATCCTACCAGTTGGCTTTTCGGCGCCTTGTGAATCTTGTGCCAAGGCGGGGCAGCGTCGTGGTTTGGGGCGACTCCGAAGCGGGAGAGGCTTTGCATCAGGTGACGGCCAAGGCGTTTTGTCCCGTCGTTCGTTATGGATTTGAGAAGGGCAATGACTGGATTGCGAGTGACGTGACTTCCGCGGGTGACGGGATGACATTTTCGCTATCCCGCAACGGAGAGCGCTTCGGCGACTTCACCTTGTCGGCCACCGGGCTTCACAACGTGCTGAATGCCATGGCGGCACTGATCGTGGCTGATCGACGCGGCATTCCAGCGAGTTTGCTCGAGAAAGCCTTGAAAACGTTTAAAAGTGTGCGACGAAGGATGGATGTGCAAGGCGAGGTCGACGGGATCCTGGTGGTGGATGATTTTGCGCATCACCCGACCGCGATTCGGGCCACGGTCGAAGCAGCGCGGTTGCGTTGGCCGGAGCGAAACATCTGGGCGGTGCTGGAGCCGCGTTCCAATTCCATGCGGCGGAAAACGTTTCAAGATACGTTACCGGAATCGCTGGCACTGGCCGATCGCGTGATTTTGGGGAGCGTCCATCGAGCAGGGCAGCTCCAGGAAGAGATGCGGCTCGATCCCGACACGGTAGCGACTACGGTGCGGGCTTTGGGTAGGGATGCAAACGTCCTGCCTAGCGCGGATGCCATTGCGGATTTTCTCGTGAGCGAGGCGAAGTCGGGAGATCTGGTACTGATCATGTCGAACGGAAGCTTCGATGGTTTGTGCGACAAATTACTGAAGAAACTTTCTGCCAAGCGCACGCCGACCGAGGCGCACGTCCGGTGATCCAACCTCGTGCGGTTCGATTGTCGCTCGTGGCTTTGCGCTTGGCTTTGCTTCTCTCGGCCGCCGCCTTACCGGCTGCAGCCACAATTCAGTACACCGTTTCGCTCGCTCATCCGGAGCAACATCTATTTCGAGTGAGTGTAGAAGTACCTGAGGTAGACGGGGAATTGAAGCTGCAGATGGCCGCGTGGGATGCCCTGTACGAGATTCGGGATTTCAGCAGTCACGTGCAGCAGGTCGAAGCGTTTGCCGGCGGGCAAAGGGTCGAAATTGAGAAGCTCGATAAACTTACCTGGCGCGTCAAAGCTTCTGGCACGGTAAAGGTTTCCTATTCCACCTACTGGGATGATACGGGGCCATTCAGCGCGCAATTGAATGCGGAGCACGCGTTTATTAACCCGGCGTTGATTTTGTTGTATGTACCTGACCGTCGCCGAGAGCAATGTGCAATCTATGTTTCCGACGTGCCCGATGGTTGGCAGTTGGGCTCCGCTTTGCCCTTCGGTTCGTTTCCGTCGTCTGTCGCCCTCACCTATCACGCCGAAGCTCCGAGCTACGATACACTTGCGGATTCGCCCATCGAGGCGTCCAATTTTCAACACTTCACGTTGCATGATTTGACCCCGCCGGTGGACGTTGTGATTCATGGCGACAACTACAGCAAGAAGGACGTCGAGACCGCATTGCGGAAAATTGTCACCTACGAGTTGAAGTTGATGGAGGGTGCGCCCTACGACAGGTACACGTTTATCTTTCACGTGGGCAGGGCGGCTGCGGGTGGCGGCGGTGGAATGGAGCACGCGAATTCTACAGCGATCTTTGTGCCCTCGGACAATTACCTGGGAAACGTTTCAGCGCATGAATTTTTCCATTTGTGGAATGTGAAACGCATCCGTCCGGCCACCCTCGAACCGGTCGACTACACGCAGGAAATGTATACACGAGCGCTGTGGTTTGTCGAGGGCGTCACCAACACCTATGGTTCCTATACCATGGTGCGAACGGGATTGTGGGATAAACAGCAGTTCTACCAGGATCTCGGCGTCCAGATCAGCGACCTTGAAGCGCGCCCCGCCGAGCAGTGGCAGAGCGTGGAGGAATCGAGCCTCGATGCGTGGCTGGAAAAATATGTGCTTTATACCCAGCCGGAACGCAGTGTTTCCTACTACACGAAAGGGCAGCTGCTGGGCGTTTTACTGGATATCGTGATTCGCGATCGCACGGACAATCAGAAGAGCCTCGACGACGTGATGCGCGAGATGAACGTCGATTTCGCGAAAGAGGGAAAGTTCTATCGCGACAGTCTGGACATTCGGCTCGCCGCGGAAAAGGTCGCGGGCGGCTCGTTAAGCGATTTCTTTGCAAAATATGTGAGCGGTTCCGATCCGCTCCCGTATCAGCAGGTTTTGGCGCTGACGGGATTGGAATTGCGCACCCACGAAATCGTGCGGCCGGTACTCGGATTTGCCGCCGAACGGCAGGCAAATGGGCCGCTTGTCGTTCAGGCGATTGCCGCGGAATATGCCGCGAGGAACACGGCATTGCGCACGGGCGATGAAATTCTTCGTTGGAACAATGGGGAGCCGCCGAGGCGACCCGAGAAATGGGCCAATTCGCAAAAACCAGGCGATCCACTGGTGTTGCATATCCGGCATGCAGGCGAGCAAAAGGAAGAGGACGTCACCTTTCCATTGGGTGAAATCCACGAGAAAGTTTTCCAGGTTGCTGAGGCTCCGCACGCTAGCGAACGCGAAAAGCTCATACGCGAAGGTCTCTTGCACGGTACGACCGCTCCGGTGACTGCAAGAGTTCACTGAAACCGCTTGACCATTTCGACCGGATTTAAGACAGTTTGCTCAATCTATGTTCCGCTCGGCGTTCATGTACGTTTTTCTGACCTTGTACATCCTGATCGTGGGACCACCACTGCTGGTCTACACCGCAATCACGAGAGATGTTGATCCCCTCTATTGGGTAGCGGTCAGGGGCGTGATGTTCTTTGTGAATTGCGTTGGAGTGCGGGTCCACGTCAAAGGACTGGAACGGATCCCGGCCGCGACGTGCATTTTCGCCGCGAATCATACTAGTTCCGCTGATGCGCCTGCCGTTGTGGGTGCCATACCGCGGCGGATTGCCATTCTGCTGAAGCGCTCGCTGTTTAAATATCCCATTGTCGGGCAGGCGTTTCATCTGGCGCATTTTATTCCGGTAGACCGCTACGATCGGGATTCTGCCATCCACAGTCTGGAGAAAGCCACCGAAGCTCTGCGCCACGGGCAGTCGTTCTTGATTTATCCAGAAGGAAGCCGCAGCCCGGACGGGCGTTTGCAGGAATTGAAAAAGGGAACTTCGGTGATGGCGATCAAAGCGGGCGTCGAGATCGTCCCGGTGGCCTGCTCGAATGCACATCGGGTGATGCCCAAACGCAGTTTGCGGATCATTCCTGGAGATATTCTGGTGGAGTTTTTGGCCCCGATTCCTGCGACGGAGTACACAGTGGAGCAGCGGGACGCGCTCACGCAGAAGTTGCACGATACGCTGGCGGCGGGTTTGCCGCCCGATCAAAGGCCGGTGGGATTCCCCGGGGCGGAGTAATCGGTAGGGCTGCCTCTCTGGTGTCAATCTCTCGCCGCGCCGTGTGGGGCTTTCCCCAACCGCAATTGCTTTCTGGCACCAAATCCTACTTTTTCGTCGCTTCCAGTTCGGCCTCGAGAGATTGCACACGCTTAAGCAGCTCCGGCAAGCGATGGAGTGCGGCCATCATCTTCAACCATTGGCGGTTCTCCACGGCGGGGTAGCCTGAATAGAGAGCCTGCGGGGGGACGTCGTTGGGGACGCCGCTCTGCGCGGTGACGACCGTGCCGTCGCCGATCTTCAAATGTCCTGCGGTGCCGACCTGCCCGGCGAGTATGCAGTTGTCACCGATTTTCGTCGAGCCAGCCAAGCCAACCTGCCCGCAAATCATGGAGTTCTGGCCGACCTGTGAAGCGTGGCCGATGAGCGCGAGATCATCGATCTTTGTGCCGCGGCCAACACGGGTTTCACCAACCGTGGCGCGGTCGACGCAAGCGTTGGCCTGGATCTCGACGTCGTCTTCGAGTATGGCCGGGCCCGACTGCACCATTTTGTGCCAGGTACCGTCGGCACGCTTGGCGAAGCCCAGTCCATCGCCGCCAATCACGACGCCGTTCTGCAGGATGACGCGGTCTCCGATGAGGCAAGACTCTCTGACGACGGCGTGCGCGTGCGCGAAAAAGGATTTGCCGATCTTTGCACCGCGATAGATCGTGACAAAGCTGTGCAGCACGGCGTTTTCGGCAATTTCTACTCCTTCATCGACAAAGCAATACGGACCGACATGGGCCCCTGGGCCGATTTTTGCAGTCCTGGCGATGACCGCGGTGGGGTGAATGCCGGGAGCATAGTGCGGAGCTTGATAGAAAAGTTCGATCGCTTGCGCGAAGGCGAGATAAGGATTCTGGGTGCGCAGTGCAGCGAGCGGGGCAAGCTCGGCGTCGCGTTCGAGCACGAATCCCTCTTCGATCAAGACGGCCGAGGCCTGCGTCGTTTTTAGCAACCGAGAATATCGCCGGTTCGCGAGGAACGTGATTTGGCCGGCAGCGGCCTGCTCAATGCCAGAGACGCCGGAGATTTCGCTGTTGCCATCGCCTTCCAATCGGCAACCCAGCTTTCGTGCGACTTCGCTAAGCTTCATACCTCACCGCCTTCAAAGAGCAACATGCAAATAGTGAGTCTCGCACAGGCGCAAGAGCGAAGTACACTGGCCAGAGGTCCCAGACCCAGCTCGCTCGAGCGGCTATTCATTGAAGAGACGAGGTTGCGCGGCGGCGACGGCGGCAGTTTTGCGTCGAGCGATGCCGACGACTCCGAGCACGCTCAATTCTGCAAGGGCAGTGCGAGGGACGTAGATGCGGTCGGTATTCGAATGAAAGTCGGGAGGGGTAAGGTGGAGTCCCTGGTCCATAAGATTGAGGAGGTCATTGGGGATGACCCCTTCAAGCAAGCCATCATCGAGGAAACGAAGCTTCACCCATAGGCCGTCGAGCTTCGGGCGGCTCAGGAATGTTTTGCGCTCCGGCTCAAAATCTTCATTGAGATCGCGAACGAAATAGACAGCGCGGATTTTGTCTCGGACGATTTCTTCATGTTCGCCATAAGGGGTTAGCAAGTCGAGCGGGGCAGCATCCTGCAGTCGTGCAGGGTTGAGGAACCCGCGCAGGGACTTGCGGTCCTGGAGCTCGACGACGACCTTCTTGTGGGTCGATGCTTGGGAGCGGGTCTTCAAGCTGGAATCAACCGTTTCTGTGCCTCAAAAAAAATTGCTAAAAGCTGCAAGTCATGTTATGTTACTCACGATTTGCCTGTCAACTCATTGTTTTGATTGGGTTTATCTCTTTGTGAGCTGGTCCTTGACTGAAAAGACGCAAATCCTCAAATCCGCATCGATCATTTCCCTCGTTACCATTGTCAGCCGAACCTTAGGCTATTTGCGAGACCAGCGCATTACCCTCTTACTGGGGACCACGCTCAGTGCCGATGCGTTTGTTTTGGCCTACCGTATCCCTAATCTTTTCAGGCGTTTAGTAGGGGAGGGCACGATTGCTGCTTCCTTTATCCCGGTTTTTACGACGATTATGCGGGAGCGTTCCAAAGAGGAGCTGTGGCATTTCGCTAACCGGCTATTTTGGACAGCGGCGCTAGTTTTGGCGGTCATCACCGTGTTGGGGATGGTTTTTTCGCCCGCGGTGATTAAGACCTTCAGTTTTACGGGGGATAAAGCGACCAGTTGGGATGAAGCGATTAGCCTAAATCGGATCATCTTCCCCTATCTGTTCTTTCTGGGCCTGGCTGCCTTGGGGATGGGGATCCTAAATAGTTTTCACAACTTCGCGCTCCCAGCGTCGACCACGGTCTTCTTGAACTTGAGCATCATTGTCTTTTCAACGGCGATGGTGTGGCGATACTTTTCCTCTCCCGCGGTATCGCTGGTCGTAGGGGTGCTGGTTGGCGGGGCGCTGCAGTTCCTGGTGCTCGTTCCGCAACTGGTCAAGCGGGGGATGCGCTTCGATTTTGGGATCTCCTTCGCGCATTCGGGGATTCGCAACGTGGCCCGGCTGATGTTCCCCCGCTTCTTTGGGTTAGGGATATCGCAGATCAATTTCTTCGTGGATACGTTCTTTGCGAATGCTCCCAAGATGCCTCGGGGGAGTTTAACGGCCCTGTACGTTGCGGATCGGGTGATGGAACTGGTGCTGGGTGGATATGCGATTGCGGTGGCGACCGCCATATTGCCCATGATGGCACACCAAGCTGCGGCCAGTGATTTTGAGGGATTGAAACGGACATTCACGTTTGCGGTGCGGATCGTGGCCTACATTACCATCCCGGCGGCCCTGGGATTGATGATTCTGCGCGAGCCGATTATTCGGATGTTATTCCAACACGGGCAGTTCGTGGCGGAGTCGACGCGGCTGACTGCCAGGCCACTGCTCTACTACGCGGCGGGATTGCCGGCGCTGGCGTGCGTGAAATTAATCGTGCCAGCGTTTTATTCGGTGCGGGATACCAAGACCCCGGTGATTGTTGCGGCCATTTCGTTCATCCTAAACATTGCTCTAAACATTGTTTTTCTGCAGGCCGCCTTTTTCAAGCGATTTCAGAACGGTGGCCCGGCGCTGGCGACCGTCCTGGCAACGTTGTTCGATTTTTTCACGTTGTTTTTTATATTCCGGTTGCGTTACGGGGCGCTGGGGTCGTTTGAGATTCTCCGTTCCATCGGAAAGATTTCGCTATGCTCAGCGCTTATGGGCGTAGGGTGCATGATCGCCAATCATTACGCGGACTACACGGTGCACTCCACCTTCTTCATACAGTTTCTGGTATTTATCGGATTGATTGGCGGAGCTACTTTGCTTTACATCGCGCTGACCTGGGTCTTCCGCTGCCCGGAAATCCATGAAGTCTACGGAATTGCGACGCGTGGCAGTGAACCTGCCGAATTGGCGGCCAGCTGATGGAAATTAGTGCAACCATCACCTCGTTTCTGACGCACGTGCGAGTGGAGAAAGGGCTTTCTCCGAACACGGTTGCTGCCTACCGGCGCGACATGATGAAATTCGATGAGTTTGCCCGAAAGCGAAAGCTCTTGCTCGAAGCGGTGACCAGGGACATTCTGATGGAATTTCTGGCGAGCCTGTACCGGCAAAAGCTAGAGAGCCGGACGGTGGCCCGACACCTTGTGACACTGCGGAATTTTTTCCGTTTTGCACAAAGCCAAGATTACATTCCCGTCGATCCATCGTTCAATCTGGAGTCACCAAAGATTCGGCGCAGCCTACCGGGCTATTTGCGATTGGATGAAGTGGAGTTATTGCTTTCGCAGCCGGACGAGCAGACGCCGCTCGGAATGAGGGATCGTGCGATGCTGGAAGTTTTGTACTCGACGGGATTGCGCGTGTCGGAATTGGTAAGTCTTCGGGTGATGGACCTCGATACTGGGGTAGGTTGCGTTCGCTGCATCGGCAAGGGCGATAAGGAGCGCATCGTCCCGATTGGCAAGAAAGCGCTGAATTTGGTGGATCGGTATTTACGCGAAGCCCGTCCGAAGTTGGTTGGCAAAGGGAAACAGGCGCTGGCGACAACGCTTTTCATCAACCGGCGCGGCTCGCCGATCAGCCGCGTCGGAGTTTGGAAGATCCTCTCGGCGTATGGACGGCAGGCCGGACTGCGCGTTGGTTCGACGCCGCACATGTTGCGCCACAGTTTTGCAACGCATTTGCTGGAACGGGGGGCGGATTTGCGCTCGGTTCAGTTGATGCTGGGCCATTCGGATATTTCGACGACGCAGATTTATACGCACGTTGTGGAAGAGCGGCTGAAGCAGATTTACAAAGCACATCACCCGCGTGCGTAGCAAGCGGGCGAGGACTCATTGCGGGTGCATCATGGATTGCTGGGTTCGAGAAAAAATGCAGATTGGAGAATGCACATGACCACCCTTAAGCCAAAGGAGCGCAATGCCTGATTATATTTTCTTACTGGAGAGCCGGCTCACGCCGGAGCAGCGCGCGGCGATGCTGCGCGTGCAGGAACTGGCCGCAGCGATGGGGTTCAACGTCTACCTGACGGGTGGAACGGTTCGCGACCTGATTACCGGAGCGACGCTGCGCGATCTGGATTTCACGGTGGAAGGCAACCCATCGAAGATGGCTCGCGAACTCGAGAAGGGCGGAGCCAAGGTGTTATCGGAAGACGACAAGACGCGGCACATCGAGATTTTATTTGCGGGCGATGTGGAGGGTACCATTGCCGCGGCCCGCGATGATCATTACGTGCGACCGGGAACCCGCCCGGAAATTCGCTGGTCCACCATCATGGAGGATCTGCGGAGGCGGGACTTTTCGTTGAACGCGATTGCAATTTCGTTGAACCCGGCATCCAGAGGATTGCTGCTCGACCCGACCAATGGATTGTCAGACATTGAGCACGGAGAAATTCGGGCGCTAACGATCCACAGCTTCACGAATATGCCGGTGCGGTTGCTGAGCGCGTTGCGCTACGCGGCGCGAATGGGATTCAAGCTGGAAACACGCACCCAGGAGTGGTTTAACCTGGCGATTGAACGCGAATTGCAGCACACGATTTCAACCGAGGATGCGGGGCAAGAGTTGCGCGACCTGGCCAAGGAAGAGCGGCCACACCTAGTGCTGAAGGAATGGGAATCGCAGCATCTGCTCGAGCGGATTCATCCGCTGCTTTCCAAGAAGCATCCGAGCTATGACGCGATCAACCGGTTGATCAAGGTTCGGGATGATTTGTTTATGGCGGGGTATCGCCCGCGACTTTCGAGCCCGATGATGCTAGCTATTCTGGGGAAATTGAAGGACCGCGAGTTGGGGAATGTCTTGTCGAAGCTGGAATTCCGTAGCGCGGAGATCGACGCGATCGAATCGTTTCCGGACAAAGTAGAGCTAGCCGAGAAGGAGCTTACGGGGAAGAAAACGAACTCGCCGATCGAGGCGTACCGGTTCATTGAGAAACTGCCCGTGGAGTACATGGCGTACATCTTGGCGGAGTCAAATAAGTCGGTGGCGGTGAACAAGGTCAAAGCGTTTCTGCACAAGTGGAGACCTGTCCGGATTGCACTGCCGGTGGTTGCCGCGGAGCTAGAAGCGTTGGGGATGGCGCGAGGGCCGAAGTTCGATCAAATCGTCGAACAGGTTTTCGCGACGCAATTAAACGGACGAGGGAGGACACCCGAGGAAAGGGAAAAGATACTGAGGAAGCTCTCGGGGATCAAGGAAGCGCCGAAGAAGAAGGAAAAAGAGAAGAAGCCTACGAAGGAAGAGAAAGCCGCAGGGCGAGCGCTCCATGATAAGCACACGGCGGCGATTGTGGCGAAGAGTGGAGCACACGGGAAGGGCAAGTCGAAGGAAGAGTCGAAACACGCGGTGGCTAAACCGGCAAAGAAGAAGGGGAAGAGGTAGATTGGCAGGGACCGGCACTTAGAAAGGCAAGGGGTGCGGCACCTTCAAGTTCGGTCGATCCCTGTTCAGTTAAAAGTGCCCTTTGTGGCCAGTGCCTTCGCGCGGTTTGGGGTTCTGGGTTAATGGTTGCGGCCGAGGTCGAAATCGAAGACGACGTCAACGGAATTGCTGCGCCAGTCGGAGGGAAGGGTTGGCATCTTGTCGATGCTCAGCAGGGCGCGGGTGGCGGAATCGTCCATGGAGCGATTGCCGCTGGACGTGTCGAGCCGGATATTTTTGACTGTGCCGTCGCGCAAGATGGTGAAGGTGACGACGGCGTGAGCGGTGCGCGCGGAACGGACCGCAGGATCGATAGCGTTTTGCAGCCAATTCTCGGAAATACGCTTCCGAACACTTTCTACATACCAAGGATAACGCGCGGCAAATTCACCTCCGCCTGCGCCTTTGATGGCCATGCCCCCGTTCAGGGGGCCAGGCGTTTCGCTGTTGCCAGACGGAAGATCTATTTGACCACCCTTGCCGTAGTTGACGGCGTTATCAGGGCGTGGATTCTTGTTTTCGATAATTTTCGAAGCCTTCGTCGGAGGCGGGGGCGGCTTCTCCTTGTTGAACTTTGGGATGGCCGTGGCTTCCTTGGGCAAATCCGGAGGCGTTGGAGGTTCTTCTTTGTATAGGCCCTTTGTGGGATCGACCGTTGCACTCTCAGTGGGGATGATTGGCCGGGGCATGGGAATGCCCGCGCTGGCGACGAGGTTTACTTTTACGTCGGAATCGCCGCCACCCACACCGCCCCAAGGCACGCTGTTGCGTTGGATGTAGACGCCGGCAAGCATCAGGACAGTTAGCACGAAGTGGAAAAAGACGGACCAGCCGAAGAAGGGCTTGAAGCTGAGGTCACTCGAGTTGGTGGCAGCGTAAGTCATGAGGTTTAACGCGAGGGCGCGCGATCGGTGATTGGCTGCGTAACGATGCTGATATTAGAGATACCCGATTGGCGAAGGGAATCGATGACGCTGGCGAAGGCCCCGAAGGGGACTGTTTCATCGCAACGCAAGAAGATGGCGTCTTGGGGATGCTTGAGTTGCTTGCGGATTTTGTTGGGGAGGTCGTGAATATTGACGGGATCGTTGCCAAGATAGATTTTTTGAGCTTTGTCGACGGTGACGACAAGCCGCTGCTCAGTGATTTCCTTGATCGTGTGGGTCTTGGGGACGTCGACTTCAATGCCGGACTGCAAGATTGGCGCGGTGATCATGAAGATGATCAGAAGGACGAGCACGACGTCGATGAACGGAACCATGTTGATTTCCGAGAGCGAGGAGTGCGTTGCTTTCGTGAGCTGCGGCATGGCGGAGATTTAGGAACCCTTTTCGACGGCAGTTGAAATTTGAAATGTAAGAGCCCAAGGACAACAGATACCTTTTACACCAAAGGACCCCGGGAATGAGCAGCGCAAGAGCTGACAAGCAGCCGGCGGTCGGAAGGGGCGAGTTGGGCGTGGTGCGGGCACCGCGCGAAGATGTTCAGGGATTTCAAGAAGGGAGCGCATTAGGTGAAGGTCTTTTCGATTTGGGCGGCGAATTCCGAGGCGAACGTGTCAAGGCGCTGGCCAAGATCGCGGATGAGTTGGAGGAAATAGTTGTAAGCGATCAGTGCCGGGATGGCGGCGAATAGCCCTGCGGCGGTGGTGACCAGGGCCTCGGCGATGCCCGGCGCGACGGCGCGCAGGCTGGCAGAACCGGAAGTGCCCAGGCCGGAAAAGGCGTCGATAATGCCCCAAACTGTGCCGAACAGGCCGATGAAGGGAGTGACGCTGGCGGTGGTAGCGAGCCAGGTCATGCCTTTCTCGACGCGACGGATTTCTTCGGCAGCAGCCATTTGCATGCTGACAATGACGGCTTGCAGGCTTTTGAGTTTCTGCGGGGGCGCGGTGGTGCTGGTTGGCGTCAATTGGCTCTGCAATTCACGGTAACCGGCGGCATAGACATTGGCAAAGGGCGACCCGGCGGACACCAGCCCTTGGGGATTGGCTACGCCTTTGGTGGCACGGAAAATTTTGAGGAATTGATCGCTTTCGCGGCGGATTCGGCCGAAAAGGTTAAACTTCTGAAAAATCATGGCCCAGGAAATCAAGGAGAAGAGAAGAAGAATGAGAAGGACGAAGCGAGCGACCCAGCCAGTTTGTGCGAGAATTTCAAAGATGTTGCCTATGAAGATGGCGCAAGGAAGAAGAATTGGGAAAACCCCTTAAAAAAACGAAAATTTAGTGACATTGGAAACGTAGCATACGGGTCAAAGAGGGTCAAAAGAAATGAGGCTGATAGTTCGCGGAGAAAAACCTGCCACTGGCCGAGGTGTTCGAACGAAAGGCCTCATCCTGGAAGGGTCAAGCTATCGGGGGCGGGGAATTTTGCAGCGAAGACCCGGAGGTCGCAACACCTGGGTACGCGGAGGAGCCGGTGGTACGAGGAGAATCAAGAGAAGTTGCGTGGAGTGAGGTAAACTGACGGGATATGGGAAATGCATTTGATTTCGGCGTTGAGCAGTTGATTGGGAAGGGCACGGGTGCGGATGCAGGGAACGCCGCGGTGTCAGCAACTGGTTCAGGAACCCTCGGCCACAGCGATGAAGCGGCGGGGATGGCACACCGATTGAGGAGAAGGGCACTCGCGGCAAAGAAGAGAGAGAAGAGGATTGCGGCGGAGGCAAGTGCAGTGGTAGACCAAGACCTAGACGCAAGTACGGCGTGTGGGGCGCCTCAGCGGGAAAAACAGATCCCTGGCGATGCGCGGATCGAAGCGGCAGGTGCTGGCAAAAAAACCAGCGCTGGGGAGGAGAGAGCATTTTATCTGGAGACGTTTGGGTGCCAGATGAACGACCATGATTCAGAGAAGGTGGCGGGCGTGTTGCTGGCTCGTGGGTATACACAAGTGGAGAAGCCGGAAGCGGCGAGCGTGATTCTCTATAACACCTGCAGTATTCGCGAGAAGGCCGCACAGAAAGTTTTTTCCCGGCTGGGAGAATTCCGCGAGCGGCAAGCGGAAGGCAAAGTGATTGGGGTGCTGGGATGTCTGGCACAACAGGAGGGGGAAGAGATTTTTGAGCGCGCGCCGTGGGTGAGTCTGGTCTGCGGCTCCGCGAGTTACCGAAAATTGCCACAGTTGATTGCGGAGCTAGAAGCGGGGAACAAGCGCGTGACCGGGCTCGATCAGGATACGGATGAGACCTTTCTGACGGAGATGACGCGGCGGGACAATCCTTGGCGCGCGTATTTGACGATTATTGAGGGCTGCAACAAAGCATGTTCGTACTGCGTAGTGCCGTTTACGCGCGGTCCAGAGCGCAGCCGAGGGAGCGCTTCGATATTGGAAGAAGTGCGGCAGTTGGCGGATTCTGGTTACGGCGAGATTCAGCTTCTCGGGCAGACGGTGAATTCGTATGTCGATCCGACCGCGCGCAAATTGCGATTTTCAGATTTGCTGGTGGAAGTGGCGAATGTGCCGGGGATTCGGCGTGTACGGTTTATGACTTCGCATCCGCGGGATTTTGGAAAAGATATTGTGGAGGCGATGGATGCGACTCCGCAGCTCTGCGAGCACGTGCATCTCCCGGTGCAATCGGGGTCTACAACTGTACTGCGCGCCATGCAGCGAACCTACACACGCGAAGAATATCTCGAGAAGGTGGCGCTGATTCGCGGGGCAAAGCGGGACATTAGTATTACTACCGACGTGATTGTGGGATTTCCCGGGGAGACCGCGAAGGATTTTGAGGAAACACTCTCGCTGCTCGATCGGGCGCAGTATGACTTGATGTTCGGATTTAAGTATTCGCCACGGCCGAATACTCCTTCCTTGAAGATGGAAGATGCGATTCCCGAGGAGGAGAAGAACCGGCGGTTGGCGGTTTTGTTGGCTCGCCAAAGAGAAATTCAGATTGCAAGAAATGCACGGATGGTTGGGAAGACCATGGAAGTCTTGGTGGAAGGGCAGTCGCGGAGGGAGAATCAGTGGAGCGGGCATACGGGAAATTACGCGATCTTGAATTTCACTTCACAGAGGAGGGAACTTTTGGGAAAGTATGTGCAGGTTCGGGTAACTGGTTCGGGCGCCAATAGTCTGGTTGGCGAGGCGGCGAAGTAGTAGAGTGAGAAAAAGGAATGGAACAAACAGACACCGAGTCCGCAGAAAAGAGCACAGCACCCCGTCGCTCGGGGTAAAGCCGACTGACCGTACCACGAAGAGTTTAGCGATTTGCCTATCGGCAGGGGAAAGAGGAGGGCGCGATGGAAGTAGAGATGAAGATACGCGGCCTGATGATGGATCCAGTCACGCAGATGCCGATTGTGGTGTTGAAGGATGTGCAGGGGCAAGCAGTGCTGCCGATCTGGGTGGGCGCTTACGAGGCAAACGCCATTGCGCTCGAAATTGAGAAGGTGCAGACTCCGCGGCCGATGACCCATGATTTGCTGAAGAATGTATTTTTGGGATTAGATGTGCAGGTGCAAAAGATAGTAGTGAATGATTTGCGCGACGATACGTTTTACGCGCTGATCTGGGTGGAGCGAGACGGGCAGTTGATGAGTATTGATTCAAGGCCAAGCGATGCTCTTGCGCTGGCTCTGCGGATGGATTGCCCGATATTTGTGGAAGAGATTGTGCTGAAGAATTCAAAGGTGTCGACCGCACTCGCCGAGAGAAGTACGAACGATCAGTTGAGAAATTGGCTCGAGGGATTGTCCGATGACGACCTCGGGCGGTACAAGATGTAGAGACGCGCGCAAAATCGACCTATGCAGCACCCACCCGTGCACAAGGCAAACCCAAGGGCAGCGGGGCTTAGGTGGTGAGCTGGAGGAGGCGTGATTTTTTGCGCCAGAAGTAGAGTAGGAGCAGGCCGATGAGGATGAGGGCCACACTCAGGCCGGTCCAAAGGCCGACGACTCCCCAGTGTTTGCGAAAGCAGAGATAGATTCCCAGAGGCAAACCGAACAGCCAGTAGCAGGAGAAGTGACACAGCATGGAGGTGCGGGTGTCTCCAGTGCCGCGCAGGGCGCCTGTGGCGACAGCTTGAATGCCGTCAAAGAGCTGGAATGCCGCGCCAACGGCGAGGATAGCAATGGTGCTACGGATTACGGTTTCGTCGTAAGTGTAAATATGAGCGATCAAACGCGGAAACAGCAGCAAGACGGCGCTCATCGAAGCCATGAAGCTGCCGCCCAAGAGAATTGCGGTGTTGCCGGCCAAGGCTGCCGCGTTGGGATTTTTGCGGCCGATGGCTTGACCAACGCGAACGGCCGCGGCTGAGGAAATCCCCAAAGGAACCATGTAGGTGAAGGCGACGGTGTTCAGCGCGATTTGATGGCTGGCGAGTGGGACGGCACCTAATCGGGCAACAAGCGAAGCCACCAGGGCGAACACCGTGACTTCCGCGGTCATCTGCAAGGCCGCAGGGAGACCTAGTGCGATGAGTGTGCGCAGACGCTCGAGATCCGGCTGCGCAGGAGTCTTCCGCAGTTCTCTGCGATGACGATGGTCGTACCAGAGTAGATATCCGACCAGAACAGCAGCCAGGTAGATGCGAGAAAAGGCGGTAGCCAAACCGGAGCCGGTAACCCCTAAGGCGGGGAAACCGAACTTACCAAAAATGAAAATGTAGTTGCCAAAAAAGTTGATTATGTTCGCGGAAACCAAAGCGAAGGCGATGGGCCGCACCATGTTCATGCCCTGCAGAGTGCGGCGAACCGCGAAGTAGAGAATTAGGGGAAACAAGCCGATGGCGAGCGTGCGCATATAGGGAACCGCGAGAACGGCCACTTCCGGTGCAACCCCCCATTGTTTGAAGTACAGCGGGATGTACCACACGGGAAGTAGCAGAAGGGGAGTGATGGCGATGCTCAGGTAGATGCCGTTGATCAGGGAACGGTGGCAATCTTCCCGTTTGCCTGCGCCAAAGGCCTGGGAGACGAGGGTGTCGAGCCCGGCGAGAAGACCCTCGGCGAAAAAAGCGAAGACAATGAAAATGCTGGAGCTAATGCTGACGGCTCCGATGGAGGCGGCGCTACTCGGCAAACGGCCGACCATCATGGTGTCGACGATCACCATGCTCATCCAACCGATCTCGGCAAGCACCAAGGGCAGTGCCAGACGAAGGGTAGGCGGGAGTTCGTCGCGAAATGTTGACCAGGTGAGCATCGAGCGTAGAAAGAGTGTACTGGGGGAGTGTTGGGGGCGCCAATCAAGAGAAGAATGGCGCACGCGACTCAGGGGGTTAACTGGTGAGGAGAAAAAGCCCTGCCGTTCCATTGACACACCCTGTAGGCGACCTTACCGTCAGAGGTGGACCATGGTGTGGGTCTGCGTGCTGGTAGTAGCGGGTGGCTATTGTTTTAGCAGGCTGCTGTTGCGGAGGAAATTGTGGAAATTATGAATGAAGCGAGCTACGCGTTGCGGTTGCAGTCTCTTAGGGCAGGTGCGCGGGTGAATTCGCGGGTGCGGGTGACGCTCGAGTGGGAAGAAGCAGGGAAGCGGCACTCCGTCTCGGGGTATACCGTAGACATTAGCCCGAAGGGATGCCTGGCCATCGTGCCGCAGGGTTTTGCGGTTGGACAGAAGATGACCATGAGGAATTCAATCAACGGAAATGAGACGGTGGCGAAGTTGATCTGGCGGGGTCATGAGGGGCGTGCGGGTTGGGAGTTGGGTTTGGAGCTGAATAATCCGCCGGCGGATTTTTGGGGACTAGATTTTTAGGACTGAGGGAAAAAAGGCACGGGAGACGGGGCGAGATTGCCCCGTTTTTTATTTGGGTGCAAGAAAGAGTGAGGCTAAGGCCGGGTGAGAGAGGGCGCGCCGGGGGGTTGCCCCAAAGAGCAGAAGCAGGCAAGCTGCCGGGGTAGGAGGAAAGGAACGAGCGCAGAGGGCTAATGGCGGGGACACCGCGGGGACGAGTTTTCCACTGGTGCTTTGCGAGGGAAACTTTTTTCCTTGCGCTGGTTGGGCTTTGAAACGTAAAGTTCACCTATGCCCTTGGGCCTTTCTGCCGGCATAACAACTTACAGAAAAGAAGTTGTCCCCGTGTCTCGTGCGAGGATTTGTGCGCGAACGGAGTGCGAGAGTCGATGACAGCGATCATAACGGTGGCGAATCAGAAGGGCGGAGTCGGTAAGACGACGACGGCGATCAATTTATCCGCGGCGCTGGCGCATCGCGGGCGAAAGACATTGTTGATCGATCTTGATCCGCAAGCGAACTCAACGATCGCGTTTTTCAGCCTGGGCGAAGTGACCGCGTCGATGTTCGATGTGTTGGGTGACGCACACACGCCGATGGTCGAGGTAGTGAAGGCGACCAAGGATCCGAATTTATTTGTCGGCTCGGGCCGGTTGGCACTGGCGAAATTGGAGACGGTGCTGGCCGGACAGTTTGACGCGCCGTATCGATTGAAGGATGCCCTCGGGCCGGTGCTAAAGGATTACGACTACATTGTGCTCGATACACCACCGTCGCTGGGCATTCTCACTGTGAACGCGCTGGTGGCATCGACCCATTTGTTGGTGCCGATTCAAGCTGCGTATTTCGCAATTGAGGGCACCGACGATCTGCTGGAAACGTATGAAAGGATCCGGGCGCGGCCCAATCCTAGCTTGAAGATGCTGGGCGTGGTGATCACGCTGTTTGACAAGCGCACAAATATTTCGCGAGACACGCACGGGCAGATCCGCGCGGTGTTCGGCGAAGTGTTGTTCAAGACCAAGATCAGCAAGAATGTGCGGTTGGAGGAAAGTCCGGCGTACAAAGAGACGATTTTAACGTTTGCGCCCAAATCCCCCGGGGCAATCGAGTATAAAAAGCTGGCTGCGGAGGTTGTACAACGTGTCGAAGAGAGTCGGGTTGCCCGTCACGCTGAAGATGCGGCATGATGCGCACTATATTGAATCACTAACAAGTTACAGCGGTGCGGCCATCGGAAGAATGATTCCGGTGGACCAGATCAGGCCGAACCCAGACCAGCCTCGTAAGGCGCTGGGAGATTTGCGCGAGTTGACGGAATCAGTGCGCGAGAAGGGCGTGCTCGAACCGTTACTAGTTCGCATGGTGCCGGGCCAAGATTTCTATCACATTATTTCTGGTGAACGCCGCTATCACGCGTCGCGGGCGGCGGGATTGCGCGAAGTGCCGTGCATCGAGAAGAAAGTCGATGACGCGGAGACGCTGGAAATTGCGCTCATCGAAAATATTCAGCGCAAGGATCTCACCCCATTTGAAGAAGCCGATGGGCTACACCGCTTGCAGGAGCAGTTTGAATATACGCACGAGGATATGGCGAAGAAGATTGGCCGAGCGCGTTCTTCAGTGACCGAAGTATTGTCGCTTCGAAATATTCCGGAATCGCTGCGGAAAAAGTGCATTGAAAGCGGCGTGACGTCAAAGTCGCTGCTGTTGCAGATTGCTCGGCAGCCGACCGAGAAGAAGATGATTGAGATGTTCCAGCGAATCCTGGCGGGTGGGTTGACCCGGGATGAGGCTCGCCAGGAACGAAAAGAAGAGCAGGGTGGTCCGCAGAGGCCGCAGCCGTTTATTTTTCATTATGAGCCAGAGGATGATGCGTTCCGGTTCCGGTTGCAGTTTAAGAAGAGCCATGTATCGCGGGAAGAGTTGGTCCGGACGCTGAGGGCGATACTGGCGCAACTTGAGGGGACATCGGAGGCGGATTCTACCGCGGCCTGAACTGAGTCCTTCTAAGTTTTGCGCAAACGCAAGGTGGTGTCTCAGGGGTAAAGCCCGGCACCGCCATGAGGAACCCACACAGACATGTTTCAGTTAACTGCGAGGCAGATGGAGGTCGTGGAGCGTCTGTTTGAGGCGGGAATGCGGCCGATTGCGATTCCACCGTATGAAAAGGCGTTGTGTATGCACCGCGGGGATTCGGTGGCGTTGCTAGCTCCGGTAGAGAATGGCGGGTTGCAGTTGCTGGCGGCGCCAACGCTTTTGATTCAAGGGAATCTGAGCGTGCGGATCAAACGTGGGAATGGCGAAGTGTTTGTGTTTAAGAAAGATGAGCGGGTGGCGACCCCGGAGCTCCTTAAAGAACTAGAAGCCTTCCGCACTGAGTTGGTTGGAATACTAGAATTGCCCACCACGCAGTAAGTATCGACTGCCGTAGCCCGTTTGCATAACCACGCGAGTAGCTGCAAAATCGAATGCCTATGAGTACCTACGATATTGTGTGCATTGGTGCGGGGCCGACTGGGCTGGCTTGCGCGATTGAAGCGAAGCGCTCGGGGATGCGGCCGCTGGTCATTGATAAAGGGTGCTTGTGCAATTCGATTTACAACTATCCGGTGAACATGATTTTTTTTACTACGCCGGAACTGCTGGAGATTGGCGGATTGCCGATGGTCTGCGGCGGGGATAAACCAACCAGGCTAGAAGCGCTGAAGTATTACCGAAAAGCGGCGGAGCACGATCAGCTGGAGTTGCGGCTGTATGAGCGCGTGCTGCGCGTTCATGGCAACGACGGGGATTTCACCGTGGTGACGGAAACCTACAGCGGACGGGAAGAGCGTTACGGGGCGAAGAAGATTGTGGTCGCGACTGGATATTACGATTTGCCAAACGAGATGGGATTGCCGGGCGAGCACTTGCCGCACGTTTCGCATTACTACACCGAGCCACACCCGTTCTGGAATCAGGATGTGGTGGTGATTGGCGGAAAGAATTCGGCGGTGGAGTCCGCGCTCGATTTGTATCGCAATGGGGCGCGGGTGACATTGTTGGTGCGGCGGCCCGATCTGGGGACCTCGCTGAAATACTGGGTGAAACCAGATATTGAGAATCGGATTAGGGCCGGGCAGATCCAGGCCATATTCAATTGCCAGATTAGGGAAATTACGCGAGATGGAGTGTTGATTGAGGACGCGCGCGGGAGCCGGGAGTTGCGGGCGAAACAGGTGTTCGCGCTCACGGGTTATCACCCGGATTATGAGTTCATCGAACAATTGGGAGTGGAACTGGATCCGGTGAGTCGAAGACCGGCGCTTGATCCGAACACGCTAGAGAGCAATGTGGCGGGGATTTTTCTGGCTGGGGTGGTGATCGCGGGGAAGAATACCGCGGAGATTTTCATTGAGAATGGAAGATTTCATGGGCAACAGATTGTAGCGGCACTGAAGTAAGTTTTCGGCGGTAAGGGTGCGGTACCGGCCAGAAATGCTTTCCCGAAAAACTCGCAGTCGACGCACTCTGAATAGGGTTTACGGCAGGGATTTGTAGAGGATAGCGACGAAAGCGTCCGGACCCAGCAGACCTTTGCCAAATGTTGCATCGAATTCGGCAGATGGTTTGGAAGCCACAGTTTCCTCGACAGTTTTGCCGGACGCTTTGGCGGCTGCCACGCGATCGCGGACGGTCGCGAGCATATCGTGAGCTGCAGTGAGGTCTGCTTTAGAGCCCAACGGGCCGTGGCCGGGGATCACTTTCGTGGAGTCCTTGGCAACGACCAGCATTTTTGCCATGCCATCGACATATCCGCTGGCGCTGCCGCCGGAGGAGTAATCGATGAGCGGGTAGAAGCCATTGAAGAAAACGTCACCCGCTTGGAGCACGTCGGCGCTTGTGAAATAAACAAAGAGATCTGTGTCGGTGTGCGCGGGTGGTAGAGACTGCAGCTGAACCTCTTCCCCTTGATGATAAAAAGTAAACGCGTTGTTGAGCGTGCGGGTGGGCAACGCCATTGCCGGGGCGGCAGGGAAATGGAGTTGCAGGGCGTCGACGTATTGTGGCGTGGAAAGCCGCTGACGCGTCTTATCCCGAGCGACAATGGTGGCACCGGCTTCGTGGAGCTTGGCATTGCCTTCGGTATGGTCGAAGTGAAAGTGAGTGTTGATGAGATATTTTAACGGCTGGGCATCGAGCTGAGCTAAGGCTTGGAGCACGCCGGCTGCGGAGGAAACCACACCGCTGTCAACGACGAACTTGCCTTCGGTGCCTGTTAGGATGCCGATGTTGCCGCCGGCTCCCATGAGCATGTACACGTTGCCTGAAACCTTGTTGACCTGGATGGGACCGCTGATCTGCTTGCGGATTTGCTCGATGCGCGCGGAGTCATCCTGGGCAAAGAGGGTGGGGGGCAGCGCGGAAGAGACTGCGGCTGCGCCGAGGAGGATGGAGGAAGATTTGAGAAACTCGCGGCGGGTGCGCAAGGTGCTTTCCGTGAGGTTGATCATGCGGAAGCCTTTCAAGAGATTTTGCTGGCGAATAGGATGCCACGGGTCGGTGCTTGGGTACAGGCGTTTAAGGAAGAAATTCTAAGCACAGAGCGAGGAGACGAGTCTTGGGCCTGGCTGCGCGGGCGACAGCGGAAGCTGCGACAGCGTTCACAGGGGTCGGAGCGCATAGGGCAGCGGAGAAAAGTAGGGTTAGGATGGTTTGCCCGCGTCCGGATGGGTTTGTTAGACTCTAAACCTATGGCATCGCTCATACGGGAAGTTGGGGAAACTACGCTGGCGCTGGTGAAGGGATTCAGTGTCACGTTCAAGAACATGTTGCGCAAGACGGTAACGGAAAATTATCCGCATCAGCCGGTGAATTTTCAGCCGCGCTATCGCGGGATTCACGTGCTGCACCGCGACGAAAACAACCTCGAAAAATGTGTAGGGTGCTTCCTCTGCGCGGCGGCGTGCCCATCGAATTGCATTTACATTGAGGCGGCGGAAAACTCGGAAGAAGGCCGCATCTCAGCCGGCGAGCGGTATGCGAAAGTTTATAACATTGATTATTCGCGGTGCATTTTTTGCGGATATTGCGTGGAGGCATGCCCGACGGATGCGATAACACACGGGCATGGATTTGAGTTAGCGACCTACGATATAAACTCATTGGTGTACCGCAAAGAGCAGATGCTCGAGAGCTCGAAAGGGAAACTGCCGGCGGGTGCAAAGTCGTAACCATCGGCGAAGGAAAATTTAGAAGCGAGTGATGGGCTGATCTTTGGATTGGCCCATCGTTTTGGTGAAGGACTAGGGCCGGCCTAAGTCACAAAACCTTCGTACTGGATGACAGCAATTCGGATAAAGCTACAAGAGTTCGAGTGAATCATTGAGGCGGAGAGGCTTGTGCGCTTCAGATGATGCGACCCGAGTGTTCGTCGCGAGGCGGTAGAAGTGGTCGAAGCGGTCGCGTGGCGACCATGGCGGGAGAGTTTCGGCCCGGAGTTGGTTGAAGCACTTTTGGAAGCCGTCAATATTCTCGGCCGTGTAAGGATCGCGCGATGGGACGGGGCAGCGGGCGCAAGGATTACTGCCTTCGAACTTAACTTCACCAATGCGGAAACGCACAACGTTTCGTTCGTCCTCACTGAACAATTGATCTTCCCAGAATGGCGGAACACCCTCGATTTCTAGCGATGCGCGAAAGCGGCGGCGTGCCCCTTCTAGAGTGATTTGCGGGAACCATTCGCAGACGCTTTGGAGGGAAGCGGTAGAGACGATCGTGGGCCCGTTGGCCACGGGGTCGTCAGGAAAGCCTACAGGGTCGTAGCGAACGATGATTTGCTGCTCGAAAAACACGCTGAACCATTCGGCCGCTTCTTCGTAGCCGGTGGGAAAGCGAAAGGTGCGTTCGGGGATATTCCTGGTATCGTTTGGGCTATGAAGCGTGACTGCGCTGAGGTCTGCCGCGTACGCCGCCCGAACCAGCTGGATGGCCGGGGTGCGCTTGGCATTCACCCATTTGCCGTCTGCCGAGTAGAGTGCCCAGGCGCGATCGTATCGCAGTCCGCCGCCCGGACCGATTGTAGTTTCCACAAGGGAGACGGGATCGAGAGACTTAATGGGGTGAAGGCGGATCTCCGCTATGCGAGGAGAGAGTTTTGACGTGGGAGGCACGCGAAAAGTTTAGCAGATCGATCGGCCGGGCTAGCTGCCCGCGGTAACGGCAGCGTGTTTTGCCCGCCGAGAAGCCGCCTGCGCGGTCTGCACCGGGTGTGAGTGAGCCTCCATGACCTGCGTGGCAGTGAGAAGCGGAATGGTTTGAATGCTGGCGACGGCTCCTCCTTGGGCGAAGGCAGTGGATATGTCGGCAGGCGTGACGCGATCGGGAAATACGGTGATCGCAAGGACGTCAAAACGCCCGGTGGTGAAGAAGGCAGCGCGGAACCGACCGCCGATTCGCTCGATAGGCACGCGGATGGCTTCAAAACAGTCTTCGGGATTTTGAACGACTCGCAACCACGCATCTGAGGTGTAGCTTACTTGGTGGCAATAGACGGCCATGAGGCACCTCATAGGACTTCCGGAGGGAGGGCCTTCGGAGATCTCTAGAGCGTGCGCTGACGAGAGAACGGAGTCAAGCGAAAAGCGAAGATAGTGCAAATTCAAAAAATAAATCTGGTAATCGGGAGAAAGGGAATCGTCATCGCTGGTTCAAACAGAATCTTCTAAAACGTGAGAACATACGACTCCAGGAGAGAATTGCGATGCCCTACCAACCCATCGAAGACTACGGAATCATCGGCAACATGCGCACCGTCGCTCTTGTCGGCATCAACGGTTCCATCGATTGGCATTGCTCGCCCAACTTCGATTCGTCCAGTGTATTCGGCGCGCTGCTCGACGACGCCAAAGGGGGCCGCTTCCAAATCGCACCAGTCGTCGAGCAAGTTCGCCGCAAGCAATTCTACTGGCCCTCCACAAATATTCTCGTTACGCGTTTCTCGCACGAAGATGGCATCGTCGAGCTCGAAGATTTCATGCCCGTCGGCTTTTCTCCCGACTCCAGGTCCTATCATCAGCTCCACCGCCGGGTCCGATGCGTCCGCGGCCCAGTCCGACTCTCTGCCGTGTGCCGTCCCGCCTTCGACTACGGCCGCCAGCCTCACGGGGTTCAGCTCGTAGACGGTGGGGCCAGCTTTCACGCCAACAATGTTCACTTCAGCCTCTCGACCGAGGTTCCTCTGAAACTCGACAACCAAGGCGGGGTCACCGCCGAATTCGTTCTCGAGGAAGGCCAATCAAGAACGTTCGTCTTCCAGCACGACGGCCAAGCCACTCCACCCGCGCCAATCTCCGAGCGGGAAGCGGAAGAGCCCTTCGAGCGCACCGTGAAATTTTGGCAAGCCTGGCTTGCCAAGTGCACCTATCGTGGCCGCTGGCGCGAGCGTGTCGAGCGCTCCGCTCTTGTACTGAAGCTCCTTACCTTCGAGCCCACCGGCGCGATCATTGCGGCACCTACAACCAGCCTCCCGGAGGTCATCGGCGGCTCTCGAAACTGGGACTATCGTTTCGCGTGGATTCGCGACGCCGCCTTCACCGTGTACGCATTTGTCCGCCTGGGCTTCACTGATGAAGCCGCCGGCTTCGTGAACTGGCTGGAACACTACGTCGCCAAGCACCCTCGCACGGGTCTCCCACTCCCCACCGTCTATACAATCTATGGCGAGCCGGTCCCGGCTGAAGAATCTCTCGATCATTGGGAGGGCTACCTCGGCTCTGCTCCCGCTCGCATCGGCAACGCTGCCGCTGAGCAATATCAAGCCGACATCTACGGCGAGCTCATGGATTCGCTCTATCTCTACAACAAATACGTTGGCCCGATCGCGTACGATTTCTGGGTGCGCATCCGCCGGCGCCTCGATTGGGTTTGCGACAATTGGCGAGCGCCCGACGAAGGCATCTGGGAGATGCGCAGTGGCAAACAAAATTTTGTCTATTCGAAATTGATGAATTGGGTTGCGCTCGACCGTGGCATCCGCCTCGCCAACCAGCGCGCGTTCCCTGGCGACCTCCAGCGATGGCTGCGCGAGCGCAATGCCATCTATGAAGAGATTATGACCCACGGCTGGAACGAAAACCGCCACGCCTTCACGCAATACTACGGCAGCGAAGACCTCGACGCTTCCGTCCTAATGATGGCGCTCGTTTTCTTCATGGCGCCCACAGATCCGCGCATGATCACCACCCTCAAAGCCATCCTCGAAAATCCGCGCGCGGGTGGACTTGTCAGCGACGGCCTTGTCTATCGTTATCCACCACAGCCGCGCGTCGACGGGCTACCCGGTGAAGAGGGCACCTTCAACATGTGCACTTTCTGGCTGGTCGAAGCTCTTACCCGCGCCGGCCAGGCTAATCCCGCGTGGCTCGACCAAGCGCGCCTTCTCTTCGAACGCATGCTCGGCTATGCCAATCACCTGGGACTCTACGCCGAACAGACCAGCGCGCAAGGCCAAGCCCTTGGCAATTTCCCGCAGGCGTTCACGCACCTCGCGCTGATCAGCGCGGCTTTCAACCTCGATCGGACTCTAGGCTCCAAGTAGCACGGACAAGATCTATGGCCATTCTGTGAGGTGAGAGGTGAGCTTTGATTAGCTTTGATTGTCTTCGTTGACTTGTCTCGGTCCCCCAACCTAACATGGGGTGCGCGTGTCGGGCATCGACTCTCTACTCTGCCAAACCATCGTAAGGAATTACCGTAAGCGAAGTCATAGGGATCGTGTCTGATGACTTCGTCAGGAGATCTAGAGGGGATGTACCGTAACCAGGAGGGTCAGATGTGGGGTAAGAAGAACCTAGGTGAGTCGCCAGCCGCGGCCCCAATACCTAAGAACCCGGTGACGAAAATGAAAAATACAGATGCGATGCGTCCATTGGATGAGCCGACAAGTGGGTGGCTAGGGTCAAGCCTTCGTGTGAAAGGCGAGATCTCAGGTACCGAGGATCTGCTGATCGATGGCGCGATTGAAGGACTGATCCAGCTCGATGAACGAAAGCTGACGGTTGGAACCGCGGCGAAGCTAATGGCTGATATCAACGCCCGCGATGTGGTTGTGTACGGCTATGTGAAGGGGAACGTGCACGCTACCGGAAAGATCGAGATCAAGAAAGGCGGTTCAGTGAACGGGAATTTGACGACAGCACAAATTTTGATCGAAGATGGCGCGGACTTCAGAGGTTCGATCGAAATTGACAGGGGTGCGGAGAAAGGAGCGGACAAGGCCGTTTCCTCGCGGGCGGCAACTGCGACTGGTTCTCGGTGAAGGCAGGCTAGCGCAAGGCTCTTTCCCATTCGCGGATGCAGATGGCCCAAAGACTCACTGGTAAATTAGGACTACCGATCCACTGCTGGAGGCGCCAGATCTCGACCATCTGGCCGAGCAGTGCCTCGTCCGTAGTGTGCTCCTTCTTGCGTGGTTGTTTTACAGTTGCATTCAGGGATCTGAACAAAAGGGCATCGCTCATCATGCGTCCGCTTCTTGTTAGTTTAGCTCTGATCGGGATGGCCATAACTGGGCCTGCGACGGCCGGACAGGGGGTTGTTGAACTGTCCGTTGACGTGTCCAAAACCGGCGCGAAGATCGACCGCAATATTTTCGGGCAATTCGCCGAGCACCTTGGACACGGCATCTATGATGGGATATGGGTCGGGCCCGACTCGACGATTCCCAATACCCGCGGCATTCGCAATGATGTTGTTGATGCGTTGAGGGCGATCCGCGTACCAAACGTTCGCTGGCCAGGCGGGTGCTTCGCAGATGAATACCACTGGCGCAGCGGAATTGGCAGTCCGCGAGTGGTAACGCTCAATCCCAACTGGGGTGGCGTGATTGAACCGAACTCTTTTGGAACATATGAGTTCATGGACTTCCTCGATCAGATTGGAGCAGAGGCTTACATCTCAGTTAACGTCGGCTCCGGCACGCCGCGGGAAGCCGCCGAATGGCTGGAATATCTAACGACCGCTCAACCGACAACGTTGGCCAGAGAGCGCGCTGCCAATGGTCATCTTGCTCCCTACCGAATCGGTTTTCTCGGCATCGGCAACGAAAGCTGGGACTGTGGCGGGAACATGACACCGGAGTACTACCTGAGTCAGCTTAAGATCTACAGCCGCTTCGTCCGCAACTTCAATCCTGTGCAGCAGGACAAGCAGCAAATGCTGAAGATCGCCGTTGGCCCGGGCGGCGGTGAGCCCAGGTGGACCGAATGGACCGAAGCCATCATGAGGGCCTACCAGCACCACACATGGAGCTGGGATATCGATGGTCTTTCGATGCACTCGTATACGGTGGGGCAGTGGCCGCCCTCCTTCGCATCCACAAATTTTGGCGAGGCCGAGTACAGTCAGGTCCTTAAACTAACGCTCGCGATGGACGATCTGGTCAGCAAGCACAGCACCATAATGGATAAATACGACCCGCAGAAGAAGGTCGCTCTTGTTGTGGACGAATGGGGTGCCTGGTATGCCCCTTTGCCCGGCAGCAATCCCGGTTTCCTGGTACAGCAGAACACTCTGAGGGACGCAATTCTGGCTGCGCTGAACCTGAACATCTTTGCCCGCCACGCCGACCGAGTGCGCATGGCCAACATCGCGCAAATGATCAACGTGCTGCAAGCGATGATTCTCACTGACAAGGAAAAGATGGTGCTGACCCCGACCTACTACGTCTTCAAAATGTATGCGCCATTCCAGGACTCCACCTTTGTGCCGATCGCTCTTGACGCTGGCACCTATACGCACGGGAATATCACGTTGCCACGCGTCGATGCCATCGCCGCGAAGGACACAACTGGCAAGCTGTGGTTAGCCATAACGAATCTCGATCCCCGGCAGACCATCGAAGTCGAGGCTAGTCTGGCAGGCATCACAGCCAAGTCGGCGACTGGGGAAACGCTAACCGCCCCCAAGGTTGACAGTGTCAACACCTTCGACGCACCCAACACCGTCGTGCCGAAGCCCTTTACCGCGGAAGTCCAAGGCGCCAAGCTGGCTCTGAAGCTCGAGCCGAAGTCGGTGACCGTTATCTCTGTGAAGCAGTGACCTAAGACCGCATCCCTCCTCACGGGAGTTGCGCAAGCAAACTAGCCGAGCGCGCTCCCCGATCTGCTCCCCCGAAGAATGGTTCAGCGGGAAAGCGGCCACGTGGGTCTCCGTACCCAAGCTACCGGTCACGCGACACCGTAGTTCTTCCAGGCGAGACTAGGAGTTTTACTACGCATCGACGTGCTCCTTAGAATCCTTGAGGATAGTTTCGGAATCTTATGCGCAGAAGCACACGGTTTGCCGTCTTTTTCG
>Ga0074045_10000093_pt1 | contig 74457 bp, 43 predicted proteins | sample BogForMeECP23OM2_FD_94442 | JGI IMG/M metagenome (GOLD analysis project Ga0074045, IMG submission 94442) | Bog forest soil microbial communities from Calvert Island, British Columbia, Canada - Bog Forest MetaG ECP23OM2 | ecosystem: Environmental > Terrestrial > Soil > Wetlands ... | reverse complement strand
GGCTAGTGGCTCCTCCGCAGTCAACCGCAGGCGCTCGATTTTCACCATCTGGCTGTTCGCGGGCAAGCCCAGGCGGGCGGCCACCTCCTGCTCGTCTCCGATCAGCCTGGCTACAAGCACGCGCGAACGAGGCGCCAGGCCACGCCCCGCCATGTGCTCGGTGTAGCTCATCAGCTTGTTGAAATGAATCTTAGGAGCAGCCACAAACGTGCCCGCTCCGCGCCGGCGCTCGACGACGCCTTCCCGCTCCAGTCCAGCCAGGGCGTGGCGCGCCGTCATCAGACTCACCTTGTGGGCCTTGGCCAGTTCGCGCTCAGAGGCGACGGTATCTCCAGGCTTGAGTTCAGCCGTCTCGATCCGCTTGCGGATCGAGTTCTGGATCCTCTTGTAAACCGGCGTTCCGTTGCGATGGTTCCCAGACATAGCGATTCCTTCAGGCTGAGGTGAAAGCGATTCTCCGCAAATGAAGCCCCGGCTTCCGCCGGGGGCCTCTGGAGCCATACCGATGTTCAGTGCTATATAGCTTATTCAGGACTTTGTGTAAAGCATAAAACGCGAATTGGTGTAAGAATCGGCACCAGCAGTTGCGTCATTGCTATAGAGCGGAGCACCCAATCGAGACGGGACGCCGGGCGATGGAGCCGTACTGTCTCTCTCGGGCTTCATCTGGTTTCTGGAATAGTTTCTTGAACAATCCCGGCAATCTCTGGTTCATACCCGCCTAGCTATGTGGAGCAAGCAGCAATACCGATAGCCCTGATGGAAAAAGGTGATATAGAGCTTCCAGAATGGGCCGCCAAAAGTTTTTCACAGATTTCCGCATTTTTTTCTTGACCTCGGTCGAGCCTGTGCTATATAGCATAGTCCGATTGTATTAGGGTGCCTTGTTCGTAACCTAGTTGGTCGTGCTTCTTCCAGGAGGCTGTGATGAGAAAACTGGCATGGGGAACTTTGGTATCGCTGGTGATGATCGGGTTTGCCGGAGCACCGGTGCCCGCAACGGCTCAGGAAGTGACTGCGGCGATCGTAGGCTCGGTGACCGATCCCAGCGGCGCGCCCATCAAAGGCGCCAGCGTCAAGGCCACGGACACGGAACGCGGAACCGTCTGGATGGGGGAGACCAATGACAGCGGGTCTTATAACCTGCTGCGCCTGCCGATCGGGACTTATGGTGTCAGCGTAACCGCGCCGGGGTTCCAGACGTCTGTGCATCCGCCATTCACGCTGGTGCTGAATCAAACGGCTAAAATCAACCTACAGTTGAAAGTGGGGCAGGTCAGCCAGACTGTCGAGGTCACCAGTTCCGCCCCGGTACTGCAGACGCAAGACGCTGAGGTTGGCACGGTCATGGATTCCGTCAGCGTCTCCGGTCTGGCGCTCGCCAGCCGCAACTACATCCAGCTGACATTACTGTCTCCTGGCGTGGTAACCACCGATCCCTCCACGTTTGGCTATGGCTCGCAGACGGCCGAGGGAGCCAATAACGGCGGGGGCCGACCCTACATTAATGGAAACCGTGAAGAGGACAACAACTTCCTTCTGGATGGGGTTGACAACAATCAGGCATCCGACAATCTGACGGGTTATACACCGTCTCCCGATGCGATCGGCGAGTTCAATCTAATTACCCAGAATGCCTCGGCGGAATTTGGCAACTACGCCGGCGGAATCATCAATGCCGCAATTAAGTCGGGCACGAACAGCTACCACGGCGATGTGTTTGAATTTCTGCGAAATGATTTTTTCAACGCTAACAAATGGGAGAACAGTTCATTCGTGTCAGGAATCGCGGGTGGCTTGCCTACGCCGAAGGTACGCTGGAACATATTCGGCGGCACAGTTGGCGGTCCCATCATCAAAAACAAGCTGTTCTTCTTCGGAGATTACCAGGGAGTGCGGCGCGATCTTCCGGCGAGCTCAAGCCAGATCGTCGTCCTCACCGCCAACGAGATTGGCGGCAACTTTAGCGCTTTGACTACGCCACTATATAATCCGTGTGCTACTGGTACCGGCGGAACATCGGGCGTTCCGTGCAACATCCTGGCCCCTGCATTAAGGCCCGCATTTGGTGGCAACATTATTCCGGCGGCGAATCTGAACCCCGCCTTCAAGGCTCTGGTCACCAGCCCGCTCTACCCAACCGCGGTAAGCACTCGATCGGATGGTTTTGGGGCGGCGGTGAACACCACGAACAACCAATACAATACGGACCAGGGCGACATCAAGGTCGACTATAACGTTTCCAATAAAGACCACATCAACGCGCGTTATTCGAAGTCCGACGAATTCGATCCGGGGTTCAATTCTCAACCGCTGCTGGGCAATTCGCTGAGTGAAGCCTGGCTGAATAACGGCAGCCTCAACTGGGATCATACCTTCTCGAGCAGCCTGCTGAACGAAGTGCGCTTCGGCAAGAATGGCATCAAGCTGATCGCCCCCACTATCACGTTCGCTCCTGCCGTGGGCAATTTAGCGAACACGATTGGGATTACGGATGGAAATCCAGCGGGCATTGCGGGATTGCCGGAATTCGGCTTCGCTGGCGGTACAGCCAGTTCCATCGGCCAGGGCACGCTCACGAACCTGGGTTCGATCGTAAATCCGCAACATTTTTCTTCCACCGTGACGCAATTCGACGAATCGGTGATCTACACTCACGGCCGCCATGTCATCAAAGCCGGTTTTCAGCTACAGAAATATAACCTGAATGTGTTTTATCCGGGCAACGCTGGGGAACTCGGAGCTGAAGTCTTCGGCCTGGGCGTAGGAGGAAACTATTCGGGCAACGGAAGTGCAGGGGACCCATCGGCTGACTTCGCCCTCGGGCTCCCGGAAAGCGTCGGGCGTGGCATAAGTAGCGGTGGCTGGCACGCGCGCGACTGGCTCGTCGCCGGTTTCGTTCAGGACGACTGGCGTGTAACCGACAACTTCACCTTGAACTTGGGTCTGCGCTACGAAAACCGAACCCCCTGGACGGAGCTGCATAATCGTCAGGTGAATGTGAATATCTTCACGGGTGCGCTGCAGTTTCCGGGAAGCACGCCGGTACCCACGGGAGTTGTGGGCACCAATGGATTCCCGACTGGGCTGTATCCTGCCACGAACGGAGGGCTGGACTTCGAGCCTAGACTCGGCTTCGCCTGGAGTCCTGCGTTTCTGGGAGGCAAGACTGTTATCCGCGCGGGCTTCGCGATTTCGTCGTTCCAGGAAGGCACTGGAACCAACTTGCGCCCGACGCAGAATCCACCCTTTACACCTTCTCAGTCGGCAGGGACCAATACAGCAACAGGCACGGCCGCATTTAACATCGAGAGCGCGTTCGCGGCAGCGGCACCGCCAGCAGGCGATCCTTTCATCAACTCGACTATGCTGACCTGGACCGACGTTAAGCCGGCTGTAGCCGACCAATGGAACCTGACCATTCAGCGGGAGATTGCCAGGAATACGACCTTCCAGGTCGGCTACGTGGGGCAGCGCACCACCCATTTGATGGTTCCGATCGACCTCGATCAAGGGCAGCTCCACGCCAATGGCACGGTTACATATCCGTACATCGGCGGTTTGAATCCCATAGGAACCGTCATCGATGGGATCCGCACGACGGCTCCGACTTACGGACCAAATGGACTTGGCCTGGTCAAAGAGAGCGCTTCGGTCGGCAACATGAACTACAACGCCCTGCAGGTTGTGCTGCAGAAACGGGCCAGCAACGGCCTGGAAGCCCAAGTCTCCTACACTTACCAAAAGTGTATGGCCAACAGCGCCGGCTACTACGGAAGTTGGGGAGGTCAATCCCAGAACGCCGACAGCTATTGGCAAAACATCTTCAACCCCAACGGCGACTATGCGCAGTGCTATTGGGACACAAAGCACGTTTTGAGCGCATACGCCGTTTACGATCTGCCCTTTGGCAAGGGAAAACGGTTCGGACGCGACATGCCGGCTCCGGTTAATGCCGTGGTCGGCAATTGGGCGATCAATCCCATTGTTTCGTGGCATGGGGGATTCCCGCTGAATCTACGTGGCAGCGACAATTCCGGAACCGGGGATATTTTCTCGCCGCGCCCCAACTGCAACGGCCGGGTCTCTTACCCGAAAACTCCAGTCTTCGGAGGGGGTATTGAGTGGTTCGATCCCAGCACATTCTCGAATCCGGCTAACGGAACGTTCGGCAATTGCCCGTCACAGGGTCCGGTCATTGGGCCTGGTTACGTTAATACCGACCTGAGCCTGCAAAAAAACATTCCGGTTACGGAAGCGATGAAACTCCAGTTCCGCGTGGATTTCTTCAACCTCTTTAACCATGTGAACTTTAACGCGCCGAGTACGTTCATTCCCGGTGGAGGGCTGCTAAACACATCGCAGGATGCACGCCAAATGCAATTCGCGTTGAAGTTCTACTTCTGAAGATAGGGACTGTACAATGTGGGCAGGCGCATCGCGCGCCTGTCCTCTTTTTTATGCTTAGACCTTTCCTCAGGGTTCTGGCTTGCGCGCTGCTGGGGTGCTCCGTGGCGACCTTGTATGCGGGGCAGACTTCCAGAAGATATCCATCAGGCGGAGCTGCGCCCTCTTCCGAACGCGCTTTGACCCTCGCTCAATCCGGCCGCTGCAAAGAGGCATTGCCTCTCCTGAAGCGAGCCCGGCCGCAGACTGCGGACAAGGACCTTAAGCGCAGAATCGGCTTTGCGGGCGTGCGATGCGGCATGTTTACTGATCAGCCGGATGTGGCTCAGGACTTTCTCGTGTTCCTGAACCGCGAGTTTCCCCACGATCCGGAAGTTCTCTACTTATCGGTTCATACTTACTCGGACTTGTCGAGCCGCGCGGCGGCGGATTTAGCGACAACGGCACCCAAGTCCGCTCAGGGACACGAGCTCCACGCCGAAACTCTGGAGACGCAAGAGAAATGGGATGAGGCCGCCAAGGAATACCGTCTGGTGCTGGAGCAGAATCCCCGATTGCCGGGCATCCACTTCCGTCTGGGGCGGCTGCTGCTCTCCAAGACGAATCCGAGCCCGTCAGATGCCGAGCAAGCCCGGAAAGAAATGCAAGAGGAACTCGAAATTGATCCAACCAACGCGGGCGCAGAATATGTACTGGGCGAGTTGGCAAAGCAGAATCAGCAGTGGGATGAGGCGGTTCAGCATTTCTCGCGTGCCGCGAAGCTCGATGCGTCGTTTGGCGATGCCTTTGTGGGGTGGGGAGGATCGCTAGTCTCATTGAAAAAATTTTCCGACGCGATTCCTCTGCTTGAAACCGCGGTCAAACTTCAGTCGGGGAATCCCGCGGCGCATTACCTGCTGGCGATCGCATATGCCCGTACCGGCCGGAAGGAAGACGGCGACCGGGAATTTGCAGTGCAGAAGCAGCTGACACAAAAAGGTGCAGCGGGAGAGGGTGACAGCGCTTCTCCGTCATCTCCCAACCCGAACTAGCCGGCAGGCGCGAGATTCGCTGAACTTGCTTCAGTGAGCCTTTTCGCTAAGCCTTGATTTGCCGACCTTTGATTCACTGAACTCGAAACCCACGACGAATCGACGTGCACAAGTCACTTCCGCGCCTCTCCTACCTCGATGATTTATCCCGTCGCCATTTTCTTCGCGGCATGGCTGGCAGTCTGGCCCTTCCTGCATTTTTTCCCGTTGCTCGCGCGTTTCCGGAACCGGATTACCCATTCGCAGAAATCCGATCTTCTGTAAGCGGCATCGCGTGGAAACACGTTGCGGGACACTCGCAGCAAAAGTACCTGCCGGAGACTACCGGGGCGGGCTGCGCATTTGTGGATTATGACAACGACGGATGGATGGACATATATCTGGTGAACAGCGGCAAGTGCGATTTCTATGATCCCCAGCCGCCACTGCGCAATGCCCTCTACCACAACAATCGCGACGGTACCTTTACCGATGTGACCGAGAAGGCCGGCGTCTCGGGCGGCGGATATGGCCAGGGCGTGGCGGTCGGCGATTATGACGGCGACGGCTTTCCTGATTTATATGTCACGCAATATGGAAAAAGCATCCTGTACCGGAATAATCGTGATGGTACGTTCACCGACGTGACCGATAAGGCGGGCGTGGCCGCGCCGGGATGGTCTTCCAGCGCGGTGTGGTTCGACTACGACAACGACGGACGGCTGGACCTCTTTGTATGCCGCTTCGTTGACTTCGACAAATCCAAGAACCTGCCCTGCGCTGCCGGGGACAGTCCGGGATACTGCATCCCGCGGCTGTATAAACCCACAGCCAGCTGGTTGTTTCACAATAACGGCGATGGAACATTCACCGATGTCAGCAAGGCCACAGGGATTGGGAATTACCTGGGAAAAGCCTGGGGAGTAGTAGCTACCGATATCAATAACGACGGACGCATGGATTTGTTCGTCGCCAACGACACGGTGGCCAATTTTCTTTTCGTCAACCGTGGTGCAGGGAAGTTCGAAGAGATAGGCCCGCAAGCCGGTGTCGCCTACAGTGAGGCTGGACGGCCACGCTCCGGCATGGGAGTCGATTCCGCCGATTTCAATCAGGACGGATGGATGGATCTCTTCGTAGCAAATATCGACCATGAGATGTACTCCCTGTATCAAAATAATCGTGACGAAACCTTTGACGATGACGCCGTGCCATCTGGAATTGCGTCCGCGACTCGTCTCATGAGTGGCTGGGGGCTGAAGTTTTTCGACTACGACAACGATGGCAATCTCGACCTGTTTCTTTCCAATGGCAACCCCGACGACCTCATCCAGGTCTTTCACAAAGACGTGACCTACCAGGAGCCGATGCTGCTATTCCATGGCGACGGCAAGAGCTTTCAGAACGTAAGTGCCAAGAGTGGTCCAGTTTTTGCCAAGCCGCTGTCGGCGCGTGGATTGGCCATTGGCGACTTCGATAATGACGGCGCGGTGGATGTGCTGGTCTCGGTCAACGATGGCCCGCCGCTGCTGTTGCGCAACGATGCGGCTAAACAGAACCACTGGCTCGGCATCAACTTAGTGGGAACCAGGTCGAACCGGGACGGTATCGGCGCCCGCATTACTTATCAGGCGGGGGATATGAAGCGCAGCCGCATGAAAGTAGGAGGTGGTAGCTTCCTCTCGTCCCACGATCCCCGCATCGTGCTTGGCCTTGGTCAGCGCACCAAAATTAATTTGCTCGAAATAAAATGGCCGAGCCCCAGCAACGCCGTCGCACGGTTCACCGATCTTCCTATTGACCGCTACATTACGATTGTCGAAGGTCGAGGCGGATGGAAGTGACAGAATCCGCTTTTGCTGGTGAGTAACCCAGTCGGAGCTTCACTGGTTTTTACTTTTAGTTTGTATTCTCCCGTATCGTCGGGAAGCGTTTACTGCGGATTGCGTTCAAGCCCCTTTGCTAGAAAAGGCGCGGCTCGTGGAGGTTTTCGAGAGCAGTTTTGGAGGGAGACTACGAAATAAGTGCTTCTGATTGAGGGAAGTAATTACGGGGGAAGCCAGCCCTGAAAAGGCTGGCGTCGGGGGTTCAACTCGGTCCCTGGCCACCTTATATGTTTTGTTGCGAGCCGGGTACGATCTTCTGAGTACGCGAAAGACCTCTCCCGATCCATCATCTGGCTGCTCAAGAGTAAAGCGCCCGTGCTGGACGTCGTGACCGGCGCACGGCTTTTGGATCAGTTCAGAATAAGCGCGGGAAGTCCCGCAACTGGCTCAATCTTTGCTACGATGAAAAGGACGCCACTCAGTTGGAACAATGTTACGAACCGTCAGGTCTTGTCCGCGCTCGATGTCCGTGTTCATTGCGGGAAGTAAGTGACGAACACGGAAAAGAGACGCACAAGTATGAGCGGAACGCAGAGCAAGGAATGGGCGCGTAGCTCAGGTGGTAGAGCAATGCCCTTTTAAGGCATGGGTCGCAGGTTCGAATCCTGCCGCGCTCACCAAGTCTCTCAACGACTTGCGAGTGGGTTGTTGGTTTCCAGTCTTTATTGATGTGCGCCTACCGCAAGAACGCTTCCGACAAGCCGCCATCGACCGGTATGACGTGGCCGGTGGTTTTTGCACTTTGATCACTGGCCAGCCAGACGATCGCACTGGCACAGTCCTGGGGAAGTATCGGCCGCTTCGTCAACGTGCGCTGCGCGTAGAAGTCCGCCAACTTGGAGCGCAACTCCTCCGTGGACTCGGATTCCGAAAATGCGATCTTGTACTTTTGCAGCGACTGGATCACGCGGTCGCGAGGGAACATAGTTGACCCGGCAACGACCGTTGCGGGCGCGATCCCGTTCACTCGAAGGTTCGGCCCAAGCTTGATCGCCAGTTCTCGAATCAGATGATTTAGCGCGGTCTTGCTGGTGTCATAGGCCTCGCTGCCTTCCTTCGGGACCACCGCATTTGCCGAACTCGTCAGTACCATCGCCGCCGGAATATCCTGATCTTTGAAGATCCATTCCGTCTCCCGGCCCAGCAGGTAATTCCCGGTTACATTCACCAGGAAAGTCCTGGCCCACATGGCCTCTGCCACTTCTCCGTCCGCGCCCGGCACCGGATAGATCGCTGCCGTGTTCACCAGGACGTCAATCCCACCGAACCGCAGAATCGTGGTTCTCAGCGCCTCCGCCAGGCTTTCCGAAGAACTCAGATCGACGCCGGTGCAATCCACGAACTCGGGAGAACCTAGCGCCCCGGCATCGTCCGCTGTTTGCCTGGCACCGGGCTGATCGAAATCGGCAACTACGACATGCGCGCCCTTCCGCGCCAGCAACAACGCTACTTCGCGACCGATGCCACTTGCTCCACCAATTACCAGGGCGATCTTACGACTGAACTCCGCCTCCGGCGGCATGCGCTGAAGTTTAGCGTCTTCAAGTGCCCAGTACTCGATGCGAAAGGCTTCGGATCGCGGGAGCGCAACGTAATTATGAAAGTGCGCGAACTGAGCGGATTGTTCCGGCCGTCGCGCCTGCGGCAGCGGGTGCGAAATCGTCCCGTTTTCGAGCGCATTCGCCCCTGCCATCACGTGAATGGCATTGATAAAAAACTCCGTGGTGATGCGTGCTTCCTTCTTGTTCTTGCCGAAGCCGAACAATCCAATTCCCGGGATAATCGCGACCGACGGGTTTGAGTCACGCAGTTTGGGAGAGTCGCTGGTCGCCAACCCATCGTAGTATTTCTTGTACCCTGCCCGGTACTCCACGACCTGTTCCCGTATTCTTGTCTTGAGAGCGGTTGCATCTTGCTTGGCCGGGTCCCATGGGACAAACATGGGACAGACCCGGGTCCGCAGAAAATGGTCCGGACAGCTGGTTCCAAGAGCCGCCAGATCCCTCGACCACCTTGACCCCGCGAAGGTCAATGCGTCAGCGTCATCGGCGTAGTGGGCAACCACGCGTTGGTTGGACGACAGTGCGCCACGCAGCGCGGGAAGAATCTGGATCGCGATATCCCTGCGATTCGGCAAAGCCGCATGTTGCGGGCCCCCGAATAAGGCACCCTTCTTTGCCTGGTGCTCGTGAATGAACTCACCCATCTGATCGATGGTATGGATGCTGTTCAGGTAGCACTCGCGCGGGGTCATGCCCCAAGTAAACAGCCCGTGTCCGCCGAGAATGATGCCGTCCGTCCCCGGATTCTCCTTCACCGCCTTTTCGATCAGAAGCGCCAGTTCAAATCCAGGGCGCTGCCACGGCACCCAGACCAGCTTGCGTCCAAACTTCCGGTTGAACTCATCGAGCTTCTGCCTGCCATTGGCGCTGGCCGCCAGCGCGATTGCCCAGTCAGGGTGCAGGTGGTCAACGTGAGGGAAGGGAAGGAAAGCGTGCAGAGGAGTATCAATCGATGCGGCAACCCGGTTTCCGCCGAAGGCCGATAAAGGATAGTACCCGACGATCTCGTCTTCATATTCTTCGCCGCGGTAAAGCGCGTTCAACTGTTCGAGACGATCCAGATAAAGCAAAGCAAAACCCGATTCTTTGATGGATCCAATGTCGCCACCGCTGCCCTTCACCGCGAGTACACGCACCAGTTTGCCGGTGAACGGGTCCGGCAATTCGATCTTTGAGCTGGTGTTGCCACCACCAAAATTGGTGATCCGCAGATCCGCGCCGAGCAAGTTCGAGCGATAACGCAGAAGCGCCAACTGGTTTCCGTCCAGTTTCTGAGCCTCCTGATCGCTCCAGAAGTCCTTCAAGTAATTCATTTCTTCGATCTCAGGCATACACCGTCTCACTGTAGTGCAGGAACCTCTCCGCTTCCCGATCCCATTTGTCGGTTTCGAGCGGTTCGAAAACTTCCGTAGGGAACGAGCGATCCACAATTGCTCGAACTTCCTGAAGCGAACTGGCACCGCCGGTGGCAAGGATCTGGATCGCGACGTTGCCGAGTGCAGTGGCTTCCGCCGGTCCGGCCAAAATTCTTCTGCCGGTCGCGTCGGCAGTGAACTGGTTGAGCAGCCGGTTCTTCGATCCTCCGCCGATCACTCGAATTTGCTCGAACCGCCTCCCGCCTACTTGTTCCAGATTGTGCAGCACCAGACGATACTTGAAGGCCAGGCTCTCCAGAATCGCGCGCACGTGAGCCCCCGGCTTTGACGGCGGGCGCTGGTGAGTTCGGGCGCAGAATTGGTCGATTGCCGTGAGCATGTCTGCCGGGCGCAGGAACGACTCGTCGTCCGGGTCCACGAGGTGCGCAAACGGGACCTCGCGGTTCGCCAGTTCCATCAACTCGCCGTACTCGAAGACCTGCCCTTGACCTGCCCACGATCGGCGGCAACATTGCAGCATCCAGAGTCCCATAACATTCTTCAGCAGCCGCGTCGTACCGCACACGCCACCTTCGTTTGTAAAGTTCAGACGCAATGCCTCCGCACTGAGAACCGGAGCATCCAGTTCCGTTCCCAGCAGCGACCAAGTCCCGGAGCTTAAGAACGCTGTGCCATCGCGTGCGGAAATTGCCGCCACCGCCGAGCCCGTATCATGGGATGCGGGTGCGATGACTGGGGTGCCGGAAAGCAACGAAGCTCGGGCTATGCCTGGAAGCAAGGGGCCAATCACGGTGCCCGGCTCAACGATCGGCGCCGGCAGGGAAGACGGCAACTCCAGCCGCTCCATTAACTCTGTCGCCCACCTGCGTGTTACTGGATTCACCAGTTGCGTTGTGGTTGCATTCGTGAACTCGCATACCGCGTTTCCCGTCAGCCAATAGTTGAAGAGATCTGGCATCATCACCAGACGATCGGCTGCGAACAGAACCCGCGGAATATCGCGTTTGGCGGCAACCAGTTGATAGAGCGTGTTGATGGGCATGAACTGGATGCCGGTGGCGGCATAGATTTCTTCTCTTGGTACTTTGCGAAAGACTTCCGCCATTATGCCGCGCGTGCGGCTATCGCGATAATGGAAAGGATTCTGCAGCAGTTCACCCCGTTCTCCAAGCAATGCATAGTCCACACCCCAAGCGTCCACACCGATTCCGGATAATTCAGTTTCTTCCAGGGCGGCGAGTGCTTTTCGCACTTGCAGCCATAGTTGCGGCGCGTCCCAGTGCAGCGCGCCTCCATACTCGACCGGTTCGTTCGGGAAGCGATGAACTTCCTCAATCGTCAGAACGCCGAAGTGAAGACGTGCGAGAACCGCGCGACCGCTCTCGGCTCCAAAATCGAAAGCCAAATACGGTTTCCCTGACCTACCGCTAGGCATAGGAGGAGACGCTCCGCAAATTCCGCGCCGCACGCTCTAGCGTGATGCGTTCCAGGTACCCACTTTCCAGGAAAGCAGCCATGGGATCTTCGGGCAGCCCCTTGGAAGCCCGCCATTCACGGATCACGGGACGAACGTCGGTCGCGAACGCATCCTGCAGCAGAGACTCGGCACGAACCAGGCTGCATTTCTTCTGTGCGGCTGCCAGTTCGAAATGATCCACAATCGCCGCCTTGGCGAAGAGCATTTGCGCCATGGTCACGGTTTGGATCATGGCCTCGATCTTGCCCTTGAGATTGTGGCTCTGGTCGATCATGTAAGCAATGTCGGCAGGTTTGCCAGTCTCCCACTCGAAAACGTTGATTTCGTGGAAAATGCGAAAGACCTGATAAGGGTCGATCGAACCCAGCGTCAAGTCATCATCGGCGTATCGGCGGTCGTTGAAATGGAATCCGCCCAGCATCTCCTCCGAAAGCAGCCAAGCCACAATTTGCTCGATATTCTGCGAGGGATAGTGATGCCCGGTATCAACCAGGACCTTTGCCTGTGGTCCCGCTGCGCGCGCCAGCAGCAGGGCCATTCCCCAGTCGGCGATGTCGGTGTGGTAGAAAGCCGGCTCAAACGGCTTGTACTCTACCAACATCCGCTGTTCAGGAGACAACTCAGCATGAGAGGTCTTTAGTCCTTCTGAGAACCATTGTTTTCGCTGCCGGATGTTGGCCGTACCGGGATAGTTTGACCCATCCGCGAACCACAGGGAAATGTCGCGGCTCTGTAGACGGCGCGCGATCTCGATGCTGTCTTTGGTGTGCTGTACGGCGGCTTCCCGGATCAAGCTGTCGGGGTTGCCGAACGAGCCGTACTTGTAACTCTGATCCTGAAACAGATTGGGATTGATGGACCCCGGCTGCACACCATACTGATTGGAGAATTTCTTGATCTCCTCGGTACTATTGATTCCCTCCGGGCAGTCCCATTGGACATGTAGGGCAACGGTGGGACAGACGCCTGTTAACCGATGAACCTGGCCTGCATCGCTCAGCTTTTCTTCGGTGGTCGCGGCGGCTGCGGGCTGCAGATACTTGCCGAAGCGAGTGCCGGTATTGGCAAACCCCCAGGAGGGGATCTCGACGCGGAATTTCTCCAGCGCCTGAAATACGATCTGAACCTTAGGTGAATCCATTGCGACGCCTCCCCAGAGGACGAAGGTTACACTGTCTTGTTTGCCGGGCACGACATTTATTTCGCAGGGTACCCGTTTCGCAATGCAGAACAAAACGGCTGCCGATCTTGCTTCCCAAGCTAAGGTGGGCATCGAGAAATTTTTGCATGTCTGCGGACTGCTGGATCTGCCGGGAAGCGGGCCAGAGCGGACCTTTGTAGTATGGGATACCAGTCTCGGCCCCGTATCTAGGCAAGAGTCGGGACAAGTCGCTGTCTGATCAGGCGTTAGAGCGAGCGTTTCTAGCGTGATAGGACAGTCTCGGACCAGCAGCTGAGCCCATGACCCTGCAGCGGGGCGACAGGAATCGAAGATTTCGCTTTGTAAAACACGAAAAGTGAATACTATGGTCTCAGCTGAAAGCAGCGCCCGATTTTCAAATGAGCCCCGTCGCCCATTCACGAGATCGCTATCTAGTGAAGTCGATCGTCCACTCCTCTCAACTGTTGACGGCGTTCCGTTCCTCCGGAGAAGCCCTTCCGCTCAAGGAGATCGTAGCACGCAGTGGTCTGCCAAAGACGATGGCATTTCGGCTGCTCTACACCCTCGAGAAATGCGGCATGGTCGACAAGGTCGGCGAAAATCTTTACCAATCTTGCGTGCGCCCGTGGAAGCAAAAGCGCTACCGCCTCGGATACGCCGCGCAAGGCCAGGACTCCCAGTTTTCCAAGGAAGTTTCCGCCAGCCTGCGGCGAGCTGCCGCCGCCGAGGGTGTCGAACTAATCGCGCTCGACAATCGTTACAGTGCGAAAACCGCGCAGCGGAATGCCGACCTGCTAGTGCGGGAAGGGGTGGACCTAGCGATCGAGTTTCAAACCGACGAACACGTTGCCGCCGCGGTGGCAGCGAAGTATCGGGAGGCGAATATCCCGATGATCGCCATCGATATTCCACATCCTGGCGCCACCTATTACGGGGCCAACAACTACGAGGCCGGCATGATCGGGGGCCGCTACATTGGCCGCTGGGTCAAAGAACACTGGTGGTCGGAAATCGACGAAATCATCCTGCTGGAATTGCCGCGCGCCGGGAGCCTCCCGCGCATGCGTTTGACCGGAATGCTGGTGGCCCTCAACACCATACTTCCCAGTGCCGGGAAGTGCCGCGTCTCATACCTGGATGGCGACGGGGATCTGGGCCGCAGCTTTGAGGCGGTACGCCGGCATCTGCGTACGACGGGTGCTCGCCGGCAAGTCGTGGGTGGGATCAACGATCCCAGCGCTCTCGGAGCCTTGCGTGCGTTTCAGGAAGCGGGCTGCGAGGAGCGTTGCATCATCATGGGACAAAATGCGTCGCCCGAAGGACGAGCCGAACTGCGACAACCGAAGACTCGGATGATCGGTTCGGTCGCTTACTTTCCGGAAAAATATGGCGACGGACTCATCCAGTTGAGCCTCGACATTCTTCACCAACGCCAGGTCAGTCCGGCAGTTTTTGTCGAGCACAAACTCATCACGCCAACCACGGTGAACCACTACTATCCCAACGACGGCTTAGAGCAGATGTCGCGTGCGGGACACTCCGCGGTGCACTCGCTCAACAACTAGGTTCCGATGAGCGATCCAGGTGATTTTCCGCGAGCCTTTTAGTCGTCGATCTCACGACCCAGCGGCCATGCCGAGGTAATTTCCGTATCCGACAATTATGGTTGATCCGACCAGAAGTAGAAGGGCTAGAGTCAGGAGTTGGGCTGCTCTGGGGCCGGCACCTTTCCATTCTCTGAAGCCGATCCCCCAGAGGCTGCTGAAGATTATGATGCTGGCCATGTGCAGGGTCCAACTGGAAAATTTGTAACGGCCCATTTGCGTTTCCCCCATGGTGTAAAAGAAAAACTGAAAATACCAGGTCGTGCCCGCCAGAGCGCACAGCAGATAGTTGCTCAACATCGGCACCTTCTCATCGGTTTGCGTTTGTGCGAGAGGAACATCGAGAACTGCGGCTTGTGATTTCTGCTGCTGCCGAGCGGAATCAATGTGCTCGACGACTTCGCGGCTGGGAGCGTCGAGCGCAGTCTCGATGATGGTTTCCTCATGTGGTTGAGGCTGCCTCGAACGCGAACTGAAGTACTGATACCCGGTTTTATTGCGGGTCAGCAGGATCAAGCACCACACGAAATTGGTGATGAAGCCGCCAATCAAAACGACGACCAGGACTGGAAGTCCCTGCCAGAGGATTGGCGTGCCCTGCTGCAGAGTGAGAATTTTGATGGGATCGCCGGCGGCCAGACCGTAGGCGAAGCACGCGCTCATCACGCCCGAGAGGACGGCGACGCCGATGCCCTTCTTCAAATTGAATTCCTTAATCGTAGCTTTTTTTTGTTCGGGCGACATGACTCGTTCTTTGGAGATGCCTGCGAGTCCAGCCGCAGAGATTCCCGCCAGACAAACGAATACTCCCAGCAGAATGATTCTGCCGGAACTTGTTCCGACCACCCTGCTCATGAATTCGCCACGGAAGATCGGCGGCATAAGAGTGCCAAACGCTGCACAAAGACCCAAGACGACCGCCATGCCGAGTGATAGTCCGAGGTAGCGCATGGTGAGTCCGAAGGTGAGGCCGCCGACTCCCCACAGCAAGCCGAAAAAGAAGACCCAGAAAAGAGCTGAAGTTGGTGCCTGGCGAAGGACCGCGAATAGATCCTTCGTCATCCACAGGGCGAAGAACCACGGAGCGATGATCCAACTGAAAAAGCCGCCGGCCAGCCAATAGGTCTCCCAAGCCCAGCGCTTAACGCCTCGATAAGGAACGTAAAAACTGCCGGACGCGAGACCGCCCAGCCAGTGATACAGCACGCCTGCTAGGGGGTTCGCCGCCATGTGTGCCTCAGTTCCAAACTACAAGTGAAACACTTCTTCGAGTGGCTTCATCGCGTGGTCGGGGAACGAGCAATCCGGCTGTACGAAGAAATCGGCCATTTCCCGCTGCCAGCGCGAGTTTACTTCACGGGAAGCCATTCCCGACAGAGCGCGCGCGAAGTCTTCGGTCTCAAGATAACCGACCAGCAAGCCGTCGTTGCGGAGGAACAAGGAATAATTGCTCCAGCCGGTTTCACGTAGGGCGGCCAACATCTCCGGCCATACAGCGGCGTGCCGGAGCTTGTACTCTTCGAGCCGATCAGGTTTTACCTGAAGCAAAAAACAAATCCGCTGCATGGTCCTCCAATAAAAGAGACGCAAGCGCGTTGGCGTACCGCACCTTTTTCCCAGTGTGGTGTTTCGCAGTGCGAAATGATTTCCATCCGCGACAATCGCAAAGCCGTCCCAACAGCTGCCAAATGGTTACACGGCCCCCGCCTAACTCAGCTGTGGTTGACCTACTTTAAGGGAGCTATCTCTATGTTCCGATAGTAAGTTTCTGCGCCTTCCGTCTGAAAGAGTAGCTTTCCCTTGGTAGCGTTGAGATCTGTAGCTTCGTTGACTAACTTTCCATTCACCCAATACTTCACGTGGTCGTGATCCACCACTAACTCGAGAAGGTTCCACCGTCCGTGCGGCTTCTCTACTTCGCCGAGCGGATCGCGATAACCCGTGACATTCTTCCACGGTCCTTCGCCGAAGCGAGGCGACTTCGCATACTGCGCATACTGGACGTTTGGGATATCGTCCTTAGACGGTTCTGCCGAACTTGCGATCAATTGCCCCTTGACTTTCAGGCTGGCGCCTTTGATTAACCAGATGTCGCCCGTGCCCCCCTCAATAATCTGGAATTCGAAGGATCGCGGCCAAACACCATGGGGCGGGGCAGGTATGGGGCCTGTGATGTTGTACAAGATTCCGCAGTCTCTGGCCATTCCAACGCGGTCCAGATAGGTCTTCTCGCCCCATTTGAATTCAGTGCGCAAATAATAGTTATCATATTCCTGTTGAGTTATGATGCCCCCAAAGTCATTTCCGGAAACGTGAATAACTCCATGTTCTACCTGGAACACTTTATCGGTATCGTTGTTCATCCCCTTCGACTGAAGCAGGATGTCGAAACCGGTAAGATCCTTCCCGTCAAAAAGACGCACCAGCTTTCCATGCGTCGGAATATCTTTTGCCTTTTGTGCGAATCCGAAACTATTTACAGCGGCGAAAGCGACTAACAGGCAACAGAATCGCGTTCGTCGTTGAAATATGTGCGGTGACTGTTCTCTTTCCATTGGTACTTCTCCTCGATTGGTCGTGCTGCCACTCAGACTGCGTACCGTCTCCACCCAATTGACGGTTACGGTGAGCGAGTGTTATATACTCCGCTCGCCAATTCAAGTCAAAGTTATTCGTCTTGCAGGCAGGGCTCGATCCCGTTCCTATTAGGAGGCTGGGGTTATGAATCGTAGAGAATTTCTTGGCACGTCGCTTACCGTTGGCGCAGCTCTTGCCGCACCGCCGGTTTCCACGGACGCGTTGGGGGCGCGGAAGCCGCAGAGTGATCAGCAGAATGTAGGCGGTGCTCAGCGAAGGCGACGAAGGTTGGCGATAGGGGTTTTCAATCCTCCTTTTCGAAAGCTGTCACTGGATGCGATGCTCGACAAATTCTCCAGCATGGGTGTCGAAGCTGTGGAAATCGGAGCGGGCGGCTATACGGCAACGCCGCAGTGCCCGGTTCCTGAGCTGCTTGCCGATTCCGCGAAGGCGCGCGCCTGGAAAAAGAGATTTGACGACCGCGGCATGCCGGTCATGACGATAAGTTGTCATGCCAATGCGCTTCACCCGGATGCCACAATAGCGGCGGCCTTTGCGCAACAATTTCGCCAAGCGATTCAGCTTGCCGGCATGTTGGAGGTCGCTACCGTAGTCGGCTTTGCAGGATGCCCCGGCGGTTCGCCCGGCGATGTTGTTCCTAACTGGATCACTTATGACTGGCCGCCCGACCATGCCAAGGCGCTGGCCTGGCAGTGGAACGAGCGCGTGATCCCGTACTGGCGGGAGACAGCGAAGTTTGCGCGCGAACACGGGGTGCGGCGGATCGCCATTGAAATGCATCCCAACTTTGTCGTCTACAATCCGCGAACGCTGCTGCGGCTGCGCGAGGCCGCGGGAGAAGAGATCGGTGCAAACTGCGACCTCAGCCATCTCTTCTGGCAGCAATGCGATGCCGTCCAGGTGATCCGGCTTCTGGGCAAGCAGGGCGCGATCTACCACGCGCACATGAAAGACACAGCTTTTTTCCGCGAAAACGTGGCTCGCTTCGGCGTGCTGAACTTCGATGCGTCCCCTGCGGATAAACAGGGTTCGGAATTCTTTCGCGCTGTCGGCTATGGGCACGGCGCGAGCTTATGGAAAGATGTGATCGCGGCGTATATGGAAGTGGGCTACGACGGAATGCTCAGCGTAGAGCATGAAGATCCTCTGCTCGACGGCGAATTGGGCGTGACGCGATCGCTGAGTGTGCTCAAGAATGTGCGCGAGGAGCTTTTGGCAGATCAACCAAACCCCGGGGAGTAGCGACAAGGACATGTTGACACGCAAGAGACGCGTGTGAAAAGAAGCAGGCAGGTTCTAGTGCTTGCCGTTCAATGTGATTGAGCTTTAGCTTGCGCCTGTTCGAGTTCCGCGGCCTTCTGGATTTCAGCTTGGGCTTCTGCCGTCCGCCCCGCCCGTACGAGAGCGTTGGCGAGACCTCGATGCCCTTCAATGTAAGTCAGATCGCTGGAAACCGCTTCTTCGTAGCGCTCGATGGCGTCTGTGATTTGACCCTTCAAGAGAAGCGCGCCGCCGGTGTTGGCGGCGAAAGTGGCGCGCTGCCGAGAAACCGCAGTCTGGGAAAGATCGACAGCCTTTTTCCGCTCGGCGGCAGCTTCCTCAGTTCGCCCCTGCTTCGACAGCACGGCCGCAAGCGTGATGTGAGGCCCCGGCTGATTCGGTATCAGCTCGATCGCCTTGTGCAGCGCATCCGACGCATCCGCCAGGTTGTTCTGTTGTTTATAGACACTGCCCAGCGTGGCCCAACCGTCGCCGTTTGCCGGCCGCAATTTCAGTGCTATCTTCAACTGCTTCACCGAATTCTCGAACTCGCCTCTCTGCATTTCTAGAATACCGAGAGTGTAAGGCGGATCAGGGGAGGTTGGGTTGAGGCGCGCCGCGAGGTCTAACTCCGATGCCGCAGCGGCAAGATCGTCTTTGAGTTTGAGCGCGAGACCGAGATCGTAATGCAACTCATAAGCCTCGGGGGCGAGTTTGATGCCAGTTCGGAATTCGGCTATGGCATCTTCGAGATCACTCACCTGAAGGTAGGCGACTCCTAAACCCTGGTGCACAATTGGGTCATCTGGAGTCTGGCGAAGGGCTCGCTGGTAGAGGGGAAGCGCTTCTTTGGCTTTGCCGGTCTGCACCAGCGCGAGGCCAAGATTGGTGAGCGCAGGCGCGTTGTTGGGATCGGCGGCGAGAACCTGCTGAAAAAAAGGGATCGCCTTCGGCTCTTCTCCGCTGCCCTGGTAGGCGAGAGCGATTTGATACTTTGCATCGCGAGAAGAAGGGTCGAGCGCCAGAGCTCGCTGTAGAACGGGGATTGCGCTCGTATTGTCTCCACTGGCGATCAGGGACTGAGCTAGATCAACCTGAGTCGTAGCGCTTTGAGGGGAAAGCTCGGCGGCAGTCCTCAACTCTTGCACCGCAGCTGCGATTTTCTGTTGCATCATCAGCGTGAGGCCGAAGTGCAAATGGGCTTCCGCAAAAGTTGGATTGAGGCGGACTGCCTCTTTGAACTGGCCCTCGGCGTCATTCCACTGTTGTCGTTGAGCCTCAAGGGAGCCGAGGGTGTCACGCAGAACCGGATCTCCGGGAGCAGCTGCGACAGCGCTTTGCGCCTCAGTTATAGCGAGTTCAGTTTGCCGCGTGGCAGCAAGAGCACGGATGTAGAAAATCACGATGCTCGAGGGCAAGGTGGCCCTAGCGCCCCGGTCTTGAGATCGAGACAGAGATCGAAACACAGTCAACGATTTATCATGTTCGCCCAATTGCTCGTAAGCGACGGCGAGATTCGTCTGGGCTGCACGGTCGCCGGGTTTGAGTGCGAGCGCGCGTGTAAGTTCACGAATCGCCAGTTTAAATTCGCCGGTTTGGACGAGCACAGAGCCCAGCGCGATGTGCCCTTCAGCGATATTGGGGGCCAGGCGCACGACCTTCTCGAATTGCTGTCTGGCGGTGGAAAGGTCTCCGTTTTTTTCTGCGGCGTAGCCGGCATGAAAAGCTGCATCGGCCGCTGTAAGCTGCGATTCGTTCTCAGTTGTCGCCAGACTTAATGCGAAGGCAAAAAAAACAAAACAAGCCGGAGCAAACTGGCGGATACGGTTCGAGAATCGCATAGGGGCGTCGACTATTTCGGAGATTCAAGATGCGGCGCGCTGGTTTCCTGAATCTGTTCCGCAGACTTGTACTCGCGCGCCGCGTCCTCGGTTCGCCCAAGAGCGCGATATGCCTGGCCCAAAAGATAATGCGCCATATAATTCTTAGCATCCAGTTCCAACGCGCGTTCGAGATACATTTTCGCCATCATCGGGTTCTGCTGCTTGAGCAAAACTTTGGCCAGCAGGATGAAGGGCGAATTGACATTCGGTTCAAGAAGGACCGCCCGATCGAGAGCTTGCTGGGCGCGGTCGAAATCACCGGTGCGAATGTAGGCGTCTCCCAGGCGTTCGTACACGGCGCCATCCAGAGGATTCAGATCGCGTTCTTTGTCAAAGTCCGCAATGGCTTCGGCGGACTGACCATTGGCCAGAGCGATCTCGCCGAGAAGGAAGTGGGCTTGTGGAAGTCCAGGGTTGAGGGCGATAGCTTTACGCGCTGATTCTTCTGCGACCGGAAGATAATCGCGGCGCAGCAACATGCGTGCCGCCAGCAGATAGGCCGCCGCGGAGTCGGGAGCGAAACCATATTGGCCCGCGAACGCTTTACGTGCATCGTCGTAGCGGCGCACGTCCATGTAGCAAAGGCCCAATACGTAATTCGGATCGACGTTTGCGCTCGCCACAGAACGATGAGCCTGCTCCAGGAGTGGAATCGCATCCGAAGATTTTCCCTCGCGAAACAGACTCACGCCTTCCATCTGCATAGCCTCGGAGTTTGTTGGATCTTGGAGAACAGCACGGGCGAAGGCCGTGGCGGCTCGGTCCATCTTGCCTTGCTGGTAAAACACCATGCCGCGCAGATATTCCACGTCCACAGGTTCGGGTTGTTCCGCAGCCAACAAGTCTAATTTCTGCAGGGCTTGATCGAGGTGGCCGCGGTTAAGCAGGTCTTTGGCTTCATGCACGGGCGCTGCCGGCGCATCGGATTGGCTCAATGCTGCCTGAACGAGTCCTCCAGAAATACAAAAACAAAAGCAAGCAAAAGCAGGCAGGCGCATCGGAACGAACCTAACGAAACCAGAACTGACTCTCATCTCAAGTGGATCGCTAATGGACTGGGCTATGATAATCCTTTTTCAAATGCTGACAAGATGGTTGGGGTGCGTTGACGGAATTCACGAGGAGTTATGACAGCTCGCGTGTTGGGACTTGTCAGTACCGCTGTTGTCATTGTGACGCTAGGGCAAAGTACACCTGCGTCAAATCGCGAGACGCGCATTTATCCGCCGCTTGCGAGCCGTCCCGGTCCCGCTTGGTTCGAGGATGTCGCGGCAAAATCGGGCATCGACGTAATCGACGTAAATGGCGATGCGATTTCGAAATACTACATCCTGGAGGCCACAGGAAGTGGAGTCGCCATATTCGACTACGATAACGACGGTTGGCCGGATATTTTTTTAGTCAACGGCACATACCTTCGACCAGCCAGCGGCACGGACAAAGCGACTTCCGCAAAGCTACCGTTCAGTCATCTATTCCATAATAATCACGACGGAACTTTTACCGACGTATCTGCGAAAGCAGGTCTTACGGATGTGGGATGGGGTCAAGGCGTTTGCGTTGGAGATTACGATAACGATGGTCACGAAGACCTGTTCGTGACCGCTTATGGCAAGAACCGTCTCTACCACAATAACGGCGATGGTACGTTCAAGAACGTTGCTGTGGGGGCTGGTGTTGCTGGAAGCGGCAAGGAATGGGGGACGGGCTGTGCCTTTGTAGACTATGACCGTGACGGCAAGCTTGATATTGCAGTAGCCGACTACGTCCACTTCGACCTGAAAACCACTCCAGCTCCGGGCGACGGCCCGGCGTGTCTTTGGAAGGGAACACCCGTCATGTGCGGTCCTCGCGGCCTCTCTGGCGCGACCAACCTGCTCTACCACAATCTTGGCAACGGTAAGTTTGAGGACGTAAGTGACAAGAGCGGATTCAAGAAGACCACTGGCCACTACTGCTTCAGTGTTTCAACTCTCGATTACGACGAAGATGGTTGGCCAGATATCTATGTCGCCTGCGATTCGACCCCGTCGATCCTCTACCACAATAACCACGACGGCACCTTTACCGACGTTGCTGCAAGCGCCGGCGTGGGCTTCAACGAGGACGGCAGAGAGCAAGCTGGAATGGGGACGACGATTGGCGACTACGACGGCGATGGCCACCTGGATATCTTCAAGACAAATTTCTCAGAAGATACCCCGACGCTTTACCACAACAATGGCGACAAGAGTTTTACCGATGTCACGGTCGAGGCTGGACTCGGCATCAACACGCAATTCCTGGGATGGGGAACTATGTTTCTTGACGTGGATAATCACGGCTGGCCCGACCTGCTGGCGGTGAACGGTCACGTCTACCCGGAAGTGGATACTTATAAACTTGGTTCGAGTTATCGTGAGCCGCGTTGTCTTTACCGCAATCTTGGCAATGGAAAGTTTGTGGACATTTCCAAACAGTCGGGCCCAGGAATCACGCAGCCCATGCCGGGCAGAGGCCTTGCCATTGGGGACCTTTGGAACGATGGTCGTATGGAAGCGGTCATTAACAATATCAGCGATCACCCCATGTTGCTGGTAAACCTGGCCCCGAACCAGAACCATTGGCTGGGAGTGCGCCTTATCGGCACGCAATCGAATCGCGATGCCATCGGTGCCCGGGTCACCGTGCGCGGCCCCTCGAGGAGTTGGGTGGATGAAGTCCGAAGCGGATCGAGCTACAACTCTAGCAATGACATGAGGCTGCATTTTGGTCTCGGCCAAACCCCTCAGGTGAATGCCATTGAAGTGCGATGGCCGAAGGGACAGGTAGAAATCTTTTCGGGCCCGAGCGCAGATCAGTTTGTAACTCTGAAAGAGGGCACGGGTCGCCCAGTTGGCAGCAAACAGTGAGGCAGGCCTTAACTCCGCAAGTCCCCTCCCAATGATTCTCCCCATCCTAACCAATCGAGGGCGGCGCCCTTCCTGTTTGTTCATCAAATAGTAACTATGGCACACATGAACTATTGCGAATCCACTATGGACCGTCTAGGGTTCTCTTGCTTCCGCGTGGGACCTCGTGTGGGCGGCGGCGTGATCACGGATGCGCCGAAAATGAACTGGGGAGGGAACCCGATGCAAGTAATATCCATGAGTCGTTCCAGGTGCCTGATGGTGGCGATCGTACTTGCGATCAGCGCTTGGTCAGTCGATAGTCTGAATGGACAAGCCATTTACGGCTCGATCTTTGGGCAGGTAACCGACAGCACGGGAGCCGCAGTCGCGAACGCAACTGTCACCGTGACCGACGTCGCCAAGGGGATTTCGGTTCAGGCGACGACCTCGGCAATCGGCGAGTATTCGGTTCCGCATCTGATTCCCGATAGTTATGACATGAGTGTCGCCGCGTCTGGTTTTAAGGCAGCGGAGAACAAAGGCATTCAAGTGTCCGCCGACACTTCAGCCAAAGTGGATTTCAAACTGGTGGTGGGTCAGGCCACGGAAACCGTGACCGTAACCAGCGAAGCTCCTCAGTTGAAGGCGGATCGGGCCGACGTGGGAGTGGTGCTCGACCAGAAAACAGTTTCGGACCTGCCGAATATCGGCCGCAGCTTTGCCAGTCTTGAACTTTTGATTCCCGGAACGCAGGTGATGGGCTGGTCGCAAAACAACGCCGAGGACGCCGCCGGCAGCCCCACGGTGCAAATCAACGGGCAACATTTCTCCGGAGTGGGATATGAATTGGATGGAGCTTCCGATACGGACCCCATTCTCGGCCAGATTGTGATCAATCCCCCGCTCGATGCGATCGGCGAGGCCAAAATCTCAACCGCGGCCTACGATGCTCAATTCGGCCAGGCTGTGGCCGCGGTGGTTACGGCGCAAACCAAGTCGGGCACCAACAGTTTTCATGGCGATGTGTTCGAGTATCGCCGTACCGACGCTACGCTGGCGAGCAATCCTTTTACCCAAACCGTTCCCAACCCTTTGACGGGTCGACTCATCCCTTCCGCCAAGTACAATCAATTCGGCGCTTCATTTGGCGGACCCATCATCAAAGATAAGGCTTTCTTCTTTGTCGATTACCAGGGAACGCGGCAAATCCTCGGGGCCACAGCTCTGGAGACGGTGCCGACGCTTGCAGCGCGCACGTCCTGCCTTGCGGCCGGCACTACGGGCTGCGATCTGAGCGACTACACCACCGCAAACGGGGCTAACAATCAGGTATACAATCCACGGGTCGCGGGAATCCCTGCGTTCACCAATAACTTCATCCCGGCGAACTATCTTTCCCCGCAGGCGTTGTACCTTCTTGCGCTGATCCCCGCCCCGAACGCCGGGTCACCAGGCCAGGTTTCCAACAATTATTCCGGCAGCGGCAACGGGAATCAACACAACGATGAAGTCGATGTCCGCATTGACGACCGCGTCAGCAGCGCCAGCCATCTATTCGGGCGCTACAGTTATTTCAACAACGGAACTTCATCCAACACGATTTTCGGCAAGGTCGCGGGCGGAACTGGATTCTCGTCTCCCAACAACAGCTTCGGCGGCTCCGCCAAGGGCCGCAATCAGAATGCGGTTGCGGGCATGGATATCGCGCTCAGTCCAAAGCTCGTGACCGACTTTCGGTTGGGGTATGTTCGTTATCACGTCCGAACCGCAAAGTACGACGGGAACACAGATCTTGCCACCGAGGCCGGCATTCCCGGCTTGAATATCCCCGGACAGGCATTTACCGACGGCGCTCCCGGCTTCTTTATTGACGCGGCAAACGGGAATAGCGGCGACGGTTTGTCGAACTTCGGCTCCGCCCTGAACGTCAATGCTTGCAACTGCCCGCTGCTTGAGACCGAAGACCAATATCAAATCGTGAACAATTGGACGAAGGTCATCGGGACACACAGTGTGAAGTTTGGCGTGGACTTCCGCTACGCTAGGAATTACCGTATCGCCAGCGACAGCAATCGCGCGGGCGAGCTGCACTTCAGCGCGAATGACACGGCCAGCCCCAGCGCCGCCGTTCCCGGCGGACTCGGCCTTGCCACCTTCTTGCTCGGCGACGTCACCAACCTCACCCGTTACGTCTCGACTTCGACAAGTGCGAAAGAATCTCAAAAGAGAATTTTCAGCTATGTCGAGGATACATGGCGGATCACTCCGAAATTGACCTTCAATTATGGCCTGCGCTGGGAAATCTATGTCCCGGAGACGGTCAACGGTGCGCAGCAGGGCGGATTTGCCGATCTGAAGATCGGCGAAATCCGGGTTGCCGGGGTGGGGCCGTTTAATACCCGCGAGAACGTCGCCACAGACTTTAAGACAATCGCGCCGCGAATGGGAATCGCTTACCAGTGGAATCCGAAAACGGTCATCCGGGCTGGCTACGGTCGCGATTACGATCTGGGAGTGTTCGGCAGCATCTTTGGACACGTTGTTACCCAAAACCTGCCCGTTCTTGCCAGCCAGAACTTAACCAGTAACGGATTAAACTCGGCAGCCTTCAATCTTGCCACTGGACCTGCGCCTTTCATCTTTCCCGCGGTTCCGTCGAATGGACTGATTCCGTTCCCAACCAACGATACGGTGAGAATTCGCGACGACCCAAATGTTTTCCCGACGATCGACGCGTGGAACGTCGCGGTGCAGCGTCAGCTGACCAATACAACTTCGATCACGATTGCCTACGTAGGGAACAAAGGAACGCACACCTTCTCCGGCGATGGGCAAGAGACGAATCCAAACTCGCCGATCCCTTGTTTTAACGGGCTTTGCTATAACCCGAATGCGCCCGCTGGCTCGACCACTCAGACCAGCAACACAAACCTGCTGAAACCATATTTTGCGGCATTTGCCAACCCGCAGCCGCAGGGCTACCTGTACTATCACAATGCCTTTAACACCCACTACGATTCTCTGCAAATTTCGTTCGAGAAGCGTTTTTCTCAGGGTTTGCAACTCTCCGCCAATTACAACTATCAGAAAGCGTATGACTATCACGGAGAAGACAGGGAAAAGCAGTTTAACTATGGCCGCTACGATGATCTGCGTGATAACCAGCTCACCGTCTTCGGGAACTACGACTTGCCCTTCGGCAAGAACAAGCAGTATGCCAGCAACGTTCCGACTTGGGTGAACTACCTGATCGGCGGGTACGAACTTAGTCCAAACGTAAGCTGGGCGAGCGGTCTACCGTTCACGGTGAGCTATGCCGAGTGCGGGAACGATGTCCCGAGCACCGGTAACAACATGTGCAGGCCGGACAAGGGGGTCGGAAGTCTTCCTCTCAGCCTAACTTCTTACGACCCGATCGCCCACTCCCGGACCTATTTTGTTCCGCCGGGGCTGGGCGGTGCCTTTACACGGCCGGCCCTTGACCACTACGGTACATCGGAAGTGAATGCGTACACTGGGCCCAGTCTGTTCAATACCGATTTGTCGCTGATTAAGAACATCCCGATCCACGAAAGCATCAGGGCTCAGTTCCGCATGGATGCCTTCAACCTCTTCAACGTAATCAACCCCGGAAACCCGGGCAGTACTTGCATCGACTGCACAGCGGCCAGCGGCGCCGGCGTCATTCACGGTATTGCCTTAGGCACGACTCCGAGGCAGTTGGAGTTTGCGGTGAAGATTCTGTTCTGAAACCCATCCCGGATGGTGTGTGAACGCCATCCGGTTTTTTTCTTCCATCAATTCTGCGATCGCGGCCCTTACTAAAGATGACACCATCCCCTGCCCTCCTTTTCTCCGCCCTCGACGGGCATAAACGGACCGCTTCCTTGATATTGCTCTGTTTGCTCGCGCATTCATCGCATTCATTGGCTCAAGCTCCCCGAAAGTTCCCGCCAATGCCTCCCGTCACGGTTACGAAAACCAGCGATGGAATCGTGGCCAAAATCGGGGACGAGAATCTCCGCGTCTCCGTCTGCGCAGACTCTGTGATTCACGTCGTCGCCAGCCCCAAGGCGCTCGACTCCTTGCACAGCGCGAAGCCCTGGATGCTGGATGCAAAACAATCCTGCCCCGGAGCACAGTTCCAGTTCTCAGAGGGCGCCGATACCGATACGCTGGCAACCAGCACCTTGAAGGTGGAGTTTTCACTCAAGAGCGGCACCTTAAGATACCGCAACATAAGCGGAGAAAAGCTGCTGCAGGAAAGAGAAGGCGTTCCCCGTACCTATGAGCCCGACCGGGTAAACGGAGAAGACACGTTGCACGTAACCGATCGATTTCGGCCGGACGCGATGGAGGCTTTTTATGGACTTGGCCAACATCAGAGCGGCATGTTCAACTATCGCGGCAGTACGGTCGAACTTGCACAGAACAATACTGACGTCGCCATTCCATTCCTGGTTTCAAGTAAGGGCTATGCGCTGCTGTGGAACACGGCTTCATTTTCTTATGCCGACAACCGTTTTCCCCTTGAGTTCCACTTCTGGTCCATGGCGAGCGATGCGATCGACTATTACTTGATCTATGGACCTGAGATGGATCAGATCATCCACCAATACCGCAGTCTGACCGGACATACACCCATGCTTCCCAAATGGGCTTATGGGTTCTTCCAATCGAAGGACCGCTATATGTCCCAGGACGAGATCCTGGAGGTTGCTCATCGTTATCGCCAGGAACACATTCCCGTGGACGCCATCGTGCAGGATTGGCATTGGTGGAAAACGGAAGGTGATCCCATCTTCAATGCGAATTACACCGATGTTCCCGCTGAATTGAAGACTCTACACGACGAGCATGTTCACGCCATGATTTCCGTTTGGGGCTTGCTCGACGCCCAGTCCCAAACCTTCGCGCAAGTTACTGCCCAGCATCTCGACGTGCCCAATGCCCACATCTACGATCCCACCAACCCGAAGGCGCGCGATGTTTTCTGGGAGGATCTTCCGGGGAAGCTTTTCTCGATGGGCTGGGATGCGTTCTGGCTGGACAGCTCAGAGCCCGAAGAATACTGGCCGCACTCGGGGGATGCGATTCTCACCGATAAGAAGATTGCGATCGGCAGTGGCGCGAGCTACACGAACATTTTTCCCATGATGCATACCGCCGGTGTACAAGAGCACTGGAAAGCCGCCACCGATCAGAAGCGAGTCTTCCTGCTCACGCGCTCGGCTTTCTTGGGCCAACAACGGGTGGGCGCCACCGTCTGGTCCGGCGATGTCTACAGCACGTATTGGGCCCTGAGCCGCCAAGTGCCGGCAGGCCTGAACTTCGCCCTCTCCGGATACCCCTACTGGACCACCGACATTGGCGGATATCATCAACCCTTCGACCGGCCCCCTGACGACCCGGCGTATGAGGAACTCTATACACGCTGGTTCGAGTTCGGCGCCTTCTGTCCCATCTTTCGAACGCACGGCCATCGCGCCCACAACGAAATGTGGACCTACACGGGTGTAGAGCCCATCCTGATTAACTATGACAAGCTGCGCTATCGCTTGATGCCTTACATTTATTCGCTCGCCTGGAAAGTGACCGATCAGGACTACACCATCCAAAGACCGCTGGTGATGGATTGGCGCACCGACCAGAAAACCTGGAACATTGGCGATCAATATATGTTCGGGCCTTCTCTTCTGGTCAACCCGGTGCTCAAACCAAATGCCACGCACCGTACGATCTACCTGCCAGAGTCTCCGGTCTGGTACGACTTCTGGTCGGGAGCTTCGCTGAAGGGATCTCAGGAAATCGAGGCGGAAGCCCCGCTCGATCGTATTCCTTTATTTGTGCGCGCCGGCTCGATTGTGCCTTTTGGGCCCGAGACAGAATATGCGGACGAGAAGCCTGCCGGTCCTATTGAGCTACGGGTTTTCCGCGGCGCCGATGGCCAGTTCGAGCTTTACCAGGACGAGGGGGATACTTACAACTATGAGAAAGGCGCTCACAGTGTGATTCCATTGCGCTGGTCTGATGCCGAAAAGACGCTGGCGATCGGCGAGCGTCAAGGCCAGTACTCCGGCATGCCAAAGAAGATGACATTCAACGTCGTCTGGGTTTCTCCGGGGCATGGTGTAGGCGAAACCGTCCTAACCAAACCCGACAAGGTTGTGGAATACGAGGGAAACGCAATCTCAGTTCAGGCACCGTGATCAAAGTACCGAGATGTTCGGCGGAATCTCGGTGATCACCGTCTATTCTTCGACCCCACGGAGACGAGGTTCCTTTGACAGGAAGCGGGGAATGTTCAGGTTAGTATCCAGGTCGCGGGTTCCGACTTCGGGAGCCATCGTCTTCGCGCTGCTTGCGAGTCCGCTAAGCAGCCCATGCGTTGAAATACCGCATCCGCCGAGCATCCGAGATTCGTTGAAAGCAATGATTGGGGATTCCGATTATGAAAAACTTGGCCGCAGGTTGAAGGGCCTGAACGATGACATCGTGGCCAAAGGACTGCATGATTTTCCTGGGTCGAACGGAAAGCTTCTCACCGGATATGCCTACGGCGAGTATTACGACTGGGATTTATATTTCGAAAACGTCTACCTTTCTTATTACGGCGTAAGTCCGTACAACTTCACAAATTTAAAAGTCTTCCTGGACCGGCAACGACCCGACGGTTTTGTATCGCGAACACTCGGCATAGCGAATCCCAGACCCACTCAGATGTTCAAGCCATTTCTGGCTCAGATTGCGGCCTTAGGATCCAAGCAAAATGGAAATGACTACGAATGGCTGAGGAACCGCTACTACGAGCGCTTACAGAAGTATTTACAGCGATGGTTTCAATATGACGCTGACCACAATGGACTGCCGGTTTGGAATAGTTCTGATGCCAGCGGTATGGACAATCAGATTTCACGCGCCGGCGACCTGGATTCGTTTCAAGACGAAGGGGTCGACCTGGCGTGTTATCTGGTCCGCGAGCTCAAGGCCATGGCGATCATCGCCGGCAAACTTGGCAGGACGGCGGATCGAAAGGTATATGAAGAGCATGCCGTCCAGCTCGCTGGATTGATCAACCGAGTTTTCTGGGACGAAAAAGATGGCTTCTACTACGACCGCAATGAGAAGACAGGAAAGACTATCAGAGTTAAGTCGGTTGCAGGATTCACTCCGCTCTGGGCTGGAGTGGCAAGTCCGCGACAAGCCAAGAGGCTCGTTGATGAGCATCTTTTGAACGAGAAGGAATTTTGGCTGAAATATCCGGTCGCTAGCTACGCCCGAACGGAGCCGGATTACTATCAGGGAAGCCAAAACGGGGAGTGCAACTGGCGGGGGACGGCGTGGATTCCGACTAACTACATGATCTTCCATGGCCTGTTGCGCTATGACTATGCCGATGTTGCCAGGCAATTGGCGCTCAAAACTTTCCACTTAGCTTTAGCCGAAAATGCAGTGACGCGGGAATTTTACGACGCAGATACGGGCAAAGGAAATGGTATGAATCCCTTCTGGGGATGGTCCAGCCTGGCCTATGTCATGCCTCTCGATTATCTGGCTCGCTACGACCCCACCGACCTTGACGCCCCGGTGCAATCACTGCTTCGCACCGATTTGGGGATAATTTTTCCCTGAGCCGTCAGCGAGCCAAGAACCGATAGCTTGATTGTTTGAGTCAGCCGCCGCCGGTCTCACTTCAACGCACGCCGGCGCTGAGTTGGACTCCACGTCGCTGTTTCGCATGGTAAAACAGACGCCAGCACGCTCAAACTCTCGCAACCGCTGCAGAGTCAACCACAATCGAGGATCTCGGAGGTTTGGGATTCGCCCGTAGGAATGAGTTCTTGACAATAGTTTTCACTTAGCGCTAAGGTCTGGGCACTTCGAACGCGGCTGAACTACGGCATCGCCGGTCATACCACAAATTCAGTCGCCACGATGCGATGAAATCTGGAGGTACGAGCCATGGCCACTACAGCGGAGCCGATCGTTACTGGAATGCCGGGACCTCCTGTGTTCACCGAAGGGGAGAGAGACACAATCCTGAACGAACTCCGCACTATTCTCGATAGTCCACCTTTTCGTAACAGTGTCCGCGGTAAGCAATTTCTCTCCTACGTGGTCCAACGCAAGCTGGAGGGACGGGACGAACTTCTTAAAGAACGAATGATCGGAATCGAGATCTTTCATCGGAAAGCGGATTATCCGACGGCTGACGATTCGGTAGTTCGAGTGCAGGCTGGCGAGGTCCGCAGGAGGCTGGAACAATACTATTACGCAGCGCCGAGTTCTTTACCGGTTCGCATCGAACTTCCACATGGCTCGTATTCCCCGGAATTTCGATGGGAAACCAAACCGCAGGTAGAGATCACTACGACTAGCTTGCCGGAGAAGAAGCCGCGGTCTTTCTGGATGGTTCTTTGCCTGATCGGCATCGCTTTTGTACTAATCGCCGGAGTGGTGAAAGGAGTTACCTCCCGTAGAGCAGGGGAATCCGCTCTGGAGCAATTCTGGTCTCCGGTTTTTGCGACTCCGCAACCGGTGCTGATCTGTCTGGCCAAGCCGGTATTCTATCGGCCGTCGCTCCCACTTTACCGGAGATATTCAGCGAATCATCCCGGGACCTTCCAGACCGAGGTGGAAAGATATAACCAACCGCTCCCGCTGGATCCAAACGAAAAGCTGGTCTGGGGAGACCTGCAGCTTTACCACGAATATGGTGTGGCCGTTGGAGATGTGTACGTTGCAGCCGGCCTTTCGGCGTTGTTCGACCATATAGGAAAGACCAGCCAGATTCGGATTGGCACCAATTCGTTTGAAGATCTGCGTAATTCTCCCGCGGTCGTGGTTGGGGCGTTCAACAACCGGTGGACGTTGAACATGACGTCCAACCTGCGTTTCTCGTTTGCCGAACAAGACGGAAACTCGAAAATTCAGGAACAAGGTCCGGGGGGGTTGGTCAGGTCTCGAATAGTGGGCCCGAATGGAGAGATCCAGGAAGATTTTGCTATCGTCACCAGATTGCTGGAGTCCAGCACTGGTCACGTAATAATCTCGGCGGCTGGAATTGGGGCGGCCGGGACCCAGGCAGCCGGTGAGTTCATTTCCAGGCGAGAGTACATGGAACAGGCTTTCCGGGCTGCGCCGACAGACTGGCAAAAGAAAAATCTACAGGTAGTTCTTCAAACTACTGTGACCGATGCCATACCCGGACCTCCGCGCGTGATTGCAACTTACTTCTGGTAGGTCCGGAGATTCATTGCATCCGAAGACCGGATGCGGTGGGTTTCAGCTGACGCCGATGGCTATCGGCAAGGGCGACTGTTTTTTCGATGGTGTTTCGGACGATCTCGCCAGACCCAGAGTTGCCGGCCAACCAAGGCCGCCGGCCAACCGTTGACACGGCCGTAGCCTTATCGACGACCTCGCTCCATTTGGATGCATTATCCGGCGGAAGAATACCTTCCTGAATCGCGACTGTGGCTGCCTCGGTGCGATCGCCTGCTTCCAGTTTTTCCATAATGTGCCGGACGTGATTACGCACGGTGAAGCGGCTGAGTCGAATCATGCGACCGATTTCTTTATTGGTTAGGCCCTTTGCCACCATTTCAAGGATTTCAAGCTCCCGGGGACTAAGACGCGACCGAACTTTACGCTCTGAAATTCGATTCACCACCCATGCCGGAAGGTAATGGTTGCCCGATTGGACAGTATGAATCGCTTCGAGGATTTCGTCGGGGGAGGTGTCCTTTCGGAGGCAGCCGTGAGCTCCCGTTTCGACCGCATTCAGAATCTCATCATCGCGTTCGAAACTGCAGAGCACAATGACCTTGGGTGAAAACGGCAATTTTCGCACCGCCAGCAAGGTTTCTACGCCGCTGAGGCCGGGCATCCGAAGATCCAGCAACAAGACCTCGACCGGACAGCGTTCCAGAAAGATCAGAGCTTCCTCGCCACTTGCCACGGAGCCCATGACGGTTAAACCAACGAGGCCCCGAAGGACGCTGCCGAATCCGGCGCGCACGACGATCTGGTCATCTACGATGAGAATCGTGACGGATGTTTTCAACTGGGAAAACCCTCCGAAGCAGCAGGAACTAATCGAAAGCTAGCGTCAAACTCAAGCCTCAACGCGAAGCCTCAGATTGACAAGTAAATTACGGTTTAATACAGGTAGCTAGCTTGATTTTTACGCTTTGTTTGCCGCAACTTAGTATCTGCCAGCGATTCGGCGGGCAGAGTGGGGGTTGCAGACGAGGACAGGGTGGGAGAACTGTCGCCGAAGTTACTAGAAGAACTGAACGGCCAAACCAAGCCTAGCTCGTCATCCGTCACGAGACGCGTTACAAGGACGTGACAATCGCGTCGCCCCACAACGAGTCTTTTTGCAAGCGCCCGTCAGCCAGCTCTTGGAGATCTCGAAATTATCGCCGTTATTTTTATCGCTTTTTGTTGCCTCTGATGCCGTGCTCGAATACACTGCGCAGGGCTTCAATGGCAGAGCATCAATATCAATGGCGGATCCAACGGTGAGAAAGAGACAATTTTGGCAACTGTGGTGTAGCGGGCGGACGCTTCATCTCCGTAGGCCTTGAATTGTCGCGGCGCCACTTCGCTTGGACATCTATCACTTAGATTTCGGATTGCCATTGTCGAACCGGCGAGCTCAGACATTTTATTGTTTTCGTTTAGCAGAACGAGCGGAGGTACGATAGTGCGACGAATTCGGCGCGACTCTTGGAAACGTTTGCTGTTGGGTGTATTCGTTCCGCGAAATTCACGACGGCATAAACTTCTACCTGACCATCGGGTCCTGGCATATTTGCTGTTTGTGCTGATTGGCGCCGGGGCCACCTACGCAATCGCTGACGACTCGCGGGTAGTCTTAGATCGTGGGGCGACCATCGTGCTTGAACCGTACGCCGCCAATATAATTCGGGTCACCCTGAGCCTGAACAAAGACCAAGCCACAACCAAGCCTGGTTACGGTTTCCTGGCGGTGCCCGCGGCGCAAGGTTGGACGCGCCGGCAGAGCAAAGAAGGAGATGTTTACAGTTCTTCTCGACTGATCGTTACTGTTGCGGCAAACCATCCTGGTAAGCTCATGGCGACCGAGCTCGACATCGCCAGGTTTTTCGGCGGTTCCGCTCCGTCGGCAAACATTTCCTTTCGAACTCCGGAGGGGAGGACGCTACTGAAGATGACAGACTGGTCCATGTCTGTGCCCAACCACAAAGACGCCAACGCAAGCGCGCTAAACGATAAGCGCCCTTTCGACGCACCGTTCTATCAGGTCGGCGCGATTTTTGCTTCGCCGGAAGAGGAGCATTATTACGGCCTCGGCCAGAACCAGGAAGGGTTTCTGGACCATCGCGGGCATCGCGTCGAGTGCTGGCACAACTACACGGCGACTGGGGCCCCAAGCGTGTGCGTCCCTTTCATGGTTACCAACTATGGGTATGGAATCATCTGGGACAATCCTTCCAAGACCGTAATTGAGCCGGGCTTCAACGAACAAACGCGCTGGACATCGGAAGTTGGCGATCGCGTGTCGTTCTTCGTAATTGCCGGCAGCACGTTCGACGAAATCTACGCTGGATACCGGTTTCTGACCGGGGCTACGCCCATGCTACCGAAAGCAGCTTACGGCTACATTCAGTGCAAGCAGCGGTATGCCTCGCAGGATGAGTTGCTGGCCGCAGCCAAGGGATATCGCGAGCGGCACCTTCCCGCCGACATACTAGTGCTGGACTGGTTCTACTACTCGAAGATGGGAGAGATGGATTTTGTTCCGGAAAAGTGGCCTGATCCCTCGGCCATGAATCGCCAACTGCACGATATGGGTTTTCAAACCATGATCAGCGTGTGGCCGCGCTTCAGCAAAGGTTCTCGCTACTACGATTTCCTACTGCAGAAAGGCTGGTTTGAACATCTGGCCGACGGCACGCCCACGGATGGTCTGCCCTACGATCGCGCGGGGTCGGATATCGATACAACCAACCCGGATGCGGGGCGCTGGTTTTGGGAGACGATTCGCGACAACATTCTCAGCAAAGGCTTCGATTCGATCTGGGCCGACGAAACCGAGCCCGATCTGCCTCCTAACGGCAGTTACTTTTCGGTCGGGCCGGGCACGCGCTACTTCAACATATATCCCCTGGTGCACACGGGCGCGCTGTACGACGGGTTCCGCCGCGATACAAAAAATCGGGCGCTGATACTTTCCCGCGATGCTTACCTGGGCGCGCAGCGCAACGGAAGCATGTTCTGGTCGTCTGACATTTATCCTACCTGGGACACGCTGAAGCGCCAGATCCCCACCGGTCTCGACTTCACCGCCTCCGGCATTGCGTACTGGACACAGGACATCGGGGGCTGGCAATATCTGCCAAAGGAGCATCATCCCGCGCATTCGCCGCTGCTCGATCCTTCTGACGCTCGCGATAACGTGGGCGGATACGACGATTATCCCGAGCTCTACACCAGGTGGTTCGAGTACGGCGCTTTTCTGCCAATTTTCCGGGCGCACGGAAGCCGCCTCTATAACGAAGTTTGGTCCTACGGAAAACAGGCCGAGCCGATCCTGGAAAAATATTTGAAGCTTCGTTACCAGCTGTTGCCCTATATTTATTCGCTCGGGTACAAGACTTATCAGACGGGCACACCCTCGATGCGCGCTCTGTTCATGGATTTTTCCGGCGACCCGAAAGTGGCTGATATGCGGGATGAATACATGTTCGGCCCGGCATTCCTGGTGGCTCCCGTGACCGAACAGGGCGCCACCAGTCGCACGGTTTACCTTCCGGCGGGTTCCGATTGGTACAACTACTGGACGAATGAACGCACGCATGGCGGTCAGGCCCTTCAGGTGAATGCTCCCATCGACACGCTGCCGTTGTTCGTTCGCGCCGGATCAATTGTGCCCCTGGGGGAGGCGATCGAGAGCACCAACCAGGCGCAGAAGATCGCTAGGCTGCGAGTTTATGCAGGAACTGACGCCGAGTTCACGCTCTACGACGATGATGGGAAGACCTATTCCTACGAAAATGGAGGCAACCGCATCACTCGCCTGCACTGGAATAACGCTACGCAGAAGCTGAGCCACGAAGGGGCAGAGGCTTGGTCAAAGGCGGACACGGAAGTTATTGAGGTCATCGGGCGCTAGTTGAAGGCCACTCGTCAAAAGTTATGTTCTCCTCGCGCCGCGTATTTCTGAAATCTCTAAGCCGATCAGCGTTGGTCGTGTCCCTGGAAAATGTGCTGGCGCAGGCGTGGCCCGGCTGGGCCCGGGCGGCTGGAACAGAGAAGCGAGAACCCAACGCAGAGACCGCCGGCCTTGGCGTCAGATTTATTAATGTGGCTCGCGAGTCCGGACTGAATGCGAAGACAATCTTCGGCGGCGAACACAAAAACAAATACTTACTTGAAACGACCGGTTGCGGCGTCGCCTTCTACGACTACGACAACGACGGCTGGCTCGATATTTTTCTGGTGAATGGAACCCGGCTGGAAGGTTTTCCCACGGGTACCGAACCCACATCGCACCTGTTTCGCAATAACCGCGACGGAACTTTTACCGATGTAACGTCGAAAGCCGGAGTGGCGCACTCCGGTTGGGGACAAGGCGTTTGCGTCGGTGACTACGACAACGACGGCTGGGACGACCTCTTTGTAACGTACTACGGCAAGAATGTGCTCTATCACAATAACGGCGATGGAACGTTCACCGACGTGAGCCAGAAGTCAGGAGTAGCGGGCAAGGGAACGCGCTGGAACACGGGCTGCGCCTTTGTCGATTACGATCGCGATGGGCGGCTCGATCTGTTTGTTGCCAACTACATCGACTTGGATCTGGCGACGGCTCCGGTGCCTGAATCCGGGCCGTGTCTCTACAAGAGCGTGATGGTGGCGTGCGGTCCGCCTGGACTACAGGGCGGAAAGAACATGCTCTACCACAACAACGGAGATGGAACGTTCAGTGATGTTTCCGAAACTGCTGGCATTTCTCGTACCGGCGGCACTTACGGGTTGGGCGTGCTTACGGCCGATTTCGACAATGACGGTTGGCCCGACATCTACGTTGCGGATGACTCAACTGTCAGTGCGCTCTATCATAACAAAGGAAACGGAACGTTCGAAGATATTGCTACCGAAGCGGGATGCGCTCTGAGTCCGGATGGCAAGCCTCAAGCGGGCATGGGCGTGGCTGCGGCGGACTACGACCTCGATGGAAATCTTGACCTGCTGAAGACTAACTTCGCCGGGGACACGCCTTCGCTTTATCACGGCATCGGTGGCGGCTACTTCGAGGATGCGACATTTGCCGCGGGCCTGGGCACGCACACCCAATTTCTGGGTTGGGGCTGCGGCTTCTTCGATTTCGATAACGATGGCTGGCCGGACATTCTGATCTGCAATGGCCATGTATATCCCGAAGTCGAACAACTGAAGACTGAGGCTGGGTACGCGCAGCGCAAACTTCTGTACCGCAATCTGCGAAACGGGCGTTTCGCAGATGTATCGATGGATGCGGGCTCGGGCATTTCCGATCCGGTACCGGCGAGAGGCTGTGCTTTTGGCGACTTCGATAACGATGGCGACGTCGATGTTGTGGTCAACACGGTAAACGACTACCCACAACTGCTGCGCTGCGACTCCAAGCTGGAAAACAACTGGATCAAGGTGCGCACAATTGGGACGAAGTCCAACCGCAGCGGCATTGGCGCGCGCCTCAAGTGCGTGACACACTTACCCGGCGAAAACAAAGCTCACCAGCAGATTGACGAAGTCCGCAGCGGCGGTAGTTACATTTCGCAGAACGACCTGCGCGTGCACTTCGGTTTAGGGAAGGCCGAGAAAGTCGATGTGTTGGAAGTATATTGGCCGAGCGGACGAGTCGACACGTTGAAAGACGTCAAAGCGAATCAGTTAATCTTCGTAAAAGAAGGTGATGGGATTGTGCGCTCAATCCAGTTCGACCGGAGCGCGAAAACGTCTAGAAGTGGCGGAGGGGCAGGTTAAAACTCCCCAGGCGTAAACGTTACATCCAGCTTGACCGGTGCGGCTGTGGGTATCGGCAGAAGGCAACCCCACGTCGCTACAGATGTCAAAGGGCAGGTGTCTTATGTGGAAAAGTGCATTGCTGTTTCTTTGCGTGATTGCTCCTGCGTTTGCCGCGGAAAAGCAATCGGCGCCGCAACTGATCGATCTTGCGAACTCCCACAGCGCGAGCCTGCGGGAGGCGATCACTGCCAGCTTCGATGCGAAAGACTTGAAGGAGGGCACCGCGTGGGCCGGCCACGGGCCGGACTTCTTCTTCGCGACTGAGTCGGCCTCCCAACCATCGCTCGTCATCGACGGCGCTCCCGGGCAGCAGATGCAACAACTGACCGGCTCGGACGTTTGGTTTGCGCCGGCTCGAATCGAGCCAGTGGGACGTTTGCACTCGTTCCATTACCTTATCAACGGCGCACAATTCGGCGGCCGTCTGGATTTGCCCGCGTTCGGACCTCTTTCCTATCTTCAACCTGGAGTTCCGTCCGGCAAGCTTTCAGAGAAAGCCGTTCACATCAGCAAAGTTTACGACGGCATGAAGAGCGAATACTGGATCTATGTGCCAGCGCAATACGATCCCAAGGTACCTGCCGCGCTCATGGTCTTCCAGGATGGCGGTGGGTACATCGATCGAGACGGTAACAATCCCGCCCTCAACGTTATCGATAACCTGATCGCGCAAAAGAAGATTCCGGTCGTAATCTGCGTGTTCATCAACCCTGGTGATATCACCGACTCGCCGGACACGCCGACCTACGCCTCTGTAAAGGCTTACTCGGACAAGTGGCACCGCACTCTGAAGGATTCCATGCGCAGTACGCTCTATGACACGGTGAGCGACCGGTACCCGCAGTTTTTGCGGGACGAAGTTCTCGCCCTCGTCGGGGCGAAGTACAACCTCCGTAAAGACGCTTATAGCCGGGCGATTACGGGGCTCTCCTCCGGCGGGATCTGCAGCTTCAATGCGGCGTGGCAGATGCCCGATCAGTTCAGCCGCGTGATCTCATGGATTGGCAGCTTCGAGAGCATTCAGTGGAAGGAAGATCCGAACGTGCGCGACGGCGGTCAGGATTACCCCAATAAGATTTTGCGGGAACCCAAGCGCAATATTCGCGTCTGGCTGCAGGACGGCTCCGAAGATTTGGAGCAAGAGCGTTACGGCAGTTGGCCCCTGGCCAATCTGCGCATGGCCAATGCGCTGAAGATCAAAGGCTACGACTTTCACTTCAAGTTCGGAAAGGGTACGCACAACTCGGGCCAGGGAGCCGCAGAATTTCCAGAAGAAATGATGTGGCTCTGGCGAGGTTACGATGCCAGCAAGACGGAGCAGGCCTACGAGATGGAGGCATCTGAGAAAACGAAGCCGTTATTCCGAGTGACGGTTACGAATCGCGACACCGAGTAAAAAGCCTTCGGCTTGCTCGGAACTGCGAAATGACACGCACTTGGAATCTTCTGATACTTTTCTATAAACCTTCAGGCAGCGGCACTTGCAATCTTGAAAAGCCGTGGTAATATACGGACCGTTAACGTTAACGGACTGCGGCCTGGGCAGACGCCGTCCTGTCCGCGGCGAAGGTACCCGGTGGAAAAACACTTTCTGGGAATCGACGTGGGCACGGGGGGCACTCGCGCACTCGTCATGGACACCACGGGAGTTGTCGTCGCCTCTGCGACCGAAGAGCACGAGGCTTTTGCATCCCCGCAGATCGGCTGGGCGGAGCAGGATCCCGGAGATTGGTGGCGTGCTTGTGGTTTGGCGGTCCGCAAGGCACTGGCCAAGAGCCAATTGCGTAATGATCAGATCGCGTGCGTCGGATTGTCCGGACAGATGCATGGAGCGGTTCTCCTCGACGAGCAAGCGCAGGTTGTGCGGCCCGCCCTGATCTGGTGTGACGTCCGGACAGAGAAGCAAAGCCGGGACCTGACGGCCAGAATCGGCAAAGAAAAATTGATCCAACTCACCTGCAATCCCGCACTCACCAATTTCACGTTGACGAAATGTTTGTGGGTGCGGGAAAACGAACCAGCTAACTGGAGCAAGGTTCGCTCGCTGATGCTGCCTAAGGACTATGTACGATTCCAGTTGACGGGCGAACGAGCAACCGACATGGCCGACGCCTCGGGCACGCTGCTGCTCGACGTGGCCCATCGCCGTTGGTCGAAGGAAATTCTGGGGCTGGTTGAAATCGACGAGTCGCTGCTGCCGGCCCTGTATGAGTCGCCTGAAATCTGTGGACAAATTTCCGCCGCGGGCGCCGCCGCTACTGGCTTGAAAATCGGTACACCAGTTGTGGCAGGGGCGGGAGACCAGGCGGCCGGTTCGATCGGCATAGGTGTTGTTTCGGCAGGAACGGTGAGCGCAACCATCGGAACCTCCGGAGTGGTTCTGGCCGCAACCGACCACCCTGCGCTTGATCCTGGAGGACGTTTGCATACATTTTGCCACGGCGTTCCCGGTCGTTGGATCGTGATGGGCGTGACCCAGGCTGCAGGACTTTCACTGCGCTGGTTTCGCGATCAGTTTGGCGTGGCCGCGGACGGGCGCCTTGAATCGTATGAGAGTCTCACTGCCGAAGCAGCGAAGGCCCCTCCCGGATGCGAGGGTCTGCTGTGGGCTCCCTACTTGATGGGCGAGCGAACGCCTCACCTCGACCCGGCAGCCCGCGGGATGCTGGTTGGGTTGACCGCGTCTCATACGCGGGCCCACGTAATTCGTTCGATTCTCGAAGGGGTCGCTTTCAGCTTGCGTGACACGTTCACGATTCTTCAGGAAATCAAGGTTCCAGTATCGATGATTCGTCTCGGCGGTGGCGGGGCGAGAGCCGCGCTTTGGCGGCAGATTCAGGCGGATGTCTATGGACAAAGAGTCGAGACAGTCGAGGCCGAAGAAGGCGCCGCCTACGGGGCAGCGATACTGGCGGGAGTCGGCGCGAAGGCGTGGCAATCGGTGGATGAAGCTTGCAATACCTTAGTACGTGTGGCTTTGCAGGTAAGTCCAAATCCAAAAGAGTCGTCGGTGATGGAGAAGTCTTATTCCGGATACCGCCGGATGTATTCCGCGATGAAGACAATCCTGAATTGATAACGGTGCGGCTTGGAGCATACAGATGACGAGCTTGAATAATTACCAGCCTCGGGCGGAGCATAAGTTCTCCTTCGGACTCTGGACGCTGGGGAACCGGGGACGGGATCCGTTTGGCGATGCGGTGCGACCGCATGTTTCGCCGAATGAGATTGTCTCCATGCTCGCGGAAGTGGGCGCTTGGGGCGTCAACTTGCACGATAACGATCTGGTTCCGATCGAGGCGACCGCGGCCGAACGCGACTCCATTGTTCGCTCATTCAAGAAGGCATGCGAAGCCAATGGTGTGGTCGTTCCCATGGCGACGGTCTCACTGTTCTACCACCCGGTATTCCGCGATGGAGCATTCACCGCCAACGATGCTGAAGTGCGTGCCTATGCGCTGCAGAAAACCATGCGGGCGATGGACATCGGGGCGGAACTGGGCGCGAAGATTTTTGTCTTATGGGGAGGTAGGGAGGGTGTCGAGACCGATGCCTGTCGGCGTGCGGACGAAGCGATCAAGCGCCTGCGCGAAGCGATCAACTATCTCTGCTCATACAATATCGAGCGCGGTTATGGCATGAGGTTCGCGTTGGAGGCCAAGCCGAATGAACCGAGGGCTGACATCTACATGGCCACTACAGGCCAGTACCTGGGCTTTATCCCCACGCTTGATTATCCGGAAATGGTCGGCGTGAATCCTGAAGTTGCGCACGAACAAATGGCTGGCCTCAACTTTATGCATGTAGTGGCGCAGGCGTGGGAAGGCGGCAAGCTCTTTCACATCGATCTTAACGATCAGATGCCCGGTCGATTCGACCAGGATCTTCGCTTTGGTTCTTCTAATTTGAAGTCGGCATTCTGGCTGGTCAAGTTTCTTGAGGATGTTGGTTATTCGGGTCCACGGCACTTCGACGCTCATGCCTACCGTACGGAGAACTACGAAGGGGTAAAGGATTTTGCTCGCGGGTGTATGCGAACCTATCTGATCCTGAAGGAGAAGTCACATCGCTGGAACAGCGACACGGAAATACAAGCAATCCTGACCGAGGTTTCAAACCATGGAAGTGGTGCTGCCCAGCTGGGGCACCACTCGAAAGAAACATCGATGCATTTATTGACTCGTGCTTTTGATAAAGAAGAGATTCTTAAACGGCGTTTGCCCTACGAACTTCTTGATCAGCTAACGGTGGATCTGCTGCTCGGCGTGAGGTAACAGCCGTTGGCCGAACGCGCAGGCCTGCGTTTACTAACTGGCTAGTCACCGGCGTGGCGGACTTTCGCTGCGCTAGAGTTCCCCGTCAACATCGGAGATTTTTGCTAAACGTTAACGTACACGAAATCTGTATTTTGCGGACAGACACGATATGCCGAAAAACGAACCCGCGCTGCGAATCAGCATTCTGAAACGAGGGAACCCACGCTGTTCGGTCTGCGGTGAGGAATTTGGGAGTGAGGGTCTCACGAAGGCCTTGATCGACGCCTTTGCGCTTCATGTACGCCGGCGGCACGTGGGCCGGGCGCGGAGCCATCGGGTTGCATATGCTCAAGAGAATCGGAACGCCTCCAGGCCGAAGTAAACGAAGATACCAGGCAACGCTGACCAATGAAGAAACATAGACGCGGAATCCACCTGATCGCGGAACTCGCTGAGGTTTCGATCGGGACTGTGGATCGCGCATTGCATGGGCGCGCGGGCATCAACGAATCAACCCGGCAACGAATTCTAAGAATTGCGGAGCAAATCGCTTACACGCCGAACCTGGCGGCTCGCGCTTTATCGGTCTCCAGAGCCCGAGCCTGTATTGGGGTTTGCATCCCGCGCGAAATCCATTTCTTTTATGATCAACTCTGGGGCGGCGTGCTGGATGAAGCTCGCAGCGTGGTACCGCTCGGGGTTCAGTTCGTTAACCGCCCGGTTCATGCCTTGGGCGAGGATGACACGGAAGCGTTCAAAGAACTCGTGCACAGCGGCGTCAATGGGATCATTCTCACGGCAGGAAACCCGCAAGGTCTCAAATCACTGATTGACGACGCGGAAGAAAGAGGCATTCGCGTGGTTTGCGTGTCCACCGATGCCCCCGCAAGCCGACGCTCGAGTATCGTTTGGGTAGAGCCCCAGCTAAACGGGCGCCTGGCAGGTGAACTGATGGGCAAGTTTGTGCCGCCCGGATCGAAAGTCGCCATCGTCGCTGGAATGTTGGGCATCGAAGATCATCGCCAGAAGACGGCTGGTTTTTCGGAAGCATTTCCGAGGTACTGCGCCGGTGGCGAGATCGCCGCTGTTCTCGAAGGACATGAGGACGAGGACGAGAGTTTTCAAAAGACCTTTGATCTCTTAGGTCGTGTCCCAACTCTAGCCGGACTCTACGTGAACACCGTCAATTGCCTCCCCGTCTGCCGGGCCCTCGGAGCTCGAGGGCTCGCAGGAAAAACCAAGTTGATAACGACGGACCTGTTCGTGGAAATGTCTCCTTACTTTGAAAAAGGAACGATCACAGCCTCCATTTATCAGCAGCCGTATAGCCAGGGTCAGATGGCGGTCCGGCTGCTGACAGATCACCTCATCAGCCAGATGCCATTCCCCGCGACTGTCCATCTCAGCCCTGGCGTGGTGATGTCATCCAACCTGCGTCTGTTCCGAGAGATAAGACTGGCCGGAGTGAAACTTGACGACTCTCAGCTCGGCCCTCCGATCGTTGCCAGAGCGACAAAGAAAAGTTCGAAGTAGGGACTCGATTTTGCGCTGACATGAAAGGCGGCTTCGGAGTAGCGCGAGGGACACAGGGGCGCTATTTTCTTCTCGGCCCGGCCAGCCACCAATGTTCGATTTCCTCCAGGCTGCGACCCTTGGTTTCAGGAACGGCCAACGTGACAAACAGACTGGCTGCGATGCAGATAACCGCATAAAAAAGAAACGCCCCGGGCGCGGTCAGCAGTCGCACCAGGGACAAGAAGGTGAGCGTAACCAGCAGCGTCCCACACCAAAGAAATACGGTTGCGATCGCCATGGCGCGTCCCCTGATTCGGGTTGGGCAGATCTCGGACATTAGGACCCAGGTTCCGGTGCCGATGCCGATCGCAAAACAGGCGACGTAGAACAGCACTCCCAGCAAAACTACGATCGCCGGCGCCTGGATATGGATCGCCGCCGCCACCCCGACCAGCGAAATCGCCATCCCACCGAACGCCGAGGCCATCAGAGGCTTCCGGCCCACGCGGTCGATCAGGTACATGCCGATAAACGTGGCCATGAAGTTGATCCCCCCGATCATGACATTCGCCCATAATGCGGAGCTAGCGGTCTGTTTCGGTACATGTTCGAGGAAAACCAAAGAGCCGTAATAAATAATGGTGTTGATTCCAGTGAACTGACTGAACAGCGCGATCAGGATGGCGACTACCAGAGGCTTGCGAAAGGCCGGATCGAGAACTCTGCCGCTCTTCTCCGCAACCGCAGAGCGGATAGCGTTGATCTCGATTCGAGCCGCATCCCGGCCTTTGATTAGGGAAAGGAAGTGTTCGGCCTCGCCCTCGCGACCCTCTTGTACCAGCCATCGCGGGCTTTCAGGAACAAAGAGCAACGCTAGCAGGAACAATGTGGAGGGCACGGCTGCCGAAGCGAACATCCAGCGCCAGTTCGCCGGGCCCGCACCCGTAAGAGCGTAATTCACGCTGTAGGAAAGCAAAATTCCCGTAACAATCGCCAGCTGGTTGACGCTCACCAGCAGGCCGCGGATGCGAGGCGGTGAAATCTCGGCGATGTAAAGAGGCGAGAGCGTAGAAGCCAGCCCGATGGCGAGTCCGCCAACCAGGCGCGCGACGATAAACTCGGTGATGTTGCGGGGAAGCGCAGTCGCGATCGACGAGATCGTAAACAATGCTGCTGCCGCCAACAACACCCTCTTCCTGCCAAAGCGATCGCTGGTAAAGGCCGCCAGGCTCGCACCGAAAACACATCCCAGAAGAAGACTGCTGGCGCCGATCTCGGTTTGCGAATCGCTGAGCGCAAACTGATGTTTCAAGAAAACAATGGCGCCGTTAATCACCGCTGTATCGAAGCCGAACAGAAAACCACCGATCGCGGCAACGGCGACCGGCAAGTATAGGTAACGGACAGCCCCATTCTGTTCGCGGGCGGCTTCCCGCAGGTTAGTCGAGTTCGCGTTTCGCATGGCCTCTGTCCAGAACGACGGACCTGCTATCAAGAACGATCTGTTATCAGATTGTCAGCAATCGCTGTTGCAGGAACACCAAACCCGCAGCGCCCACCACTCCCCCGAAGCCAACGGCACTTTGAAGGATGATGGGTACCTTCCTTCCGAGCAGGATAGCGGTACGGCGAGCGACGTCTTCTTGCAGAGGACCGAGCAATTGCTGCCCGGCTGCGGCGATGTTGCCGCCTAGGATAACGACCTCCGGATCGAACACATGCAGGAAGCTCACCAACGCTGCGGTTAGAGATTCGAAAGCGAGATCCAGCACGCGCCGCGCGCTCGGGTCACCTTCGGCCGCGGCCTGAAAGATAGCTTCGACAGTAGGAACGCGGCCGTCATCGTCGAGTGATAAACGAGCGGGAGAGGCACGGTGGATATGAGCAAAGTAAGAGGACTCGATGGCGCGAGACGAGAAGCTGGTTTCAAGACATCCGTGGTTTCCGCAGATGCAGAGGCCACCGCGAAGATCGAGGGTTACGTGCCCCAGATGGCATGCAGCCCCAGAAGTGCCGCGCACAATCACGCCGTCCACCAGTGCGGCGGCGCCCACTCCCGTACCCAGAGTGAGGAGAAGCACATTGCGCCGGCCTCGAGCGGATCCCCACAATACCTCGCCCACCAAAGCCGTGCGCGCGTCGTTGTCGGCACAGACGGGCAGGTCTTTCGCATCAACCAGATCGCGCAACAAAAATCCTTCCATAAAATTGAGGTCGCCTGGCAACCGGTTTACGCGTGTCGTGGCCGCATCGATCACACCCTTGCAGCCGATCCCAATGCCCAACACCGGAACCGGAACTTGCTGCAGCACGGAGTGGACGAAATCACGCAGGGCGGAAGCTGTCCGTGGCGATTGGTCTCGAAAACTCGCCAGCAGTTCTCCGTGCAATCCGACCAAAGCGGCCTTGATGGTGGTGGCGCCAATGTCGACGCCGATCGCGGCCGCTTCGCCTTGAGCTGGTGATCGAGTTTCGCTCACAGTGTTTCTGAATTATACTCACGTCGATCCTCGCCAGTTCTCGACGAGGCGACAGGAGCCAACCTTATTTGCCGAACAAGACCCTCGATCCAGTTAAGGGCTCGAAGCAGGCGGCCCTGGCTTTCTTCGACCAGGCGATCGCGCTGCTGGAGCAGTTGCGGTGCACGCAGGCCGAAGTAATTCAGCAGGCGGCCGAGCTCTGCGCGGAGCGAATTTCCCGCGGCGGCCTGGTTTTTCTCTTTGGCAACGGCCACTCGCGCATGATGTGCGAGGAGATGACACCGCGGCAAGGGTGCTATGCGGGTTTCGTAGCTTTGGTCGAACTGGCCCTCTCGAACCACGCGTCAATCGTCGGGAGCAACGGCCTGCGCGCTCCGCTTTATCTCGAGAATTACGAGGGGTACGCGGAGCAAATCCTGCGCAGCTTTCGTTTTGGACCAGACGACGCCTTCATCGTGATTTCTACAAGCGGCATCCGCCCCGTGGTGGTGGAAATGGCAGCGGGCGCGCAACGGCGCGGCTTGCCCGTCATCGCCATCGTCTCGAAGGCGCATTGCGAACAGGCCAAGCCTGCCCATTCTTCGGGTAAGAAGCTCATCGACTGCGCCGATCTGATCATCGATAATCAATGCCCGCCGGGCGATTGCCTCATCGAGTTGGAAGGTCTGGAGTGGCGGACGGGTCCGGTTTCCACGATTACCGGCGCCACGATCATCAACATGATCCGCTGCGCCACTGCCGAGGCTCTACTGGCGCGAGGGGTGAAGCCGGTTTTGTTGCCCAGCCACCAATTCGTGGGAAATGCCAGCGCCGCCGAGCAATTGGAAACGTTCTACGAGGCCTATCGCAAGAGCCTCAAACACCTTTTTGAATAGAGAGCACGTGAGCGAAATCCTTCTGGTGACCGGGTCGTCCGGGATTGCGGCGGCAACCGCGCGCCTGTGGAGTGCCCGAGGCCCCGTGTTTATCGTCGGGGTTAAAGAGGAAGAGTGCCGCTTGCTGGCCGCGGAGTTGCACGATGCAGATTTCAGCGTAGCCGATGTGCGCGATGAGGAAGCCGTGCGGGAGAGTGTCGCGGCCTGCGTCAAGCGATTCGGCAAGATCGATGGGCTCTTCAACGTCGCAGGAATTAGCGCCCGCTCGTTGGGCGATGGTCCGCTGCACGAATGCTCGAGCGAAGCCTGGGATGCGGTCATGAATGTAAATGCCAAGGGGGCCTTCCTGATGTGCCGGGAAGTGCTTCGCGTGTGGACCCGAAATTCGCAACGCGGCGCCATGCTTAACACCGGCAGTGTTCTGGCGCAGCACCCCCAGGGCGAACACTTCGCCACTGTGGGCTATGCGGCCAGCAAAGGAGCCATCGAGGCGATGAGCCTTTCTGCTGCCGCCTACTATGCACCCGCCGGCATTCGCATCAACGTCATCGCCCCCGGCCTGGTCCGGACGCCGATGAGTGTGCGCGCCCAGAGCGATGCTGAACTCCTGGAATTCGTGGCTCGCAAGCAGCCCCTGGTGCGGGGTCTGCTGGAGCCGGAGGAAATTGCTAGAGCCGCGTGTTTCCTGCTCGGAAAAGAATCGAGCTTCATCACGGGACAAGTGATCACCGTGGATGGAGGCTGGGCGGTGAGCGCATGACTCGAGCCAGGCGAGTGAATGCAAACCGCCAATGTCGTGATCGATGCCATGATTAAAAAGCAGCCGCCACCCAACGAACGTCGATCCCTGCGTACGACCGTAATCGGCAGCTATCCGTTTCCCGGATGGCTTGAGTTCGGCTCCGCGCACCTCGATGAATTTGGTGAAGCCGATGTCGAAGAAATGCGCACCGACGCGGTGATTGCCGCCGTCAACGACCAACTGAGCGCGGGCCTGGATGTGATCACCGACGGCGAGCAAACCCGTTACGACTTTAATCTGTCTTTCTACGGCAGACTGGAAGGCATTCGAGCGACGCCGTTCTCTCCGCGGCGCTTCGGTCCGCCGGCGCACGATCAGCGTGGAAAATATCCCGTCACCGGTACCATTGTCTCCCGACATGGGCTGGGCGCGGTCGCCGAGTTCAAACTTCTGCAGAGAGTTGCGCCTTCCACCGGACCCGTTCTCAAGGCCAGTGTTCCGGGTCCTTACACGCTCAGCGGCCGCATCGATCCCGGCGGCGCTTATCCCTCCCGCTGGGAGGTCGCCGATGCATTGATCCCGATTGTTCGCGCTGAGTTGGAACAGCTGGTGGACGCCGGGTGCCGGGAGATTACCCTCGACGAACCCTCCATGAGCTGTTATGCCTATCGCGAGGATCCCAATCGCTTCGTGAAAATCTTCGCCGAAACCGTCAAATCGGTGGTCGGCCGGTGCCGGCTCTCTACCCATCTTTGTTTCGGCAACTACAAAGGGCGCGCGGTCGCACCCCGCCGCTACGCTCCGCTGTTTCCGGCATTCTTCAATCTGCCAGTCAACGAGATCCATCTCGAGATGGCGAGCCGTGAATTTGCGGAGATCGAACTGATCGCAGAGATCGCCAAGCGAAACATCGACGTAGCGGCCGGAATTATCGACGTGAAGAATTACTACATCGAAACTCCCGCCGATGTGGCAGAGCGAGTGCGGCTCTGTCTCAAATATGCGCCGGCGGAGCGTCTCTCTTTTGCCCCCGATTGCGGGCTGAGTCAGACCGCGCGCTGGGCGGCACGGCAGAAGCTCATCAACATGGTCGAGGGAGTGGCCATCGTGCGCAAAGAGCTGGGACTCGCGTGATCCGCCCGCTCCAGTCCCACGCCGCGCTGCTCGCCGATATCCGAGCCAGCAATGCCCGAGCCACCGACGCCTGTGATGGTGGCTTTCGGCTCTGGTGGCTGGGACAAAGCGGATTTCTACTGCAATGGCGGGGCGTCCATGTACTGCTCGATCCTTACCTTTCCGATTCTCTGACGCGTAAGTACAGCCGGACGGATAAGCCTCATGTGCGGATGACTGAATTGGTCGTTGATCCGGCGCACCTGTCGTTCGTAGATATAGCAACGTCAACGCATAACCATACCGATCATCTCGACGCGGAAACGCTGCAGCCAATCCTGGCGCGGAACCCATCGCTGAAACTTGTGATCCCGGAAGCCAATCGCACCTTCGTCGCTGACCTTCTGAAGATCGATTTTGCCCTGCCCGTCGGACTCGATGACAGCAGAGCCGTGGAACTTTTAGGCATTCGATTCTTCGGAGTAGCCGCGGCGCACGAAACCGTGGAGTACGACGCTGAAAGGCGTGTAACGGCCCTCGGCTATGTTCTGCAGTTCGGCGGCTGGAGCCTGTATCACAGCGGTGACACGCTGCGATATGAAGGAATGGCGGAGAGGTTGCACCCCTTCGCCGTCGACGTCGCGCTGCTTCCCATCAATGGTCGGGCCCCAGAACGCCGCGTGGCCGGCAATCTGTCGGGAGCAGAAGCCGCGCAGTTGGCGCACGACATCGGGGCAAAGCTCGTGATCCCCTGCCACTTCGACATGTTCGAGTTCAACACGGCGTCGCCGGATGCATTCGTCGAAGCCTGCCGCCGCCTGAATCAGCCCTTCCGTATTCTGCGCTGCGGCGAACGATTTGACTGCGTCACGAAAAGTGAATGAGTCAGTGGGGGAAAGAGGCGAGCATGAATCGGCGCCTGAGTGACGGAAACTTATTCCGGTCCAGAAACTTGCTTTGATTTTGCCGCCGCTCGACGAAACAAGTCGGGGGTTTGCATGCGATTGCAGTACTCCAGAAAGGTCGAGCGTGGTTCTTTCCAACGAAGATCATCGACCGTATCGAAGACGGGCACATCCAGTCGCAGGGTGGCAAGAGTTCGAAACAACAGGGCATCTTCCCACGCGCTGAACAGCGATTCGGAGAGCGGTCTGGCCCTTCGGATCGACAGATCCCAATCTTGCCAATTCTTCGGAATGTCTTCCAGGTGAGGGTAACGGGAAAAGGTAAGAGCCGCCGCCTTCGGTCCCCATCCGGACACGCCCGGGAAGCCATCTGCGCTGTCGCCGACTACAGCCAAGTAATCCGGAATCGACTGGGGCCTAACGCCGAACTTAGCCACAACACCGGCCTCATCGCGCAGAATGTCGCGCCTGCGATCCAGTTGAACCACCCGTGAGCCCACAACACACTGACTGAGGTCTTTGTCGGGTGTGCAGATGAACACGTGCTTCACACGGTCGTCCTGCGCTGCTTTTCCGGCGGCGGAGGCCAGAGCGTCATCCGCCTCGAAGTAGACCATGGGCCATACCACCACTCCCATTGCTTCGAGCGCTTCTTCAAGAATCGGGAACTGCGAAAGCAACTCCGGCGCCACTCCTTCGCTGGTCTTGTAGTTGGTATACAGGTCGTTCCGGAAGGACTCGACAACGTGATCGGTCGCAACCCCGATGTGGGTCGCACCGTTTTCAATCATCGACAAAATCGAAGTCAGAACGCCCCGTACCGCTCCGATTTCCTGGCCATTTAAGTCTTCGGCGGAGGGTACAGCAAAAAAATGGCGGAACAGTTCGTACGTTCCGTCAACCAGGTGCACATTCATGCCCGCAATGATAGACGCACTTCGCGGATTGTTCTCGCGTATCTTTCGAGGAAGACTAAACTGCCTCGACCAAGGTTCCTTCCAATTCGCGCGCTCCCTCTTCAGCCAGAGGAGCGTGCGTCCGCGCCACCAGCATGTAGATTGACGGCACTACGAACAACGTAAATAGAGTGCCGATAATCATGCCGCTCACCAGCATAATACCGATGCTGTTGCGCGCTCCGGCGCCAGGGCCCTTGGCCAGAACCAGCGGGAAATGACCCATCACGGTGGCTGCCGTCGTCATCAGAATCGGGCGCAGCCGCGTAGTCGCAGCTTCGATGACCGCGATCAGCTTGCTTCTTCCTTGCTGTTGCAGGTGATTGGCAAACTCCACAATAAGGATGCCGTTCTTTGAGACCAAACCGACCAGCGTGATCAGTCCCACTTGACTATAGATATTGAGAGTCGTCAGTCCAAGGAACGAGAACAACAACGCTCCGGAAACCGCCAGCGGCACCGAGCCCACCAGAATAATGAACGGATCGCGGAAGCTTTCGAACTGCGCCGCCAGCACCAGGTAGATCAGGATGCCTGATAGTAGGAACGTTCCCAGAAACTTGCTGCCTTCGACTCGAAGTTGGCGCGATTCGCCGGAGTAGTCGACGGTGTAACCTTGCGGCAAAATTTCCTTCGCCTGTTCTTCCAGATAGCTCAGGGCCTTGTCCAGAGGCACATTCGGCGGGATCACCGCTTGAATCGTCACCGCGTTGAGCTGCTGAAATTTCTTTAGCTCCCGTGGCTCCGTCGTGGTCTTCAGCGTGGCGAAGGTTGACAATGGAACCAGTTTATTGTCGGATCCGGTGACGTAAATCTGCTCCAGCTGATCGGGAGTTAAACGCTCGGAGCGCTTGATCTGGGGAATGACTTTGTAGCTCCGCCCCTGAATGCTGAAACGGTTAACGTAGTCGCCGCCCAGCATGGTGGCTAGATCCTGCCCCGCCTGGGTCAAATCAACTCCCTGAGCACGAACTTTGTCGCGGTCGAAGACCACCTCAGCCTGAGGCTGGTCGAACTTGAGGTCGGTGTCAGCGTAAATGAACAGGCCGCTGGCGAATGCTTTCTGCACCAACTGGTTGCCGAACTCGATCAATTGCCTCGGTTCCGCCGCCGAAGTAATCACGAATTCCACCGGGAAATTTCCGCCGCCTGGAAGAGGTGGTGGCGTCAGCGGGATGACTCGGATGCCCGGAATCTTCGACAACGGCCCGACCGACTCAACCAGAAGTTGCTGAGCGGTTTTCTTTCGCTCGCTCCAGGGCTTGGTTACCATGCCGCCGAAACCGCCGCTTGGAGAGGTGATCTGAAAAATGCTCTGACTTTCGGGGAACGAATGGTAAACGTCGTAAACCTCGGTCGTGAACAAATTCGTCTGATCGATCGTAGAATTCGCGGAGCTCTGAATGACCCCAAACACCACTCCCTGATCTTCCGCGGGCGCCAGTTCGCGCTGCGAAAACATGTAGAACGGCACGATCAGCGCAACCACGATCGCCCAGAGAACCAGAACCACGGGGCGGTACTGGAGGGTCCCGGACAACAGGCGAGAATAAGCGTCGCGCACCCGTTCGAAATGGCGATTAATCATGCCGGCGAAACCCTTCTCGGTATCCCCTGCGCGCAGCAGCCTCGAACCCATCATTGGTGACAACGTCAACGCCACCACTCCGGAGACGATCACAGCTCCTGCAAGGGTGAAGGCGAACTCGCGGAACAGGGCGCCGGTCAAGCCTCCCTGAATGCCTACGGGCGCATATACCGCGGCCAGCGTAATCGTCATGGCGACGATTGGACCCACGAGTTCGTGGGCCGCGTCCAGGGCAGCTCGTACCGGAGGCTTGCCCATGTGAATATGCCGCTCCACGTTCTCGACCATGACGATGGCGTCATCTACCACCAGACCTACCGAGAGCACAATCGCCAGCAGAGTCAGCAAATTGATGGTGAAGCCCGCGACCAGCATCAGGAACACGGCGCCGATCAGTGAAATGGGGATGGCGACCACTGGAATGAGAACCGATCTGAAAGACCCGAGAAACAGGAAGATGACGATGACCACGATGATCAGCGTCTCGGTCAGCGTGTGCAGGACTTCATTGATCGCGTCCTGGATGTACGCCGTCGAATCGTAGGGCACGCCAACATTCATGCCCGGAGGCAATTGCGTTTTGATCTCCGGCAACGCGGCGCGGACTTGCTTGATCACTTCCAGGGTGTTGGCGGTCGGGAGCACCCAGATGCCCATGAACGTCGCGGTCTCGCCGTTGAAGCGAACATCCTGGTCGTAATTCTGCGCGCCCAGCACCACATCGGCGATCTCGCCCAGCCGTACCACGACTCCTTTGTCCTGCTTGACCACGAGTTGGCGAAATTCTTCCGGAGTCCGCAGATCGGTGTTCGCGATCAGATTCACCGACACCATCGAACCCTTCGTCTGACCGAGCGCCGAAAGGTGATTGTTCTTCGATAACGCATCCCGCACCGCGGAAGCTGAAATGCCCAGCGCGGCCATCTTCTCCGGCTTCAGCCAGATCCGCATCGCAAAGGTGCGATCTCCGAGGATGTCGGCACGCTGCACGCCGCTGATGGCACTTAGCTTCGGTTGTACGACGCGAGTCAAGTAATCAGTTATCTGGTTTTGGTCCAGACTGGCGGAGGAAAAGCCGATATACATCGCGGCAAACTGCGTGTCCGCTGTTTCCAGATCGATCACCGGCGCCTGGGACTCCGGCGGCAGATCATTGCGGACCTGGGCCAGCTTCGCCTGAATCTGGGTGAGTGCGGCGTTAGTGTCGTAGTTAAGCTTCAGGTGCACCGTAATCGTGCTCAGGCCCTGAGCGCTCGACGACTCCATGTAGTCGATGCCATCGGCGCTCGCAATCACGCGCTCCAGCGGCGTCGTGATGAAGCCACGAACCAGATCCGCGTTGGCGCCCACGTAAACTGTCGTGACCTGCACTACCGCGATGTCGCTGCGCGGATACTGACGCACGCTCAACGAACGGATCGACTGCAGGCCGGCAATCAGAATTACCAGACTGACGACAATTGCGAGGACCGGCCGTTTAATAAAAAGGTCAGTGAATCTCATTTAGCTATCCTCAGGCTTGGGTGTCGGACTGTTGTCGGGTCGCACCTGGTTGTTGACCTGAACGGCTGCACCGTTGCGCAGTTTGAAGACCCCCGAGCTCACAACTTCCTCGCCGGGACTCACACCCGAGACCACCGCGACCTGATCACCGCGCGAGCCCCCAATTTTTACGAACTGTTGGCGCACCCCTTTGTAGGTCTTGCCACTCGGGTCCTTCATATCGGAGACCACATACACCGAATCGCCGTAGGGCGCGTAATTGATTGCGGAAGCAGGCAGGGCGATGACCGGCTGGTCTGCGCCGGTGATTACCGCCACTTGCACGTACATGCCCGGCTGCAGTTTTCCCGCGGGATTCGCCAGCGTCGCTTGCACTTGAACATTGCGGGTGGTCTCGTTCACAACCGAGTCGAGCGCGGTTACGCGGCCAGTAAAGCTGGAGCCGGCTACATCGTTGGTCGTCACCCGCAGTGTCCGGCCCACGCGCACTTGTGCGGCGTCTTGCTGCGGCACGCCAAAGTTCACATAGATCGGATTTAGCGACTGGAGAGAAACAATGGCCTCTCCGGCCGACAAGTACTGCCCCAGGTTGACTTGGCGGATGCCCAGGACGCCCGAGAACGGAGCCAGGATGGTTTTTCGCGCAATCGTGGCGCGGATCTCTCCCACCTGACCTTCGGTTGAATTTTTTTGGGCCGTAATGTTATCAAGTTCAATCTGCGCCGTGACCCCTTGTTTGACGAGCTCCCGCGTCCGCTCGAAATTAATGCGCGCGAGTTCTCGCTGTGCCTCGGCGGCAGCCAATTGAGCCCGCTCTTGGCGGGTATCGAGCTCCACCAGCACATCCCCTGTATTAACTTGTTTGCCCGATTCGAAGGCAATCCGGTCGACCGTGCCAGGAAGGTCCGCGCTCACGGTTACGCCCTGTACGGCCGCCACCGTTCCGATGACGTTCAGGGTTGCCGGCCACTTCTCCTGTTTCGTCACAATCGTCGTGACCGCTTCCGGAGGGGGCTGCATAATGACGTGCGTAGCCGCTTCTATCTGGTGATATTTCGTGAAGCCGAGACCCCCGATGACCAGCGCGGCCAGGGTCAACATCAGAATCATTCGTTTTGCCATGCATCCCTCTCACGTCGCGAACAAGAAGTGGTTCTTTGTCGTCTGAAGGCGGGTATTGCCCACTTGGAGAACTACCCAAGTCAGCATTTTGATGCGCCAGAGTAGCTGACGGAAGGACGGACTCACCTAAAGTGCAAGACCTTGTCACCCCACATCTCGCGGGTCGTATGAACGCAGGTTGGGCCGCCGCCGATCCCTGTCCTACTCCTTCAGATTGAGTGTAAGATTTGCCGAGCCCCCATAAGGATTCACACAATTTTGTGCTCTGCGGGCACAAGAACCGGTGAGACCCGCTGACACTTGCTATTTGTTATGTGGCTCTAGTCCACCGATTTGCGGGCGTCAGTCCGCTTTGGAAGCCAGGCACCGGCACGACCCCTAATGAGGTAAGGAAACCAGCAACTGTCTCGCGCCGTTCCAGAGGATCTGCACTCCGATGCATACCAGCAGGAAAGCGGAGAGCTTGATGACGACGTTGATTCCGGTGGGACCTAACTTTGCCCCCAGCCGGTCTGCGAAGGCGTAGCAGAGGTAGATGGTTACCGCCAGGAAAGCCGAGGCGATCGTGGCTGCGAGAAGCGCCAGCAGGTTTGCTCCCAGGTGGCGGGGCTCATTGGCCCCGAGAGTGATCGCAATCGAGATGGAGCCCGGGCCCACCGTCAAGGGCAGTGTAAGCGGGTAGAACGCTTTCCCGAGAGCGTCAGCACTGCTCACGGTTCGGCCAACGGCATCCCGCTCGTCTTCGTCTTTCTGCTTCAACATTGCCCAGCCCGTCGAAATGACGATCAGTCCGCCCCCCACTTGCACCACGGGAAGCGAGATTCCGAAGAACGAGAGCACGTGCGATCCAATGGCGAAGGAGGCCACGAGCAGGACGAAGCTATTGACCGCGATGCTGCGGGCCAGAAGTTTGCGCGTCTGCGTTGTGTAATCTCTGGTGAGCGAAAGGAAGACCGGGCTTCCTCCGATGGGATCAACGATTGGAAACAGCGCGCTCACAACCAGAAGAATGCTCTTGGCAACTTGAATCATAAGATCTCTCGTCTGTCAGAATGATCCATTCGTCTCCCGACTATGCTGACAATTCTCGAGCTTCGTTATTCTATGTGGGAATAAGCAGTGTAAGGCCAGCAGTGGCGATGAGCGCCGCCGCCCAGATCATATCTAAGTTCACCCAGGCTCTTCGCAGAACTTCGAGACCGAGCTTTTCAAAGACCACGAAGGCGATCAGCCCGGTGACGAGCAGATATCCCAGCGTATGGACCAGCAAGGCGGCCGGCGCGGTCCACTGTCCCGCGAGACCGGATCCGCCGAAACCAGGTCCCGCGAAACCGAGCGCGTGGAGATAGTGAGCCGAATCGCCGAGGTCGGGCGCAGCGTGAAGTGCTGACATCTTCAGCAAGATGGGCAGCAGCATAAAACCCGCTCCGTGAGCGGAAGCCATCAGAAAGGACCAAATAGACAAATCAAGAAAGCCGATTTGCATTCCGCCCCAACGGGGATGGCTTTTGCGTATTAACTGGCGAAGCCCGAAGGCGAGAAGAATGCAAGCCGCAGCTATCTTGACATAGCGCAAAGGCAGAACTGCGCCAGCAAGCACGGCTCCAGCCAAAACCAACCCTATCGCAACGAAATGTCCCGCGGCAATCGGTGCCAGGGACTGCCAGACCGCGGCGGCACTCTTTTTCTGCAGACCAAGGGCGACGGCAAACAGCCAGCCCATCCCCGGATTGACGCCGTGATAGGCCCCGAGAAGAAATAGCGCTCCCCAGGGCCACAGCGGAAAGTGCGTCATGAGTAGCAATAAGAGTCCGAAGAAGCGTCGCCGCCCTCCAGATGGAGTTGATGACCGCGGAGATCACCGAACTCGAGAAAGAATTTCGGATCAATCTCCATTCCACCTTCGGGCTTGGCATCGACTTTTACCATCCAGCTGCGAATTCCGTCGGGATAGAACTGCACGTCCCAGGGAGCGTAAAGAGAGTTGGTGAAATAAACGCGACGTCCGTCGCGGCTCACCTCCACCATTTGCGGCCCGCCGTTCAACGGAGCGCCGGGATTCTTCGGGTGTCCCGCGCGGCGCACGATGCCACCTAAATGGAGAGAGCCGATTTTCTTCGGATGAAAAGGATCGGAAACATCGTACTGCAGGAACTCGCCGGTTCCCCAGCAAGAGATGTAAAGGAAGCGGTCGTCGAGCGAGAGGTTGATGTCGGTGATGAGCGGGGGCACGGCCTTGAACCCCTTGAGCAGGGGCGGCAGCTTTTCCGGATCGGCAGGCTCGGCTGGTATTTCGATCACTTTGTGCACACCCCATTTGCCATTCTCCCGATGCCAAACCCAGATCGAAGCGGATAAGTCTTTCAGTGAGACGACGACACCGAGAAATCCGTAGGCGCGGCTGGGGTCGTGCGCCGGACGCAGCTCAAGCGCCATTTGATACTCGGCGCCCAAATCCAACGCTTGAACATGGCGGCGCTTTCGCAGATCCCACACATGAAGCGAGTGGCCGTAGCCTCCTTTCAGAAGAATGTCGGGGTTGACGCCGGTTTCAACCATGTTCGGCGTTCCCCATTCGCTGGTCAGCAGGATGTCCTGGCCGAGATGCCACCAGAAGTCATAAGCGAGATATTGCGGGCCGCGATCGATCTCCCACTTTCCCAAAATCTCAAAGCTGTCGGGATCCAGCACAAAAATGCCGCCCGGCCCATCCCCCGTCGCTGAACCCAGCGCGCTGCAAAAAATCCCCTCGGGCCCGCAATGCACCGTGTGAGGGCGGCTGTAACCGGTGCGCTCGGCGAGCACTTCGGGTTCAATCACTTTGACGATCTTCGGTTTCCGCGGGTCCGGTTTTGTATCAATGATATGAATGCGAGAAGACTTGATGCCAGGAACGATCAAGTAGCGCCGCTCGGTATGCGGATGCGGCATGTACGGACAGAGGCAAGCGCTGCACGCATTCCAGCCGAAATGGTGCAACTCGTCGCCGGGGTTGGGCATATCCACCCGGCCCACAATTGTCCCGTAACTCTTCGACGCGCAGTCCACATCTACGACACCCAGGGCATCGGGACGTCCATCGTTTCCCGCGTTGAGCATGGCCACAAATGCCAGCTTTTCCGCAGGCGCCTTCATCGCCATTCTTGCCGAAGGATAAAAAGTAGGGTCAGGCCTCCACAGTTCCACGTCCGTTCTCCTCTCTTGAAACCAATGGTTGCGCTCGGGTCACTCTTTATTTCGTAACCTCGACGGCCTCGGCCTGCACTTGTTGAAGGTGCTCTTTACTACTGAATGACACAAAGCCGATCTGGCCCCGCGTCCAGGCGCGGGCGCTGCCAGCGAGGTTAGCAGCTGTCTGAGTTGTCCGCAATCGCAGTGCAATTCGGTGGGAAGGCAGGGAACTCTTCAAGCGGGACCAAGGCGGGGCCAGACCTGCCTCATTTTTTCGCCAGCACGCTCTTTTATCGGTGAAATTCGGCCCGGCGGAGCTTTTTTCTTGACAGACGCTGCCTTTCCAGCTAATAAAACGATTTAATAAAGCATTAAACGGGGAACTGGGCCGATGCTGAGGCAATGACGGGATTCCGATTCGCAGTACTAAAGAGGTCGCGTAACAGAACGGGGGAACCGTGAAAACTGCAAAGTTCGGGGATGGGAAAAGATCTCAAACGCCGACAGTGCACGAACGACCGTCGAAAAGGCGATCAGCTGCGAGGTGGTGGTTAGCATGGCTCCTGCCCGCCCTGATGTTCCTGCAGCTTGCAGCCCACGGCCAGCTCTACACCGGCTCGATCTCAGGCGTCGTAACTGATCCCTCGGGCGCAGTCGTCCCGGGAGCGCATGTCGTGGCGAAAGATGTGGACAAAGGTTTCGCTTTCACCGGCACAACCGACGGTGCAGGCCGCTACCTTCTGCGCAACATTCCGCCCGCCACATACAACGTGTCGGCCGAGGCGGCTGGCTTCGAGCGCCAGCGCAAAGATGGGGTCGTGATCACCGTCAATCTCAACGCGGAGGTCAATTTCTCTTTACTTGTTGGCGCGGCTTCGCAGACCGTGGAAGTACAGGCCCGTGGCGTGGAGTTGGAAACCCAGGACGCGGTGACCGGGCAAGTGGTGAATAGAACATTCGTAAATAACTTGCCTCTGGTGGACCGGGATTTCACCAATCTCGCGTTCCTGGCTCCGGGAATCGTCGAGACCAATGCCCCGGGGGCAAGCGGGTCGGGCTCTGGGCAGCCGATTAACTTCAATTCCAACGGCAGCAGGAATTCCACAACCGACGTCTTGATCGACGGGGCCAGCGCGACCAATTTCGAACAAAACAGCGGCCTTCTCAGCGTGCCATATACTCCTTCCGTTGACTCGGTCGAAGAGTTCAAAGTCGAGCAAGCCAATTTCACCGCCGAGATGGGCTTTGCGGGCGGAACCATCATCAACGTGGTTACCCGCTCGGGCACCAATCAGTTTCATGGCAGCGTTTACGAATTCCTGCGCAATTCCGCCGCCGACGCCAACAATTGGTTCAACCCGAATAACACGCCGATCGCAGCTCTGAAAAGAAACGATTTCGGATTTACCATCGGCGGGCCCATCCGGAAGGACAAGACATTTTTCTTCTTTGACTACGAGGGTGTGAGGCAAACCTCGGCAACCACCTCGGGAGACATGGGAGTGCCGTCGCTGTGCGAGCGAGGCGAGGGCCCCTGCCCTGCCGGCCAGTCAGCCCTGGGTAACTTCAGCGAACTGTGCACCCTCCAAGGTGGAAGCTTTAGCCCTGCGGGGCAGTGTTCCATTCCCAGCGGGCAATTGTGGGATCCCTACTCCGGCGTTTTCAGCCAGGATCCCGCCGGAGATGGCAGCCTTGGAGCCGGCGCGGTTCGTTCTACTTTTATTCCATTCAACGATCTTTCCAACTACGCCAGCAATCCCCTGTTCCCGGCGAACCAGAAGCTGCAGGGCACGCCCTTTGCGCTTCCAGCGGGCAAGGGCAACCTGATTAATCCCGCGGCCCGGAATTTGTTCCTGTTGTTCCCCAAGCCCACGTTCAACGCCACTGACCTGGTCACGCTGCAAAACGCAAACTTCTTCACTTCAGGCTCGAATACAAACTCCAATAATCAATTCGACATCAAAGTCGACCATCGCTTCAGCGACCACGATCTGCTCAGCGTCCGGTATTCGCAACAATGGAGTAATTCCACCAGCTTTAATTGCTTCGGGAATATCGCCGATCCTTGTACCAGCGGTCCCTCCAATTCCACTCGCCATACCGCGACGATTAATCACACTCATACCTTCAGTTCAACCCTGGTTTTGAACGTTGTGTTCGGTTACGTTCGCGGATTTGACAACGCACCCGGAATAAAAGGCCAATTCCCCAATACTGGTTCCTCCTTCAGCCAGCTCGGGCTGCCCTCCTACCTCAACAACGGGTTTGGAGTCCTTCCGCAAGTAACCATCAGCGGTTACAACTCAGGAAACACCGGCAACAACCTCGGGACACAATCTTTTATCATTACCCGCGAAGGGCAGGACTCTGCCCATCTAGGCGGCACGGTGAGCTGGGTTCGTGGCGAGCATGAATTGAAGTTCGGCGGCGAAGGACGCCTGCACCGCATTAACCATGGCAACCCAGGCTGGCCCGCCGGCTCCTTTGCGTATGATTTTTCCAGCACTTCGCAATTCGCTACACAATTCAACACCGACGACAATGGGTTGCCCTCTTCCGGTGGGGACGGTCTGGCAAGTTTTCTGACCGGTGTGGGCTCGCCCAACCAGAGCGGCGGCGGTTGCACTCCGTGCCAGCAGGGATTCGACAATTTCGTCAGCACGCAGAGCTTCCAATACGCTGCCTTCGCCCAGGATAACTACCGGGTTACTCCCAAGCTCACGCTGAATCTCGGATTGCGCTACGAGTTGAACACGCCGCGAACCGAGCGCTTTAACCGCATGAACTGGCTTGACCCCAACGCCCTGTCTCCACTTCACGTAGCGGGACTTCCACCCTTGCACGGCATTGAGGTTTTTGCCAGCCCCAGCAATCGCTACAACTACGACACCGACTACAAGGACATCCAGCCGCGCTTTGGCCTCGCCTATCAGTTGCCGCATGCGTTCGTACTGCGCGGCGGTTACGGCATTTATTTCTCCACGCCCCGAAGTGGCGCCTCGGGCACCGGTCCATGGGGCTTCCAGGGGTTCAACATCCAACCGCCGTGGCTCACGACCCTGAACATCGACCACGCCACTCCCTGGAATACGCTGAGCAATACTTCCTGCCAGTTCACGCCTCCTTTTACTTGCAGCGTTGCGCCGGCTCCCGGAAATTCCCTCGGAGCCTTCAACGACATCGGTTTTGCCGCAGTGGGGCCGATCCGCAAGGAGAGCCTGAACACCCCTTACGAACAGACGTGGAGCTTCGGATTCGAGAAGGAATTGCCGGCCAAAATAGTGCTGGAAGCGAACTACGTCGGCAAGAAAGGAACGCATCTGTACCTTGGCGGCTTCCGCGAACATAACTACGTGCCCCCATCCGCCATCGCGGGCATGACCCCGAATGAGATTGGGAACTTCCTTACCGCCCAGGTTAACAATCCTTTCGCCCCGCCCAGTTTCACTTCGTGTGATCCCACAAAGTACATCTGCGATCCCACCAGCGGCCTGTCCGGGCCCACGATTCAGGAGTCTCAACTCCTGGTGCCGTTCCCGCAGTACAACGGGTTTCAAGGCGACTCTCCGCCGATTGCCAATTCCATCTACCACGCCCTCCAAATCCGCGCCGAGAAGGACTTCGCCCATGGCTTGCAGTTCCTGGTGACTTACGCGTGGTCGAAATCAATCGATGATGCGTCGGCCAGCGACGACAGCTTCGTCTTCCTGGGTGGCGGGACGATCGGCGGGTCAACCCTGAACGTGCAGAATCCTTTTCATCTCGGCGGAGAGCAGGGCGAGCGGGCCGTTTCCGTCTACAACATTCCCCAGGTCTTTCAGTTCAGTTATGTGTATCAATTTCCGGTGGGCCGCGGAAAATGGCTGGGACACAACATGAACTCCGTTCTTGACGCCATCATCGGGGGATGGCAGACCAACGGGATCATTCGTATCAACGATGGCAGGCCCATCATTCCCATGCTGGTCAACGGCGGAACCCCGATACCGACGTACAATCAACGGCCAAACTTAACAGGCACGTTGAAGCGCGCGTCGGGGCGTCCGGAGAACGCTGTGATCAATGGCCCATTCACGGGGACTAACTATTTCGCGAATCCCAATGCTTTGTCGACGCCCGATAATTTCACCTTTGGCAATTCGCCCAGAACCATTGCCACCGCGCTTCAGCCCGGCGCGGAAAACTTCGACATGTCCATCTTCAAGGAGTTTCCCTTGTCGAGGCTTCGGGAAGGAATGCGCGGGGAGTTCCGGGCTGAGGCCTTCAACACATTTAACCACCCGCAATTTCAGGGGCCAGACGCGACGGTGGGCGCCAGCGATTACGGTATGATCACCTTCACCGTCAACAACCCGCGTCAACTGCAATTAGCTCTGAAAATATATTTCTGAATATAGGCTTTCAGCCATTTGGAAAAGTTTGAAGTCGATTTTGCATGCTCTCACTATTTGCAGGCTCTCACTAAGAGAGAACTGCCGCGCGATTTCTACCTTCAATCTCAGGTCGGAGGCGTGTTCGATGTCGTCGCACATCAAGACTGGAGTCCTTGGAATCGGATTCTTAATCTGCGGTTGCCTTTCCACGAAGGACCTGGCCATCGCTCAAACCGTCACGGTCGATGCCGCGCCTTCGCACGTCGTCAACACCTTCAGCCCTCCGCACTCCCTGGGCGCGGCGATTGACCGGTTACGGACTGGCACGCCGGAGAAGCTGCTCACCGACCCGCTGCTCGGCACCATTCTCAATGCGGGATGGCAGACCGTGACCTACCGCCAGAACACCGAGCTGATGGTCGAAGCCTGGCACTGGAACCCGCGCGGCACCTGGAGCAACGCGGAAAAGCAGGAAGGTTATTTCGCGGGGAGCGCCGAGCCGGTCGAGGAGATTCAGCACGGGTGGGCTTATCCCTTGCCGCATCGCGGCTTCAGCCGGGGCGACGGCAATGGCTGGTCGCGCTTGACCGATGGCGATCCCAACTCATACTGGAAGAGCAACCCATATCTTACGAAGGCGTTTACCGGCGAAGACGACTCGCTGCATCCGCAGTGGGTGATGATCGACTTGGGGAGCAAGATCGATGTCAATGCGATTCGGATCGCCTGGGCCAATCCTTACGCCCGCCACTATTCAGTCCAATTCTGGACGGGTGAGCTGGAGCCTTTTTACGACGGCACCACGAAGGGCGTGTGGCAAACCTTTCCCTCGGGCAACATCACCGAAGGCAAGGGCGGCACCGTCACCTTGAAGCTGGTTTCCTGGATGATCCCCGTGCGCTACCTGCGCATCTGGATGACGGAATCGTCCAACACCTGCGACGTTCACGGCTCCGCCGATAAGCGCAATTGTGTGGGATATGCCATCAACGAACTCTACATTGGATCGCTTTCCGCAGATGGCCAGTTCAACGACTACGTCACGCATTTTCCCAGCCGCAATCAGACCGTGACTTGGCCCTCTTCAGTCGATCCGTGGCACGCCGCTTCCGATCTCGACGAATCCCGTGGAGATCAAGTCGGCTTTGACTTCTTCTTCCACTGCGGCGTGACGCGCGGCCTACCCACGATGGTCCCGATCGCTATGCTCTATGCCACGCCGGAAGATGCGGCCAACGAGATCGCCTATCTCTACAAACGCAAGTATCCGATTTCGTGGATAGAGATGGGAGAAGAGGCTGACGGGCAGCACATGCTTCCGGAAGACTACGGCGCGCTGTATATACAATTCGCGACCGCCATCCACAAGCTTGTTCCCGAGGCCAAGCTGGGAGGCCCCCCATTCGAAGGAACCTTCGGCGATGTCGAGGTCTGGCCCGACGCGAACGGGAAAGTTTCCTGGCTCGGCCGCTTCGTCGACTATCTGAAGGCGCACGGGCGCATCAACGATTTCACCTTCTTCTCTTTCGAACACTATCCCTACCAGGACAAGCCAACCTACTCCTGGGCCGACTTGTATCCCGAGCCGGGATTCGTGAGCCACATCGTTCAAGTCTGGAAGGATAACGGTTTGCCCCCCAACATTCCTTTCTTCATGACCGAGGGCAACATCGGCGGAGGTGCGCCGCCATCCACCGTCAAGAGCGGCCTATGGCTCGCGGATTACGTCGGCTCTATGATGAGCGAAGGTGCCGGGGCGACCTACTATTTTCACTACATGCCGTATCCCAGAGACCGTGGGGGCTTCGGGAATTTCTTGTGGATCGACACGGACTATAAAGTCGTGGGCTATCCGCCACAGTATCTTGCAGCGCAGCTCATCACGAAAGAGTGGGTGCAGCCCGTCGATGCGCCCCACCGGCAATTCAAGGCTTCAAGCGATGTGGCCGACGCCGCCGGAAATGTTCTGGTTACCGCCTATGCCGTGGAGCGGCCGGACAAGCAGTGGTCGGTGATGCTGGTCAATCGCGATCAGTTCAACGACCATGCGGTGAAGTTGGTGTTTGCCGATCCGCCAACGAAGAGCGACCGGCATTTCTCCGGCCAAGTGGACCGCATCACGTTCGGGGCAAACGAATACGTGTGGCACCAGGAAGGAGAACTGGGCCACGCCGATCCCGACGGCCCGCCTTCCAAGTCGATGGTCAATGGCGGCGCTGAAGCGCTCTACCAGCTTCCTAAAGCGTCGATCACGGTGCTGCGTGGTGCAATCAGTGCCCCGTGACGAATTGCCGCGGGACAGTGTGAAAGAAGAATCCACGAGCTGTCGCGTCACATGCACAAGAGTGTTGTGGGCTCACGGATTGGGAGTCCGGTGCCCGGATCACTTCACTTCTCGACACGGCCGTTCCCGGCTTTGACGAATCTCATCGGCCGGACCATGTCTGTGGCGACGTCGAAGCTGGTCACCCTGCCACTGTCGTCGCGATTAAAGTGGATCAGGAACTGGCCCTCACTTATGTCTCCAATGAAGCCGTCAGGGAAAGCGGGTTCGATTTCCTCATCTTCGTTCATCCACTGCTGTCGGACGAGCTTGCCGTTTTCCACCACGAATGTCCACGTGGCGCGCAGTTCATCATTGGTATACGAGCCCGAGTAATCCGCGAGCCGCGACGCTTCAGGGAGTGGCCCGTTCACGGCTTCGTAGGGCACAGATACGCCGCCTTCCCAGGCCTCCAGTTTGAAGTCGCCGTTGTTCTTGAGGGCGCGGAAAGCGTACTTGTCTTTGTGCTCAATATCCGCCTCCTGAGCCTCGAATTGCCCGCCGCCCAGAGGAAGCATATCGTAGGTGGTACCTCCGGCTTCCATAATCAATTTATCTCCGCGCAGCATGAACTTTCGCAGAGCCCCATTCTTCTCGCTCCAGTATGCCCCCGCATATCGCTGGAGCTCCGACGCGGTTACGTTCGACGGGCCATGCACAGAAGTTGTCGTCTGCGTTTTCGCGAATTCGTCCGCCAGGTAGACGTCTGCGACCCGCTGAGCCATGGTCATTGGACTCATGCTGCCCACACAATTACAGGTAATCAAGGTGGAAAAGTGCTGATCGGGAAAGCGGCTGAGTGCGGCCCGGTATCCCACCCATTCTCCGCTGTGATGAATCCAGTTGAGCCCGCGATAGTGGTCAAGAAAAAGCCCCATCGCGTACGGAATCCGCTGCCCGTTATTGAGAACTCCCGGCGTCGTGAGCTGACGAATGGCCTCACCCCCGCCCACGGTTGGGTGGTCGAAATTCTGGTCCCACTTGGAAAGGTCCTCCACGGTGGTCATGACCGAGCCGTCACCGAGCTGCTCAAAATTACTCATGTCGATCTCGAAGCCGCCACCTTTGTGAGGCGCATAACCCTGCGCCCGCCGCGGCACGATCATGCTGTGGTCGTCGTGAAAGTGCGTACTGGTCATGCCCAAGGGGCCGAAGATCCGGTCCTGTGCAAACTGCCGCAGCGTCTGCCCTGTAACTCGCTTCACAACCTGTGACATCAGAAAATAATTGGTATCGCTGTAGAGGAATTCTTCGCCCGGCTTAAAGTTCACGCCCTTTTGCCGGACGATCAGTTCCATGGCATCGCGATCGGTGGTGAGGTCGGCTTCCGGTATCCCTTCGAGGTCGAACAAGTCGTCGTAGTTGCGAAGCCCGCTGGTGTGGTGCAGCATGTGGCGTATTGTGATTTGCGACCCGTAGTCGGGTATTTCGGGCAGATATTTTCGGATGTCGGCATCGAGGGATATCTTGCCCTCTTGCGCAAGCAGGAGGATCGCCATCGCGGTGATTTGTTTGGATACCGAGCCGATATCAAAGACCGACTGGGGCGTGATCGCGATGCCGAGTTCGAGATTCGCCATGCCGTAACCGTGCTCGTACACGATGCGGCCATCCTTCACCACAGCCAGGGCGCAACCCGGTGAGCTGGTTGTGTTCCATCCCGCGAAGATTCGGTCGACTTTATCGGTGAGCGCATCCTGCGCGGCGAATGACCTTCCCGCAACCAGCAGACACAGTACTAGCGATGCAAACGCATGGCGCCTCATGGCTCTCTGCTTTCCCTTAGAAGCTGTAACGCAGCGCGAACTGCATGACGCGCGGGCTCGTCAACGTGGATGTGTAGTAGCCGAAGGCTGTGCTGTTCGACAGACTAAGATTTCCCGAGGCGTTGCTTCCTGCGATCGGCTCCAGCGCGGCCGCATCGAACCGCACAGAATTCGTTATGTTGAAAGTTTCCCAGCTGAATTGCAGGGTCGACGATTCTGTAACGTTCCAGGTTTTGCGCAAAGCCATGTCGATGCCGAAATACCCGGCCCCGCGAATCAGGTTCCGCTCGCCGCCTTCACCCGGCAGCGCGAACCGGAACTGGCTGATCGCCGAAGCGGGGTCCTTAAATATGTTGGGGCTCCCGTTCACCGTGTATGTCCCACTCTTCGGCTTTGGCCCGACAAGGATCGAATTGGCCGTATTTTCCCAATTCGTCGGCCAGTAGTTGCCATCATTCACCGTGGTCGGGAAGCCGCTGGTCATCCGGAAAATTCCGGTGAGCTCCCAATTACCGAATATGGCGTCCAGCGCGCCATGCGTAGCGAAATGCTTTCCTTTTCCCACCGGGAGCTGGTACATCCCGTTCGCATTGAACTGATGGGTGGCATCAAAATCTGACACCGCCCGGTTTTGATTCGGCGACCAGGTGTTCATGATGTAGCTTGCGAACCCGCCGCCGGCTACGCCCGAACCCCCTTCGTATTGATTAACGCGCTCCGCGTCTGATCCCAGGTCGATCGACTTGGAATATGTGTAGTTAAAATCGAACTGCAAACCGCCCGACATTTTGCGCCGCAGGCTTGTCTGCAGCGAGTTATAGCTGCTGTTGCCCATAGTGCTCCACACATAAAGCGAGGAGAACTGTGGCGCCCAGAACTGGAATGGCTTTGTGACTTTATTCACGGTAGCGAAGGACGGAATACCGTACCAGTCGGCCTGAAGGAGTTCTGTCGTTGTGTCGACCCCCTGGTTGCAGCTGAATAGCTCATACATGTTTTGCGTAGCGGATGGACTCGCGGGGGCCGTGCCCGGGGCGCACGCGATGCCGTTGGCTTGCAGGCTGGCGAGACCGGCCGCGCCTGCTGCGCCCGGGAACAAATGCTCCCAGTAAGGAACCTTTGAGATGTTCTGGACAGGAATGCCCGCCTGCGTTGCCCTGGAGAACGCCTGTGCCGCCGTGTAAAAATCCGTGCCCGAGCTCGGATCGCGCAGGTTCAACGGCTGCGCCACATCCAACTGTTGCAGCAGGCGATGACCGAAACGTCCCACATACGAAGTCTCCACGACGAACCCGTGGCCCACGTCGCGCGTGAAGGAGAGATCAACCACGTGCGAATACGGCGTCTTTAATCCATTGTCCAGTCCCCAGCTGATGGCCTCCCCGCCGGTTCCTGGCGTGGAAGGCGGTGCATACGGAAAGCCCCCCGTGGGTGCCGGCGGTCGTAACTGAAACTGCTGAGTCTGGCAGGGTGGGTTGGGTAGGGTTGCACAGCCGTAATAGGCAGTCGGGACGTTGTACAGCGAACTAAAGCGCGGCGATTGGTCCGGAGTCACCAGGCCCGCAGGGTCCCCAATGATGGTCGTCAATCCGAACGAGCCCATGCGATCGAAAGTGTTGATCACCCCTTCGCCGAAGTGGTCGAAATAAATTCCGTAGCCCCCGCGCAAGGAACTCTTTCCCGATTCGCCAAATATCTTTCCTAACCAACTCTGTTTTGAGAAATTGGGCGACCACGCGAAAGCAAAACGCGGAGCCGCATCTTTATAATCCCAATTCCAGATCGGTGCTTTCCCGTTCGCTTGGCCCGATAGAGCGAAGTTCAGCAGCGGCTGCACGCTTTGTCCATTCGCCTGACCGATATAGCGATTCCGAAACCACTGGTTGATACCGGGGCTGGGAGCAACTTGAGTGCCCGTGGTTTCGTAGGGCGGCTGCAACAAGCTGTAGCGCAATCCAAACGTCACCGTCAGATTAGGTTTCACGCGCCAGGCATCTTGCGCGTACCACTCGGCCTCATGGGCGCGGAAATGCCGCGGAACCACTGCGCCTTCCGGCAGCAGGGTAAAATTCTTTGTCTCCTGATAGTCTGCCGTCACTTCCGGTACCATGCCCGTCAGGGCAGCTGCCGCCAGATCGTACGACGCAGTAAAGGACCCCGAAACTTCCGGCAACCCCAGGGAAGCGAATTGCGAAGCGCCCGGATCCAGGCTCGTCCCGGTTCCGGAAATTCCTCCGGCAGCAAGCCATGTCGGGTTCGAGGATCCGGTGATAAACGATTGCGCATTGGATCGCCGAAGGTTGTTGATGATCCTCAAATTCGTGCCGAACTGCAGGCTGTGCTTGCCCTTTGTCCAGCTGAGGTCATCCACAAAATTATGCAGCGGCACTTGCACGTTTGTGGTCGGCGTTTCTCCTATCGGATCGGAAATTCCTCCCGCATAAAAACTGATGAATCCCGTCGTTTCCAGCCCGGTTTTCCCAACGCCTTCGCGGATATATCCGTATCGGAAATTATTGATCAGGGAATTGCTGATCACCGTGGTGTAGCCGGCCGCCAGGCCTTTCCCGTTGTTGGTCGAAATCTCGCTTGGTGGTTGGCCCGGAAATTCGGCGCCCTGAGAGGTCAGATGATCGTTTTGCAGGTTCCCGCGCAAGAACAGGTGATGGCTTCCGTTCGCGGTCAGGTTGTAGTCGAGTTTGACGATGTACGTATCGAGTTTGGCCGGAGTAGGGTCGGCGAAGGTATACCCGGAAATATTCAACCCATCACCGACCGTCGGATCGTTCGGTACCGGAAAGCTGTTGAACACCGCCAGCGCTGATGGGTCAACCCCGGGTCCCTGCGGGCAGTTCCCCAATGTAGAGCAATATGGATCCAGATTCGCGAGGTCGGTTTTATTGAGCGTGAACAGACCGTTAGAAGGGCACGTCGCGTTCTGACCTCCGTTGTCGCATTGATAAGTCAGAATCCCCGTTCGAAAACTGGCCGATGGGACGAATCGCGTAACGACCGCCGTCTCATGTGTACGCTGGCCTTCGTACGTGGCGAAGAAAAACAGCCGGTTCTTGATAATCGGTCCGCCAATCGACGTCCCGAATGTATTCCGCACCAGGTGCGGAGGCAGGTTCGGCTCGCCCGCCTGCAGCTGCGCCCGCTCGTTAAACCAGCTATTGGCCTCGCCGATTTTCGACCGGTTGTATTCATAAAGGGATCCGTGAAATTTGTTGGTCCCGCTCTTGGTCACGAGGGACACTTGCGCCCCTGAGGATCGTCCGGAATCCGCGTTCGAATTGGTAGTAGTAACGCGAAATTCTTCCAGGGAGTCCAGGGTTGATCGCAATGCTCCCTGAAAGGCATAACCCAGCACGGGATCGTTGTCATCCAGGCCGTCGACGGTGATGTCGGTTTGATCGCTGCGTGCTCCGCTTACCGACCCGCTGCGACTGTCCGCGTCCCGGTTAATGTCCGAACTATTGCCTGTGTACAGCACCCCTGGCTGCAAGCTTAGGATGGATACTGGGTCGCGCCCCTCAAGTGGTAGCGTCGTCATCTGGTCCGCGGTGAAGGCGTGGCCTATGCTGGCATCCTCTGTGTTCACCAGCGAGGCCTGGCTCATCACCTCAACGTGCTCGGCCACGGCCTGGACCTGCAATGCTTGATTGAGAGTGGCGGGCGTGTTCACCAGCAGACGAACGTCATCCACTTGAAGCGCACCGAAACCGGGAGCTTTAATGGTTAGCGTATAAGTAGCCGGCGGAACTTCAACAAACTGGTAGAAACCCTGACCGTCGGTTTTGGTTGTCCGGGAAACCGCGGTCGCGGAGTTTGTAATCGTCACCGCAACTCCAGGAATCACCGCTCCTTTGGGATCAACAATCGTACCGCGCAGTGAAGTAGAAGAAGTTTGCGCCCAGCTCACCACCGCGCCGCAGACAACAATCAACACCAGGACCCAGCTTGACCGCCCGCCTGTCTTCATACCGCTCCTTTTGGGAACCACAGACAGTCACGAATGTGACACGTTGAGACACGTACGCCTTATAGTGAACGGTTGCAAACCATGTCAAGGACCAAATGCTGGCTGCTCATCGCAAAAACCGCAAAGGCAGAGCGGAATTTCGGATGTCACAGATGTGACTGCCAGCTTGACATTGTCCACATCGCTGACCGATGCTGGTGGTCTTTGTGGCTAATCGCAAGACAAACCCGTACTCGATCGTGCCCAGCTGGCATGAACGCTTTAGTGGAATCCCTCCAAAACGACAAGAGTTGATCCGCCCGGTACTCGAAGACCCGCGCAGTTTTTTGTTCTTGAGTAGCCGCGCGATGGCCGAAAAGCTGCGCACCGATACGGCCACGATGCTGCGTGCCATCCGGGGAATGGGCTTTTCCGGCTACCCGGAGTTTCGCCGCTACCTGCACGAACTGACAATCGCACATGCGACTTCACTGGATGCCATGCTGGGAAGTGTGGCCACCGATTCTGACATTCCCTCTCACGTCCGCGATTCGCTCGACCAGGACCAGAAGAACTTTGCCAGCTTCCGCAACACCCTCGACACCAAACAATTTGCGAAACTCGCACAGCGCATGTGGTCGGCACGGCGCGTCATTCTGCTGGGAGGCGATTTGGCAGCTGCGCTGGTCTTTTATCTTGAACATCACCTCGTGATCTTAGGTTTGCCGGTGTTCTCCGCCACCAGCCCGGGCCGGGTTGTCCATCTCGTCCGGACCGCCACCAAAAAGGACCTGGTGCTCGCCATCAGCTTTCACCGCGCCTTGCGGCAGACCGTGGAAGGCATGCGTGAGGCCAAGGCGAAGGGCGCATACTGCGTTGGAATTACGGATACGTTTGTCTCGCCAATCGCTCGTTTTGCGCACGAGTGCTTCATCGTTTCGGTTGAGACCTGCCATTTCGGAGACTCCTACGTGGGGCCGATGGCACTGCTGGATGTGATGCTTGTGGCTTTCGCCTACTATCGGCGCAGTCATGCACTCGCCCTTGTCCGCGAAGCAGCGCAGGAACAGAAACGCGGCTTCCGCTGGTACGAGGATTGAGAGCGCCAGGGCTGAAAGCGTCTTCTAGATAGGCGACAGCTTCAATTCTGATTGCGCCTGCTGTTTTAACGCCGGACGGGGCGTCGGAGCGACGGAACTACACGCAAGGCGAATGGCCAATCCTCAGCGATCGGCGAGTCGCTGTCCCGTCATCGCCTTGCGTACGGTCTCCAGACGCCGTTTTCGTAAGGCTCAGGGTGAACAAAAGGCTAAGATGTAGATGTTCATGTGAAAGCGCCCAAACAAAGAAGGGTACTCATCGCGCTAGGCATCCTTCTCGCGTGCTGCCCGCGTACTTCTGCGTTGGACCCGGCGCTTGACGTCAGTCAATACGCGCACACCGCGTGGAAGGTCCGCGAAGGCTTTTCTAAAGGGTACATCAACGCAATCGCTCAGACGCCCGACGGTTATCTCTGGCTCGGCACCGAATATGGCTTGCTCCGCTTCGATGGCGTTCGGAACGTCCCGTGGCAGCCACCAGTAAATGAGCGCCTCCCCAGCAGCTTTGTTCGAGCTCTGCTCGCAGCACGCGATGGGCGTCTTTGGATTGGTACTGATAATGGGCTTGCAGGTTGGAAAGACGGCAAGCTGGCTCATTATCCGGAGTTTGACGGACTGGACCTTTATACGCTTCTTGAGGATCGTCAAGGAACCGTATGGGCCGGCGGCATGGCAAGTCCCACCGGAAAACTATGTGCGATACAGAATGGTAGCACCCTCTGCTACGGAGAGGACGGCAGTCTCGGACGCGGAGTGCGCTCCTTATATGAGGATAGCGGGGGCGGTCTCTGGGCGGCGGCGGATACCGGGTTGTGGCGGTTGAAGCCTGGTTCTCCGGAACTCCTTAAGCTGTCACGCCCGGTGCCCGAGATCCACGCTCTGAACGAAGACAACAACGGCGCGCTTTTGATCGGCACGATCAGCGGAATGAGACGGCTCGTTGATGGGAAAGCCGAAGGATATCCCCTTTCTGACATTGGGCCGCAGTTCAATTCCACTAAGCTGCTCCGGGATCACGATTGCGGTCTGTGGATCGGAACGAGGGCCCTTGGGCTCTTGCATGTGCACCAGGAAAGGACGGATGTGTTTGCGCAGTCTGACGGACTCTCCGGCGATTCCATAAGGGCTCTCTTTGAGGATCGCGAAGGCAATATGTGGGTAGCCACTACGAATGGCATCGATCGCTTTCGCAACTTCGCCGTCGCCACCATTTCCGTCAAACAAGGTTTGTCTAATCCCGAAGCCGGGTCCGTTCTGGCGGCCAGAGATGGCAGCGTTTGGCTTGGCACGGTTGATGGCTTGAACCGATGGAATAACGGGCAAATTACGATTTACCGCAAGCGAAGGCGGTTGCTTCCGCGCCGCGACGGTGAGAAATTGGTACGCGAGGTAATCGACGAAGGGCTGCCCGATGACTACGCTGGGTCGCTCCTTCAAGACCGTCAGGGGCGAATTTGGGTCTCCACGCCCCGCGGGGTTGCTTACTTCGAGAATGGCCGGTTTATTCCCGTGAGTTCTGTGCCTGGCGGATACGTGCATGCCATCGCCGAGGACAGTGCGGGGGATATCTGGATCGCCCCCGATCAGGGCCTTTTCCATTTGCAACAGAGGAGAGTGGTCGAACAGATCCCTTGGGGTAAGTTGGGACATCACCACTCAACTTTTTCTCTAGTCGCTGATTCTTTGCAAGGCGGGCTATGGCTTGGGTTTTGGCACGGCGGCATAGCGTACTTCAAGGACGGTCAGGTCCGCGCATCGTACGGAGGTGCCGATGGGTTGGGCGAAGGCCGTGTCAACAGCTTCCAACTCGACCAGGACGGCACGCTCTGGGCCGCAACCGAGGGCGGGCTAAGCCGGTTGAAAAACGGCCGCATCGCCACGCTAACCAGCAAGAACGGATTGCCCTGCGATAGCGTTAACTGGATGATGGAAGACGATGCCCACTCTTTCTGGCTTAACATGGCCTGCGGGTTGGTCCGCATTACCCAGACGGAGTTGAACGCGTGGGTCGCCGCAGCGGAAAAAGATCCGAAGCGGGCGATCCAGACGACGGTTTTCGACAGTTCCGACGGAATGAGGAGCCATGCGTTCCCTAGCGCCTCGAGCCCGCGTGTTGCCAAGACCGCGGACGGAAAACTCTGGTTCTTGCCTCTCGATGGCGTCAGCATCGTCGATCCGCGTCACCTTCCCGTCAACAAACTCCCCCCGCCCATACACATCGAGCAAATCACCGCCGATCGCAAAACATACTGGAGTTCAATCAGCGATGCGTCTTCGCACCTGCGCCTTCCCCCGCTGAGTCGCGATCTTGAGATCGACTACACCGCGCTCAGCTTCGTCGCGCCGGAGAAGATTCGCTTTCGCTATAAGCTGGAGGGCCAGGACCCCGACTGGAAGGAGGTCGTCAATGACCGACAGGCGCAGTATTCGAATCTTCCTCCGGGCAACTACCGCTTCCGCGTCACTGCCTGCAATAACAGCGGCGTTTGGAATGAAGAAGGCGCTGCGCTGGATTTCATGATTCCTCCGGCGTGGTACCAGACGAACTGG
>Ga0074045_10000092_pt1 | contig 74891 bp, 61 predicted proteins | sample BogForMeECP23OM2_FD_94442 | JGI IMG/M metagenome (GOLD analysis project Ga0074045, IMG submission 94442) | Bog forest soil microbial communities from Calvert Island, British Columbia, Canada - Bog Forest MetaG ECP23OM2 | ecosystem: Environmental > Terrestrial > Soil > Wetlands ... | reverse complement strand
TAATTAATTAAGCAGCAAGTGCCAAGTTGTTGTTGGCAGTTCTAGTTTCCATCCTGTTACGGGCGGGTGGGCCCCGGCATGCCTTCGAGACGCGACAGCTTCCGTCGAAACCGTGTCGCCCCCCTGGAGCTTGTATTTTACCACGTTAGACGCTCCCCGTTCCCCTCACGGAATCTGCTGTCTCGTCCCTAGGAGCAAATTGCTCGTCTCTGCGAAACGCCGGAGCTCCACTCCGTTTCCTACGGCTTCTTCACGATCCTCGCCCTCCTTTTTCTTCTTTATCTTTTTCTCTCCCTTTTCAATCCTCGGACGCGTTACCATCTCTCCAGTTAATCCTGGAGATCCACCGATGACATCGAGAGTTCTGATCTTCCGCCAGTCCGCCCTTTTCCTTGTCTTTGCCCTGTTCATTTCTCCGCTCTTTGCCGCAGAGCACTTTGCCGTCAAGATCGAACGCGATGTTGCCGCGAAAATGCGCGATGGCGTCACTCTTCGCGCCGATATCTATCGCCCGGACGCCGAAGGGAAATTTCCCGTCCTCCTGCAGCGCACTCCCTACAACAAATCAGGCTGGAGCATGAATTTCGCATACCAGGCCGCGGCACGTGGCTACGTCGTGGTGATCCAGGATGTTCGCGGCCGCTACACTTCCGAGGGAGACTGGTATCCCTTCATCCACGAAGCTGAAGATGGTTACGACACCGTGGAGTGGGTTGCCTCCCTTCCGTACTCCGATGGCAGGGTCGGCATGTTCGGCGGTTCCTACGTCGGCGCCACGCAGATGCTCGCCGCCACGGCTCATCCGCCGCATCTTGCCGGGATCTGTCCCGTGGTTACAGCCAGCAACTATCACGAGAACTGGACCTATCAAGGCGGCGCCTTCGAACAATGGTTCGACGAATCCTGGGGCTCGGGGCTCGCACAAGACACCCTCAATCGCTCCGTCCAGAAAGCTACCAACGCCCGAATCGGTGAGGACACTCTTCCCCTCACCACATATCCGCTTTTCAATCTTCCCGTTCCCGGTGTCATCAACGCCTCTACATCTACTATCGCCCCATACTTCCTCGATTGGCTCGCCCATCCCGCCTACGACGACTATTGGAGGCGCATAGACCTCGAGGAGCACTACACAAACATTCGCGTTCCCGCGCTGCATATCGCGGCCTGGTACGACATCTTTCTGGGCGGCTCTCTCCGCAACTACATCGGCTTGAAAGCCCACGCTGCAACCGAAGAAGCCCGCAAAGGCCAGCGTCTTCTCGTCGTCATCGGCGGCCACGCGGGTGACGGCCGCAAAATTGGCGACATCGACTTTGGCCCCGAAGCCGCAAAATACGACGAATATGAGGTCACCCTCCATTGGTACGACTTTCTCTTCAAAGGCATGCAAAACGACTTCGCGAACGGCAAGTCCGTCACGATTTTCGTCATGGGCCCCAATCAATGGCGACAGGAAGACGACTGGCCTCTCGCTCGCGCCAAGATCACACGGTATTTCCTGCACTCGCAGGGCGCGGCCAACTCTTCGCGCGGCAATGGCTCTTTATCCACGTCAGCGCCTGCCTCCGAGCCCGCGGACAAGTTCACTTACGATCCCGGCAAACCCGTGCCCACCACCGGTGGCCCGCTCTGTTGTGATTCCGGGCATCTTGCGCCCGGCCCGAAAGACCAGCGCACTTTGGAACAGCGCGAGGACGTTCTCATCTATTCCACGCCGCCACTCGAACACGACCTCGAAGTTACCGGCCCTGTGCGCCTCGAATTCTTTGCCTCCTCCTCCGCGGTGGACACCGATTTCACCGCCAAGCTCGTTGATGTGTCTCCCGACGGTTCCGCCATCAACATCGCCGAAGGCATCCTTCGCGCAAAATATCGCGATTCGCGGGAAACCTCCACGCTCCTCGCGCCGGGCAAGGTCTACTCCCTCGCCATCGATCTCTGGGCCACCAGCAACGTTTTTCGCGCTGGCCATCGCATTCGACTCGAAGTTTCCAGCAGCAATTTCCCGCGTTTCGATCGCAATCTGAACACGGGCGAATCCGCCGCCACTTCCTCGAAGTGGACCAGCGCTAACAACACCATTCTTCACGACGCGGCGCACCCCTCCGCTCTTCTGCTGCCCGTCGTCCCTTAGTTTGCCGCCGCTATCCGTTTTTGCTGAGATTCACCCGGAGCCCGCCTCCCGCTAGTTCCTGTAGCTCAGGCCTTCAGGCCTGGGGCCTTTTCTTGGGTTTGCCTTAGTAGGGGTCGTCGCCAAGCCCTCAAGACACCTGCCTCGCTCCCCAACCAACCTGTCCTCAATCGGTTACGGCCCACCACCTCGCGCAGGAGCAACAATTGGTCACACGCTCCCTCCGTCCCCGTTGACTCCCCGCTGCGTTGCTCCCAAAATGAAGAATCGGGAGAATTTTGCGGCGAAAACGCGGAAGATTGCCATGGCACCTGAACCCAATCCGGTGGAACAAGCGGTGGCGCGCGCCGTGCGCGATAACCTCGAGCGCATCAAGCGCACCAACGAGGAACTCACGCAAGCGATCAGCGATGTCGTCGCGGCCTGCTCCAGCAGCCGTCCCACCAACGCGCTTCCTCCGATGTTGCGCGCCCAAACGGCCGCTGCCGCCCTGACAGCTTCTATGGAGGTGTTGTCCCGTTTCATCGCCATGGCGCTGCAGTCGGCCCCGCGCAGCCCTCTGGAAGAGAGCATCACGCAGGCCATTGGCATCGTGGCCCCCGAAGCGCCCGCCGCCCCGCAACGCCCGGCACCCGGCATTCCGGCTCCCCAGGCAGCTGCCTCAAGTGCTCCGGTTCCCGCCCAACAGGAACCGGTGGAACCTTCCTATGCCCTTGAGCCCACACCTCCGCCTTCCACTCCTGTAGAATTGGAATTGCCGGAAGGTGTGGCTGGCGTCGACTCCGACTTCGACATCAACCGGTTAACTCCTGAGGAACAGGAACTCCACCGCCGCGCAAATCGCGTGGCCAAAGTTTCGATGCAGGATATTAAGATGTTACGTCCGGACCTTGTCAGGCTGGGCCGCGAACACAGAGATATCTGCATCCGATTGAAAGATGACATTGAGAAAGCTCATCGCGAATACGACCGCAGATTCAAGCCCATCATGGACCACCCAGTCGATTACTTTTATCGCTGGTTGGTGGAGATCCTTGCCGACGGCGATCCTTCCTTGCTCGGCGAATACCCCTACGCCACGGCCGGCAAATCGCGCTAAGCGCAACGCGACGCACACAATCGTGCATCGCGCCCTGGCGCTGGGGCTTTGCGCAGCCTCTTCTGTAGGGGCGCAGCACCCGCCGCAGGCGGGCGCCCCAATCTCCCAGGCGTCAACCATTTCTCCTTCTTCTCTTTCGTCTTCTCCCGTGCCCCAATCCACCGCCACCGTGCGCAACGTCTCCACGACTCCACAAGACACTCCCCACAAAAAGAAAAAAGCCGCCAAGCCCAAATCGCCCGCGTGCCTCACCGGCTGCAAGCCCGATACCACGGCGCCGGCGCTCGATGCCGCGACTCCCGAAGACGCCGCCGTGCAAAAAGAGCTGGCCCTGCTCGCCCGCGACGTTCATCTCGGCATTCCCGGCTCCTACGAAAAGCTCGCCTCCTTCGCCAACAAAAATTCCGCCAGCGTTTGGGGACAACGCGCCGCCCTCGCGCTGGGCTACGAGGAATACTCCCACGCCCATGCACAGCAAGCCCTTGCCTGGCTCCAGAAAGCCAAGGCCGACACGCTTCTGCGCGAGTACACGCTTTTTTGGACCGCGCAGAGCGAGCATGCCCTGAACAGGAATAGCGAAGCGATTCAAGATTTCACCACGCTTCTGAACGACTACCCTAACACCGCCATCAAGGAGCAAGTGCTGGAGGCCTACGTGCCCGCGGCGGTGGAGATTGGCCGTCCGCAGGATGGTCTCGATGCACTCGCTGCATATCCGGCCACTTCCTCCAAGCCAGGCCTGCTCCTGGAGCGTGCTCGCGCCAATGAAGCCGCACGCCACCTTGTACCCGCCGCCAAGGATTACCAGACGCTCTACTACAAATTCCCGCTGGCCGATGAAGCGCACGACGCCGGTACCGCGCTGCCGCGCTTGAACAAGCAGCTTCATAGTGAATTTCCCTACGCCACCGGAGAATTGCAGGACCAGCGCGCACAGGACTTCTACGACGCGCATCAATGGAAGGAAGCGCGCGCCGAGTACGAGAAGCTCGCAGCCATGTTGAAGGATCCTGCCAATCCTACGCGCCAGCGCGCTCTGGTGCGCATCGCGGAGTGCCGCCAGCATCCGAAACCCTCAATCAAGTTGCTGGCTTCGCTGAAAGTCAGCGATCCGGAAGTGGATGCGGAGCGCCTCTACACCCTCTCGCAGGCCGATCGCTCTGAGAAGCACGAAGCCGAAATGCTCGCGGCCATCGAAAAAATCTGGGAGAAGTATCCGCAAAGCCGCTGGGCCGAGGAAGCGCTGATGACCGGCGGAAATTATTACTGGGTGGAGCTGGAGCGCAGCAAGGCCCTCAGTTATTACCAACGCGTCCTCGATGCTTTTCCTGGCGGCAAGAACGCCTACAACGCGGAATGGCGCACCGCTTGGGTCGCGTATCTCGATCGCCTGCCTTACGCGGACGACAAGATGAGCATTTTCCTGCGCAAATATCCTGTTTCCGCCGCCGCCGTGAACGCCCTCTACTGGCTTGGACGCAACGCCGAACGCGGCGGCAATCCCGCGCATGCGCGCGCCTACTACGCGAAGGCCATCGAGCGGTTTCCCACCAGCTATTTCGCGGAGTACGCCGCATCGCACCTGGAAAAGCTTGGCCCGGGCGAAGCGGATCCCGTGGACTTTCTCGCGCATATTCCGCCCGCGCCGCCGCTGCGCGCGTCTGACGAACCTGTCGCCCCAATCGTTGCCGACCGCTGGAATCGCGCGCAAGCCCTGCGCACCATCGCGTTCGATGCTTCCGCCGAACTCGAACTGAAAGCCGCCTTCACTGCGACAGCTTCGCCCCGCTTCATTTTGGAAGCCGCGCAAGCTGCCTTTGATCAGGGCCACTTTGCTACAGGCATGGCCTATGGCCGCATGGCGGTCTCGAATTTCGATGCGCGTCCGTTCAAGGATGTTCCGGCCAACGTGTGGAAGGTTCTTTTTCCATTGCCTTATGAAGCCACCTTGCGACGCGAAGCCGAACGCAACAATTTCGATGCTATGTTTGCCGCAGGCCTCATCCGGCAGGAATCCACGTTCCAGGCGGACTCCGTTTCTCATGCCAACGCCATCGGTCTGATGCAGATTCTGCCCAAGGAAGGGCGCCGCTTGGCCAGGGAGCGCAAAGTCCGTTACAACAAAGCTTCGCTCTTCGATCCCAACGTGAACATCGAACTGGGCATGCTTTATATCGCCGATCTGATGCGCACCACCGGCGCGCCTGAATACGCCGCTGCAGCCTACAACGCCGGGGACGAGCGTCTTGCCCAGTGGAGGGCGGAACGCGCCTACGAGGAGCTTCCCGAATTCGTCGAATCCATTCCCTTCACCGAAACCCGCGAGTACGTCCAGATCGTTCTGCGCAACGCCGCCATGTACCGCATGCTCTACGGCGAACCCTCCAAAATCACGGTCTCCGCCGCCATCCGCTCCCGCTAGTCGCAGTTTCACGCCGCGTCCCAGATTTGTCCGTGTAGGGGCACAGCACTACTGCGCCCCATGTCCGCACAATCTCCGAGTCTTCTGCTTTTCTTGGAGTGCGGCGGCTTGCCGCCGCTTTTGCGGCTGCAACTCAACTTCCCAATCATTTCCTGGTCGCTGACTTCTGATATCCGCTATCTGGGTACCACGCGCTACCGCCCGCCTCTCCTTTGTTACAATCTATCCCCATGTCCACCCCCGAAACCAACATGACGCACATCGCGCGCCGCATGCTTTCCGCCAAGGCCGAGCAATTCACGGAATCCGTCATCCGCGAAATGACGCGCCTCGCGCTGCAGCACCACGCCGTAAATCTTTCCCAGGGTTTCCCCGATTTCGCCGCGCCCGAGGAAGTCAAGGAGGCCGCGCGCCAGGCCATCGCCGACGACATCAATCAGTACGCCATCACCTGGGGCGCGAAACCCCTGCGCGACGCCATCGTCGAAAAGTTCGCGCGCACGCAGGGCATCACCGTCGATCCCGAACGCGAAATCACCGTTTGCTGCGGCTCCACGGAAGCGATGATGTCCTCCATGATGGCCATCATCAATCCCGGCGACGAAACCGTGGTCTTCGAGCCCTTCTACGAAAATTACGGCCCGGACGCCATCCTCTCAGGGGCCACGCCGCGTTTCGTGAAACTTCGCCCGCCGGACTGGACCTTCGACGAAAGGGAATTGGCCGCCGCCTTTTGCCCGCACACCAAAGCCATCATTCTCAACACACCCAACAATCCCACCGGCAAAGTCTTCACCCGCGCTGAACTCGAATTCATCCGCGATCTCTGCGTGCGCTGGAATGCCTACTGCATCACCGACGAAATCTACGAGCACATCATCTACGACGGCGCCGAGCACATGACGATGGCCCGCCTGGACGGCATGCGCGACCGCACCATCGTCATCAACGGTATGTCCAAAACCTACAGCGTCACCGGCTGGCGCGTCGGCTGGGCCATCGCCCCGCCGGAAACCACGCAAGCCATCCGCAAGGTCCACGATTTTCTGACTGTCGGCGCCGCCGCTCCGCTGCAGCAAGCCGGCGCGCTCGCGCTCAAATCGCCCCAGTCCTACTACGACAAACTGGCCGCCAGCTATGCCACGAAGCGCGAGCGCCTCCTGAAAATTCTCACCGCTTCCGGCTTCACCGTTTACAAGCCCCGCGGCGCCTACTACATCATGACTGACATTTCCCGCTTCCATTTCGCCGAGGCCAGATACCCCGCCGAATCCCGCGACGTTTCCTTCGCCAAATATCTCGTCGAACACATCGGCGTGGCCTGCGTCCCCGGCTCCAGCTTCTACAACGACGCCCGCGACGGCGCCTCCCAGGTCCGCTTCACCTTCTGCAAAAAAGAAGCAACCCTGGCCGCTGCCGAAGCCCGCCTCGCCAACCTGCACGCTTGACTCCTTCTCCGGCAGGCGACCAATTCACGCTAGCGTGACTGCACTTTACCTTTCCAGACTAGGGGAATATCATGGCCGAGTAAGCTTCGGTTGCATTTGCCATGAAATATACCGTGATCCTTCAGCGCGAAAGTGACGGCGGCTATGTGGCTGCAGTTCCCGCCCTGCCAGATTGTGTGTCGGAGGGCGATACTCGCGAGGAAGTCCTCAAGAATATCGAGGAAGCCATAGAGCTGTACCTCGAAGACGTCCGCGAAGCGGGCGAGCCGATACCAGTCGAGGCTGATCGCGAGTACGTCGAAGTCACTACGTCATTGCGATGACGAAAATTCCAACCGATCTTTCCGGACGCGATTAAGTCCGCGTGCTTCTGAAGGTCGGTTTCGTCGTGAAACGCCAGCGGGGCAGCCACATCATCATGCGTCGAGTCGATCCTGCCGCTCGCGTTGTCGTTCCCGATCACAAGGTTCTCCGCCTCGGTACTCTTCGCTCGATTCTCAACAATGCGGGTCACCGTCGAGGATTTGTTCAAGTTTCTCTAGCAGATTGTACCTCGTGCTAAAATCGCGCTAGACAAGGAAGGAACCCCACCGTGCCCCTCGAAATTTCTATCATCCCCGCGCAAACCAAGCTGGAATCCACCGCCGATGGCCCGGCCTTCGACATCTCCGCCACCACCACTCGCACTTTCCTTTGCGAGCTCACTGTCACCGATCAGCTTGAACAGGAGTCCCTCGATGTATCGCTATGGGGTTCCGCGGACGGCCAGAACTTCGGCAAGAAGCCGCTGCTGAAAATTCCGCAGCAGTTCTATCGCGGCACTACCAAAATGGTTTTGGATCTCTCCCTGCGCCCGGAAGTGCGTATTCTCCGCGCTCGCTGGGAACTCAACCGCTGGGGACGCGTCGCCCCCATGCCCATGTTTGTCGCCGGGCTAACCCTGACCGAAATTCCTCCGATGTCGCAAGATACCCCTACGAAACGGGCCGCTTCGGCTGTATCTTAGAGGACATTCAGCGGGGAGAAAATCACCCGTTCTCCCTCTCACCATTAATTTCGATAAAGTTAAGGGGTAGGAAGCTATTGGTCGGTTGCCCTGTGGTGGTTAGCTTCCTACCCCGCGAGTGGTCTTACAGGTATAGACGAAGCTACTCCTTTAAATGTTTCTCGTCCGTTGAAAATAGTTTGCGGGACTGCACAAAGGTTTCCGGAGGGATACAAAGCCCCACAGCCTCCCGGGACAGTGTACCAAAAAGTTCCGCGGTAATTTTTACCCCACCTCGACCGTATCCAAATAACGCGCCACCGCGGCCTTCCATCGGAACTTCTCGGTGATAACCTGCTGTAACGCTTGCGCCGCCGCGGGCTCCCCATGTGTCAGGTACACCTGCTTCGGCGGCACTTGCAACGCCGTAAGCCAGCGCAGCAACTCGCTCTTTCCCGCATGCGCCGACAATTGTCCCATCATCAGGATCTCCGCCCGTACCGGGACGGCCTGCCCAAACAGGTTCAAGGTCTTCGCCCCATCCTGCAACGCGCGCCCCCGCGTTCCCTGGGCCTGGAATCCTCCCAGGATCACGGCATTGCGTGCATCCCCCAATCGCAGCGCCAGGTGATGCAGCACGCGCCCGCCGGTCACCATGCCGCTCGCCGAAATGATAATGCACGGGGTCTTCACGTTGTTGATCTGCTTGGACTCCTCCACGCTGCGGGTCAGGTGGAATTCTCGCACGCTCAGGGGATCGCCGCCGTTCTTTTCATCGCGCGCAAACTGCAGGCTGTGATCCTCCTTGTGCTTCAGGTACAGATCCGTTGCGCTTACCGCCATTGGGCTGTCCACATACACGGGAATCTTTGGGATGCGCTGCAGATTTTCCAATTGCCGCAGGTAATACATAAAGGTCTGCGTGCGCCCGATCGCGAACGCGGGCATCACGATGGACCCGCCGCGCTTCACCACGCGATTCACTATATCGCTCAGCACATCCAGCGGATCGCCCGTTTCGTGTTCGCGGTCGCCGTATGTGGATTCGCACAGGAGCATATCGATCTGCTTTGTCACCGGCGTTGCAGGATCATTCAGGATCGGCTGATTGTAGCGGCCAACATCCCCGGAAAACACGATCAAGTTCTTCTTGCCGTTTTCCGTAATCGTAAGCTCCAGGCTCGAGGAGCCCAGAATGTGTCCGGCGTCGTATGACTCCACATGGAATTCCGGCGAAATATCGAAGCCGCCATTGCGCAACATCGGCTTCAGCAGCCGCAGCACCGGATCGACGTCGTCCGCGGTATAGAGCGCCCGCGGATGCGGGTGCTTGCTCCATCCGTGCTTGAGGGCGTCCTGCGTTTCCTCTTCCTGCAGGTGCCCGGAATCCTTCAGCAGGAGTGCCGCCAGTTCGATCGTCGCCGGATTGGCAAAGATCGGCTTGCGGAAGCCGTCGCGCACCAGCACCGGCAGCCATCCGCTGTGATCCAAATGCGCGTGCGTCAGGATGGCGTAGTTGATCGAGTTCAGATCCACCGGCAGCGGATTCCAGTTGCGCTCCTTCAAATCATTCGTGCCCTGAAACAACCCGCAGTCCACCAGCAGTTTCTTGCCGGCCGCTTCCACCAGATACTTGGACCCCGTCACGCAACCTGCTGCGCCCAGAAAAGTGAGTTTTGCCATAATGCCAGCATTCTACCGGAACGTCGTCGCCCCCCGCGATGAAAAACCTGCAACACTGTCACGCGGCGTTCCATGCTCTCGCTTGGCGCAAAGCACCTCGGCGAAGGCTCCCAGCGGTGCCAGCGAGCCATCCATCCCGCAATCCTACAGTGCCGCCGCTCCGGCCGCTCAGCGATTTGTGGTAAACTTTTGGAAGTTCCTCCGGTGGGGCCGTGGCGCAGTTGGGAGCGCGCCTCGATGGCATCGAGGAGGTCGTGGGTTCGAATCCCATCGGCTCCACCAATCTAACCGACTGCATCGCAAGAAATTAGCTCGTCCGTTTTCGGTGTACCGTTGGTGTACCCATTCTCCATCAGCGGATGCACAATGCAGTCGCCTCTTAAGCCACCGGTCAAACTGGATTATCTCTGAAATTGTGTGAGTTACTGGTTGCTGCTGCTTCGGCCTTGCGATCCCACCTTTGAGAAACAAAGCAAAGTTAAGAAAACTCTTTTACTTTGGAGCTGACGTCGTTGGAGAACCGCTGGATCAGGCGGAGCACGTATTCGCGGGGATCAAGATTGTCATCCTGGACCAACGGGGTCAGGTCCATACCGAAGTTCATCAGACCGGAGGCATCCACCGAATGGCTCTGGTAATACGTCGCGTGGGCACGCCGGCGCGCCATGGTTGCCAGGTCATATCGTTTTCCTCCGGCGATTTGTGAATCGAACACGCCAATCAAGGACGCCTGGATATTCTCGTGGCAGCCGAGCGCGAAGATGTGCTTGTCGGCGTCCACCAACCAGTCCAGATCGCGCCAGATTTCGCAGCCATAAACTTTTTCCGGCCGCTGCGCGGCGGGCAACTCGCGAATTGCGGCAATGGTGCGCAACACCACGCTGACGTGCGTGTCATGCTTGTCAGCGAGATTGTGGGTGTAAACCACTCTTGGTTTCGTCGCTTCCAGGATGGCCTTGATATCCTGCCGGGGGGCCGCATCCGCGGGATTCTTGAGCGTCGAGCTGCTGTGATTCAGAAATGCGACCGCGGAATACTCACCGACGAAGGCCGCCTTTTTCTGCTCCAGCCGGCGCACGACCTGCATTTCCTCGTCCGTGTAGTTTCCATAAAGGCCGTCGCGAGGGCTGCCCGCTCCGTTGGTGACAATCACGGCCATGAACCAATCTTTGCTGCTCCCGAAGCCCTTCAGGATTCCTTCCACGGACATGATCTCGACGTCGTCCTGATGGGCGGCGATTCCCAGATGCGTCACACGCTTTAATGCCTCCGCTTCGCTCGCTCCATCCGGCACCCAGATTTCCGCTTTTGGACCATTCAGTTTCATGATGTTTACTTTCTCCCTTCGATGGCTGGCAGACTGGCAGCCGCAATCGACTGGCCGACCCGCCGGCTCTTTTCATCCGGTAAGGCCATCGAGACCGACACAGCCACTTCAGGAAACTCTGCCCGCAGGACCGCGAGGCTCTTGGCGAGAATAATGTCGCCGCCGGGCCCGGTCGTCACCCTGCCCAAAATCAGAATGTGTTTTAGTTCATAGAAATTGGAGTAATGCGCGACAGCATAGCCAAGGCAAACGCCGATGCTCTCGTAGACTTGAGCCGCGAGCGGATCGCCCGCGGCCATCTTTTCCTGGAGAACCTCGAGGCGCTCCGGCAGCGGCATCGCCGCATCGAACTGCATGCCCGCGCCGGTTGCCAGGCGGTTGGCGCCTTGCTGCGAAAAGAACTGCACGCCGCAACCCACATCGCCCGACCACTCATCCACGGGAGCGTCCGGGCGGTAATCCAGCGGAGCGAAAGCCAGTTCATTCAGCCAACCGGTGATGTTTCCATTGTGGTCGACGTAGCCCGCCGCCAGGCTCGATCCAAACGCAAGCCCCAGCACCGGATTCGCGCCAAGCGACATGGATCCGGCGAGCGCGGTCACTTCGCCGTCATTGACCACTTCGAGCGGAACTTTCAGCTCCTCTCGAATCCGCAAAAAAAGCGGCGCAATTTTCGTCGCGAATTGATCCTTTGGCACCCCGCGGTAGAGCGACGCCACGCGCACTCGATTGTTAATGTAAATGCCCGCAGCGCTCCCGCCGACCGCGTCCAGGCGGGGCAGGTGCGCGGCCGCCCGCCGGATGGAATCCATCACGCCTTGGTAGTGGTAGTCCGGATCGGCAGCATTTCGCGGGTCCCATGCGACTTCCTCACTGAAAACCGCCTCGCCGTTCAGCACGGCGCTGGCTTTGCGATCGCTTGCGCCGAGGTCGAAACCCACGCGACAACCATCGAGATGCCGGCCCAGCGGCATCGTCGTCTCTTTTGTGCCGGGCACCTCTTCCGCCTTCCCCACCACGACTTCGAACGGATGCTCGTAGACACCGCCCATGAACTCGTAATCGAACTTACGCGCTCCGCTTGGGGAATAAGCCTGCCTGATGTGATTCCCAATCTCTATAGGACCACCAACGTAGACTTTCCATCCCCCGCGTTGCCACAGCAACATTTTTGCAATGCGCTCGGCATACAGCAGGGTGCCTTCAAGATATCCTTTTGCCGGGGGAATCACCCTGGTTTGATAAGCAGAAATGGAGCCATCGCCGCGCTCCACGGCCAGATGCAGTGGCTGGCCGCCCAGTTGCGCGGCAAGCTTTAGGTACTCTCGCGTGAACAGCGAGGCAGGCAGGAAGCCTCGGTCCAGCGGCGCGACAATTGCCGGGCACACAGCAATGCCCGCGTCTTGCAGAATCATATTGCTCCTTTGTTTTGGCCGCGTCCGCGGGACTCGGAGAACCTGGCCAGCTCCGGACTGGCTCTCTCTTGGAAGAATGTAAAATGTCTCTCCTGTAGCTATATAACACCCACTATACCACCCCTTTTGCAGCGGGAAGGCCGCCGTGAACCTGGATTCGCACCGCGAGGGAGCGCAATGGTTCTACCGGAATCGGCGGATCACAAGGTTGTGGCGATCGGAGCGGTACAGGCCAAGCACATACATAATGACCGTGCCTTTCGCGGAGTAGATGACTTGCCGGAATCGTAGCAGCGGCCCGCGCTTCGGAACCCCAAGAAGATCCGCTGTACGTGGATCGGCCGCCGTCGCGTCCACTTCCTCGTCCGAATATCCCAGTTTCACATTGTATTTGCGTTCCAGGATCGCAAACAAAGATACGCGTTCTAACGGCTCGGAAAGCAGCCCCGCAAACTGTTTCGCGGGGAAATAGCATGTCTCGAGGGCAAACGGCTCTCCGGCGGCGTGCCTCAACCGCTCCAGCTTCAGAACACGGCTTTTCGGGGACAGAGAAAGGCGAGCCGTTGCTTCCTCGTTCTCGACAATCCGCATGAAAAGCACTTTGGAACCGACAGGCATGCTCCGGCTTCCCATCTGCTCCGTGTAGCTCATCAATTTGTTGAAGTGAATCTTGGGCGCGGAGACGAACGTTCCGACGCCGCGCCGCCGTTCCACTATGCCTTCTTGTTCCAGCGTGGCGAGAGCGTGTCGGGCGGTCATCAGGCTGACATCATGGATTCGGGCTAATTCTCTCTCGGAAGGAACGCCATCACCCGGGCGCAAGCCTTCGGACTCGATTGTTTTGCGGATGACAGCTTGGATCCTCTGGTACGCTGGAACCCCATTGCGAGCTTTTACCGGCATATGATTTCCCTCGACAGTCGGTAAGGGCGTGCAGTCTCGATTCCAAAATCGGGATTTCCTGGTGGATAGCCGGGCTTGTGGTTGACACACACGGCACTTCCTCTTGTCTGGCGCACCCTTATCTGCTTGCGGCTTCTGCCCGGCGCGCCGGAAAGGTTGCACCCCCTTCCGCAACCCGCCTTGGTGATATAGAGCAGAAACTCCACAGCCGCTATAGTGCACGCGTCTTGCTTCTCTTGTAAATCAATAAATTCCGCTTGACAAGGGTTTTTTGGTGCTATATAGCTTTCCCTAACATATCAGCATTATTGCTGATTTGGGGGTGCTCGACGTTGCCTTCCATTTGCACAAAGCCGAGGAGAGGCTGCTCGCATACCGCGAGCCAGCACGAAAGGATCCTTATGAAAGAAATGAAGTCAGTGGCGTTGGCACTTTGTTGCTTGACGCTGCTCCTGCTCATCTGTGGGGCCAGTCCTGGATTCGCTCAGGAGGTTACTGCGTCCATCACGGGAACCATCACCGATCCAAGCGGCGCGCCCATCCTGGGGGCTACCGTGACCGCGAAGGACGTCGACCGTGGAACATCCTGGTCGGCGACGACAAACGAAGTGGGGATTTACAACATTTTGAAGATCCCCGTGGGAAACTACAGCGTAAGAGTGGAGGTAAAGGGATTTGAGACGGCCGTCTATCCCACCTTCACTCTGGTATTGAATCAAACCGCGCGCGTCGACATTGCCATGAAAGTCGGCGCAGTCACGTCCACAGTTGAAGTTATCGGTGTTACTCCGATACTGCAAGCCGAGAGCGCCCAGGTCAGCACGGTTTTCGACGCCAATACCACCACAGCCCTCCCTCTGGCGGCACGAAACTACATTCAGTTGGCGCTGCTCTCTCCTGGCACGACTACAGTGAATCCCAGCAGCTTCTCACGACCTCAGTTGATGACCAATTCCGGGCGTCCGGACATCAATGGCAATCGCGAACAAGCAGTTGGTTTCCTTCTGGACGGCATCGTGAATCAGGAAGCCAAGAACAACGAGGTTGCTTACACGCCGAACGTCGATGCAATTGAGGAGTTCAACGTTGTCACCCAGAACCCCGGCGCCGATTTTGGCAATTACGCTGGTGGCGTCATTAGCGTCAGCATCAAATCCGGCACCAACACCTTGCACGGCGATGCCTTTGAGTTCTTGCGGAACGATTATCTTAATTCCAACTCCAAGACTGCTTCCTGGGCCACCGGGGCGGTGCAGCCCACGCCTACAATGCGCTACAACATGTTTGGCGGCACCATCGGCGGTCCCATAAAGAAAGACAAGTTGTTCTTTTTTGCCGATTATCAGGGTTTGCGCTGGCCGGGTTCCAGTACCCAGAACGCTCAAGTTCTCACGCAACAGGAGCGCAGCGGTGACTTTGGGCAGCTTTGCACCCAGTTGCCGACAGCAGAAGGCGGCCCAGGCACGTTTAACACCGCGGGGACTTGCAGCAATCCTGCGGGGCAACTCGTGGATCCGAACAATGAGACTGTGGCCAACCCGAATGGTACGCCCATCCCGTTCAACGTGATGTCAAACTCCACGTTGACGGAAAGCAAGTTTGCCTCCAATCTCTTTGCTGACACGAAAGACTATCCCTTGCCGACCTCCAACTTGGCTTATGGCAACAATATTACGTTTAAGACCGGCGACAACTTCAAGAGCGACCAGGGAGACCTCCGCATCGATTACAAGATCTCCGATACCGACAGTCTATACGGGCGCTATTCCAAATGGGACATCAGTGAGGCCTTCCCTAGCGGCCTCCCTTTTGCCAATGCTGGTGCCGCGGAAGGCACGAACGAGCCTGGGTGGAGCAGTTCTTTTAGCTGGATGCATGATTTTAGCAGTAGCTTGGAAAACGAGGTTCGCTTGGGCAGCAACGCGTTCCGGTTCAACCAGGATCAAACGCCAACCACATCTCTCGGCAACATCAGCCAATCACTCGGAATCTCTGGCGCGAATGCCCAGGCGCCGGGACTGCTCCAAGTCACCATTCCCACGGGTCTCGGTGGAAACGCCAACCTTGGGCTAATCAACTTGTGGCAGATCTTCCGCGACACCGAGTTACAAGCGGAAGACAATCTGGTCTACACAAAGGGTCGCCATACCCTCCTGACCGGCTTCCAATTTATCCGGGAGCGCAACAACTATGTTTATCCCGGGAACGAAGGGGCCTTGGGCAACATCATTATCTCGTCCACGACGAACGCCCTCGCACCGGCCGCAGACCAAGTCGGCGTAGCTGACCTCTGGGCTGGAATTACCGCAGCGGGCGGGCACCGGGACAGCGGCTCGGCAACGCTGGAGCAACTCCGTGGCAGTGTTTTTGCCGGTTACTTCCAGGACAACTGGAAAGTGAGGCCGACCCTCACCCTGAACCTCGGCATCCGTTTTGAAGACCACACGCCCCTTTATGAGGTAAACAACCGCGTCGTAAACTTCGGCCTGGAATCCGGAACGATCGAGACCGTGGTGCCAGGCGCTACCGGCTATAGCGACCGGGCCCTGTACAACAACTATGTGGGCCTCGGCGCTTGGAACCCTCGCGTGGGCATAGCATGGTCACCTCGCTCCCTGGGCGGGAAGACCGTAGTCCGAGCGGCTTACGGGAGCTCCTCATATATCGAAGGTGGAGGAGCCAACGAAGAGCTTTCGCTGAATCTACCCTACGGGAACTTTGAGTCAACCTATCCGCAGGGGATCGGAACGCTCGGTGAAGCGTGGGGAGGTGCGCCGCCGTGTCCTTCACCGCAATTTAGCTGCTACGCCGGAAGCCGAATCCGGATTTTTGACCAGAACTTCCGGCCTGCGCTGATTCAGCAGTGGAACCTCACGATTCAGCACCAGTTCAGCAACACACTGAGCTTCCAGATTGGCTACGTGGGTCAGAAGGGCGCGCACCTGCTGAACTTCGAAGACGTAGATCAACGCATAGGATTGAACGCTCAGGGGACGCTCGCCCAACCGGGCCAGCCAATCGTCAGCGATGCAGCGGGGCCATTCCTTGGTGGTCTCGGCGGGCCATGCACGTTTAATCCTCAGGGCGCTGGCGTTTTTGGCACTGCGACTGCCACCAGCGTCACCTATGCTGGAAATTGGAATTGCGGGACCCCGGGCTCGCTCTACAATGCGGATGCGAGCGGTAACGGGTTCAACACGTTCGGTCCGCTGGCTGGAGCAAATATGTCCAATTCCAACCAGCGCTACGACGGGCTCCAGGCTATTTTGAAGGAACACGGTTACCATGGTCTGGACGCTCAGCTTGCCTATACCTTCTCCAAGTGCCTCTCCAACTCGCCCGGGTATTTCGGCACCGGTTGGGGTACCGCGAATGCGCAAAGTTCAGGCGGGCAACCGGGCTGGGAGAATATCTACGATCCAAACCTCAACTGGGGGCCCTGCTACTACGACCAGAAGCACATCATCGCTGGATACTTCAGCTATGAGCTCCCATTCGGCCGCGGCAAGGCATTCGGCAAAGACGCTAATCCGGTTGTCAACGCAGTCATCGGCAACTGGCAAATCAGTGGCATCCTGACTCTCCACAGCGGAAACGCTCTTACTCTGAATGACTTCGGAGGCTGGGGCGCGTACGGCGACCACTCGGGGACCAACTCCATTGAGCCACAGACGCTATCAACCTTGCCAAACTGCAATGGTCCGATCAGCATAGACAATAAGTTCGTGCCATATAGCGGTGGCGTGGCGGCGCACACCCAGTGGTTTGACCCCAGCAACATTTCAACGGTGACGGGTCCCAATGTGCTGACGACCTATACGAACACCGGAACTGTAGCCAACCCAATTGCGGGTAGCCCCACCAGCGCTATTGCCACGGGCGGCGGTGGTTCCTTCGGAACTTGCTCTGTGGGTAACATCCGTGGTCCGTGGACCAAAGTCCTCGACATGTCCCTGCAGAAGGAAATCACCGTCTCAGAGCGCAAGAGACTCCAGCTTCGACTGGATGCCTTCAATGCATTCAACAATGCCATCTGGACCTTCAGCCAAGGGCCTGCCAGCGGTTCATTTGATTCAGGCAGCGCCTCCCTTGGGTGGATCACTGGGTCGCAAGGAGCGCGGCAGCTCCAGCTCGCCTTGAAGTTCCTGTTCTGAGCAGGAGGGAGACACCTTACAACCTTCCACGGCGGGCGCTCCATGCGCCCGCCGTTTCTTTCTTAGCGGGTTCTTCTGAGGCCGCGCAAAAATCGCTCGCATCTCATGGTCCCCAGCTTCGTATGCTGATTTGGTCTATAATCTTGATTATGCGAAAAGTGCTGGTTTTTTCTGTGGTCTTCGCGGGTCTGCTCTCCTGTGCGGCGGGGTCCTATGCCCAAGCTCCCAAGCCGGCTTCGCCCAACCCAGCAACCTTGGCGGAAAAAGGCATAGCCTTGGCCGAAAGTGGCCATTGCACGGAAGCCCTCCCGCTCTTGAAGAAATCGATCCGGCAAATCGCCAACAGGGAACTCCTCAAAAAGGCCGGGCTGGAGGGCATCAAATGCGCCATGACCCACAATGCGGGTCCCGACGCTCTTCCGTTTCTGGAGGTTTTGACCAAAGAGTTTCCTCGTGATCCCGAAGTGCTGTATGCGGCGATTCATGCCTATTCCGACATGTCCTTCCGGACTTCCCAGGACTTGATGCGGGAAGCCCCTTTCTCCTACCAGGTTCATGAGCTCAACGCTGAGGCGCTGGAAGTGCAAAACAGATGGGATGAAGCTGCAGCCGAATACCGGAAGATTCTGGACATCGATCCGATGCTGCCCGGTATTCACGCTCGCCTGGGCCGGGTCCTGCTCTCGGGCTCGCAGCCCTCTCCGGAAGCTGTGGCCCAAGCGAAGAAGAACTTCGAGGATGAGTTGCAAATCAATCCCAACAATGCTGCCGCGGAATACGTCCTTGCGGAACTCGCGAAAAATGACGGGGATTTTCCCACCGCCATTCGCCATTACACGCGCGCCACGAAAATTGACACAGGGTTCGCCGAAGCCTACTTGGGGCTCGGTTCTGTCCTCGTGGCCAACAAACAGTTCACCGAAGCCATTCCGCCTCTGGAGAGCTATGAAAAGCTCGCGCCGGATAGCCCCACCGGCCACTACCAGCTCGCCTTAGCCTACACGGGTGTTGGCCGCAAGGAAGATGCTAATCGGGAGGCCGCCCTTCAGCGCGATACCGCCAGGGCTCTCGAGCAGATCAAGCGCCGCGTCGCCGAAGGCCTGGAACAACAAAAGCCCCCACAGTGAAGAATTCTCTCGAAATGAAATCGCACTTCTCCCCACACTTCCGTCGAAGAGATTTTTTGCGAGCGCTGGCAAGCTCTGTCGCCATCGCTTCAGTTCCCTCGCTTGCTCGATGTCTCGACAACGCGCAACCTAACTATCCCTTCTCCGAAGTGCTGCCTTCGGCTTCTGGAATCAATTTCGCCCATACCAGCGGAAGGTCATTGCAAAAGTACCTGCCGGAATCCACCGGTGCGGGTTGCGCTTTCCTCGATTACGACAACGACGGTTGGATGGACATCTATCTTGTGAACAGTGGGCCGTGCGATTTCTGGACTCCTTCCAAACCGCTGCGCAATGCGCTTTACCGCAACAACCGCGACGGCACTTTTACCGACGTCACACTGGCAGCCGGCGTGCCCGGCGGCGGCTATGGCATGGGCGTTGCTGTCGGCGATTACAACGCCGATGGCTTCCCCGATCTTTACCTCACCCAATATGGCCGTAGCATCCTCTACCGCAATAATGGTGATGGAACTTTTACGGATGTCACCGAAAAAGCAGGTGTCGCCGCTCCAGGTTGGGCCTCCAGCGCCGTCTGGTTCGATTACGATAACGACGGACGGCTCGATCTCTTCGCCTGCCACTTTGTGGATTTCAGCAAACTGAAGCATCACGTTTGTACTGCCCCCAACACTCCCGAGCTTGCCGGCAAATTCGAATATTGCTATCCCCGGATCTTCGACCCCATGCCCAGTTGGCTATTCCACAACAACGGTGACGGCACCTTCACCGACGTCAGTCAACAAACCGGCATCGCCGATAACCCCGGAAAATCCTGGGGTGTTGTGGCCACGGACATCAACAACGACGGCTTCCTCGATCTCTTTGTCGCCAACGACACGACCGCCAACTTCCTCTTCGCGAATCGCGGTGGAAAGCGCTTTGAGGAAATTGGCTTCACCGCCGGAGTCGCCTACGGGCCCGCAGGCAATGCGCGCTCGGGCATGGGGGTCGATTCGGCGGATCTTGATCAGGATGGCTGGCTGGACCTGTTCTTCACGGATTTGGACCACGAATTGTTCGGGTTCTACCAGAACAAGCACGATGAATCATTTGATGACATTGCCGCGCAGTCTGGGATCGCCGCCGAATCTCGCTTGATGAGTGGATGGGGCATCAAGTTTTTCGATTTCGATAACGATGGGTTCCTCGATCTTATGATTGCCACCGGCCATCCGGACGATCTGATCGACCAGATTAGCCCCGGAGTCACCTATAGCGAAAAACTTCTTCTCTTTCACAATGCCGGGGGCAGCCTGAAGAACATCAGCGCCGAGAGCGGGCCGCTTTTTTCCCGGCAATTCTCCGCGCGTGGCCTCGCTCTTGGTGATTTCAACAACGATGGCGCCGTAGATGTTTTGGTCTCTGTTAATGATGGGACGCCGCTGCTGCTAAAGAACACCGCGGTGGCGGGCAATCACTGGCTGGGCTTGCATCTTGTCGGCAAAAAATCCAATCCCGATGCGGTGGGCGCGCGTATCACCTATCAAGCCGGAGATCTGAAATGTGCTCGCATGAAGGTTGGCGGCGGCAGCTATCTGTCTTCGCACGATCCCCGAATCGTCCTCGGTTTGGGCAAGGCCGCAAAACTCGATTGGCTGGAAATCAAGTGGCCGCTGCCCAGTGGCAAAATAGAACGATTTACGGATCTCCCCATCGACACCTACATCACCATCGTCGAAGGGGAAGGCAAGTGGAAGTAGGTGGCGCCACAGAGCCAAGCTCTGGCCTGGATACGTCTAATATCCTTTATTGAACCGATTTAATACTTGACTCCCCGGGCCCGGCGGACTATATTTTTATTCGAGGAACGCCACGCGAAAGGTTATTATCAAGGAGAATGTTATGCCTATGCCCGCGATACCGGCAAAGTTGAAGGTACCGTTCTACGGCCACGGCCGCCAATACCACAACATCAAGAAAGAAATCGACGACGCCTTCCATGCCGTCATGGAAAGCGAGGCCTATGTCATGGGCCCCACCCTCGCTCGTTTTGAAAAGGAGCTGGCCCAGTATTTTGCCATGAAGCATGCCGTCGGTTTGAACTCCGGCACCGACGCTCTCTGGATCGCCTTTTTCGCGCTGGGCATCCAGCCGGGCGACGAAGTCATCACTACCGCCAACACTTTCTTCGCCACCGCCGAGGCCATCTGGATTGCTGGAGGCAAGGCCGTCTTCGTCGATTCCGACCCGGCCACCAACAACATCGACCCCACGAAAATCGAAGCCGCCATCACGCCGCGTACCGTCGGCATCGTCCCCGTGCATCTCTACGGCCATTGCGCCGATATGAAGGCCGTTAGTGCCATCGCCAGAAAGCACAAGCTCTGGGTCGTGGAAGACAACGCCCAGTCCATCGATGCCCACGGCGATGGTTTCAAACAGGGCGAGCTCAGTGACGCCGTCTGCACCAGCTTCATCATCCAAAAAAACCTTGGCACCTACGGCGACGGCGGCGCCCTCATTACCAATCGCCCCGACATTGAACAGACCGCGCGCCGCTTGCGTAACCACGGCTCTCTAAAGCGTTCCGTGCACTCCTTCGGGTTCAACAGCCGCCTGGATGACCTCCACGCCGGGTTCCTGAGTGTGAAGCTCAAGCACATCACCCGCTGGACCGATCAGCGCCGCGCCTGGGCCAAGCGCTACACCGATGGCCTCAAGGGCGCCAGCTTCAAGCTCCCCAAGGAATTACCCGGCTACCGCCACGTGTACCATCTCTACGTCATCGAACACCCCAAGCGCGACCACTTGACGCAGTTCCTGCTGGACCATGGCATTGATGCCAAGCAGCACTATCCCATCGCCATCCATCAGCAAGAAGGGTATCCTTGGGGCAAACTTGCCGACCTTCACCCGCACCTGCCCAACGCCGAGCGCAACGCCGCGCAATGCGTTTCATTGCCGATGTTTCCCGAATTGACCGCCGAAGAAGTGGATTACACCATCGCAAAACTCAAGGAATGGGACGCGCAGTTCGGGTCGTAACGCACACCGAGGAGCGATCGCTGTGAGCGCGAAAAAAATCTACAAGGTCTTGGTAGTAGGAACAGGAAAGCGCGGCAAGCATCACGCCCTCGCCTTCAAGAATAACCCGCGCTTTGAGCTAGCCGGGCTCGCGGATTCCAGCCCGGAGCAGTTGGCCAAGGCCTCTGCGGAGCTCGGCATCCATAAGACTTCGCTGCAACCGCTCGCTCTCGCCAAAGAAATTCAGCCGGATGTTTTCTGTTTCTGCACCCCCCCAGGCATCCGGCTGGAACTTATCCAGATGGGCATCGCTTCCGGGGCAAAGCTGATCGCCTACGAAAAACCCATGGCCCTTTCCATGAACGAGGCCATCGAGATTCGCAAGGCGGTCAACGCCGCGGGGGTCAAGACCGTTGTGTCTCACCAGCACCGTTACGGCCAGCACTATCAAAAGGTCAAGGAAATTGTGGACAGTGGCGCCCTCGGCCGCATCCACACCATCCATGCCCACGCGGCCGGATGGTTCCTCCATCTTTTCACGCATCTTGTCGAATACATGCGCTGGTACAACGGCTACGCGCGCGCCGAATGGGTCATGGCCCAGGCCGCGGGGCGCGGCAAGCTCTCCGACAATCATCCTTCTCCCGACTATATAGGTGGATTCATTCAATTCGCCAACGGCGTCCGCGGCATCATTGAATGCGGCGCTGGCGCCCCGGACGTTCCGGAAGTCGACTATTGGTGGCGCAAAAACAAGATCGCTGTCTACGGCACCCAAGGCTTCGCCGAGGTTCTGACCGGCGCCGGCTGGAGAGCCGTCACTCCCGCTCAGCAAGGCGTGATTTCCGGCCCCGGCTGCATGAACTACGACCTCGAAATGCCCCCGTACATCGAAGACATGGCCCGCTGGCTGGACGATGACAAACAGGTGCATCCCTGCAATGGCGAAAGCGCCTACGAGGGCTTTGAAATCGCCATGGGCATGCTCCGATCCGTCGTGCAGCGCGGTCAGATCAAGTTACCCTTGGGAGCCGGTGAACCGGAGATGGAGGCTCTCAAAAGAGTTTTGCCGGAGCAGCCGGTGCTTGTCTCCAGCGACGTCCATCGCAAGGAATACAACGTCTAATCCGGGGCACGCCGCCCAATCTCATCCACACCGCGGTCCAGGCCAGCCTTCCTCTCGCAATCTCTGCCGCAGCCCCGCTTCAGGCGCAAGTTTGGGGGAAAGTCCTGGAATCGGCTGAACGTCTTTTATATGGATGAAGACCCTCGTGTTCGACCCGTAAGCCGTGAATCGTGGGGCCTCTTTGCGCTTGGTCAGCGCGGGATCTGAGCGTGCGCTCGATCGCACACATGTCATAGTCCCCAGAAGCTGCTCAGGGTCACTTAATCGGCGTTACGTCGCCCGCAGTTGCCGGAGTTGCGCTTACCGGTTCCGGGCAACGTGGTTGAAATGGTACCAGGAGTGAGCGCAAGTGAACCAATGCCGCCGCGTGAATTTGTGACACACGTGATTCGCCAATGCCTAGAATCATCCCGATATCCTTCATGTTGAGTTCTTCGAAATAGTACAAGCCCAGGACGTTCCGTTCCTTTTCGTCCAGTTCCGATAGGGCCTCCTCTAGAAGCTGCCGAGTCTCCAGGCGAAATGTCATCTGAAAGGGATCTTCCTCCGGCCGGAATGCTATGGGTAAGGCTTCTTCAACAGTCCCTTCGTCCGACCCAATCTGCAAACTTTCTAGTCTGAGTCCTCGTAGATCGCCAAGTAGCCGCTGAAAGTCTTCAATGGATAGGCCCAACTTGGAGGCTATCTCCGACGGCGAAGGAGAGTGGCCAAGCTCGCCAATAAGTTCGCGACTCGCTCGTTCAAGCCTGTGCGCCTCGCGCCGCAGGTTTCGCGGAGCCCAATCCATCAGGCGCAGGCTATCCAGGATTGCGCCGCGAATTCGAAATCGCGCGTATGACATGAACTGCACGTTTTTCTGCGGATCAAATCTATCGACGGCATCGATCAACCCCAGAATCCCGGCCTGAACCAGATCGCCGAATGACACGTGTGACGGTAAACGCTCGTGGATCCGTCGCGCGATGTACCGCACTTCAGTCAAGTTTTCCAGCACCAAGCGCTGGCGCTCAACAGCATCCACAATGTTCCATTGCGGCGTAGGCTTTGAGGACATTTTCAGCATCTCTGGAATCCGATGCCCTTCGCAATAGCAGGCTCACCCAGATTCAACAAAATTCGCCCCATCACTCGTGGTCGGGTAGGTGCAGTTCGAATGCCGAACCGTAAAATGCGCCTTCGGCGGCACGATTTAATGGAGACTTATGACCTATGTAGCAGAGCTCCCACGACGAGGAAGAATTTCATGAGAGTCTTCTATGCTCGGCGGAACTGCTCTTCATTTAATGTACTTAGCAGGGAACACCCCACCACACTTCTGATTTCGTTTTGGCCACAAAGCTGCCAGATCTCTCTTCAGGAATCGCCACAGCATGCAACTAGCCTATATACAGCTTCCCTCGACAGCTCTGACTGCCTGCCCGGGTTTGAAACGATCCTAATCGCGGGAGCCGTCCGGTTTCTAGGAAATGGGTAACCGTTGCGCCTACTTCTTTGAGTGCGATGAAACTCTCTGGCCGGTAGCTTCCCTAGGATCACAAAACGAGTTGCACTCTTGACTCAAATGCGTGTTCTCCAGCAGCAAATCGATATTCTCCACTTTCGATGGCGTGTATCTCTCCGCCAGGTTTGCGCCTGCAAATGCATTTTCCCCTATAGTCTGCTGGTTCGACGAGCTGCCTTCAGGGAATCACTGAAACTCAGAAGCGGATTCCTCATGGCGGCCTGTTCCAAAAAGGACTAGCGCTTCCTGCTGGCACAGGATCGTTTTGGATTCGCAGCGCCCGCATTGCTTGCGAAGAGGGTTTCACCTGATATTTCAATATGTTGCGCCAAATCAGTAGAGCAAGAATGGAGCCAACCTTGGTGGCCTTCGTGCAGGAACAGATAGGAAGGATCGGCTACCCGCGGAGAGCCTCAGGCTCTGTCCCAAAGGTGTGGTGGCGCGCGCAAAAATGTGGATGCCCAGGGAGAATTAGTGCGAACGCATCGAACAAAAAGTGTGCCCGGGCCGGACGTCACACCGGCGATGGCCCTGCGCGCGAATTTCCGGCGCATCGAACGGCGGGAATGGTGGCTGTGGGGCGCAGCTTTTGTTATCACCTTACTCCTTACGGTCGGGCTTGCCTCCTTCCTCCTTCCTAACTCAAACGTTAGTCCGGATTTCAATTCGCTATATGTATTGCCGCAAGCCGTGCGAGGGCTCGTGGGCCTGGTTTTCCTCTTCGATCTTTACACCATCTATCAACATCTCCTGATCTATCGAATCCGCAGGGAACTGGTGAAACGGGAAGAGCTGTTTCATCTGATCAGTGAGAACGCCGCAGACATGATTGCACTCGTGGACATGGAAGGGAATCGGCTCTTCAACAGTCTTTCCTATAAAAAGGTGCTGGGATATTCGCCAGAGGAATTGCAGACCTTCTCATCATTCGAGCAGATTCACCCTGATGATCGTGAGCGGGTCAAGAACGCGGCGGAGGAGGCCCGGCGCTCGGGAATAGGGAAGACGCTGGAGTACCGTTTTCGCCACAAGAACGGGACGTGGCTGGTGCTGGAATCAACTTCGAGCGTCATACGCAATGCCAAAGGGGAGCCGGAAAAGCTGGTGATTGTGAACCGCGACATCACGGAGCGCAAAAGAGCGGGTGAGGCTCTGCGGCGCTCGGAGGCGGATTTTCGCTCGGTGGTGGAAGGCGCGCCCTACGGGATTTATCGCGCCAGCATGACCGGCCGGTTTCTACAAGTGAATCCGGCGCTCCAGAAAATGCTGGGCTACGAGTTGGCGGAGGACCTTCTCCGGAAAGATCTGGCCACCGACATCTTCCCGCACCGTGGCGAATATCTTCGTTTGACGGAGATCCTCGCCCGCACGGAAGAAATCAAGGACATGGAGATGGAGTGGAAAAGAAAAGACGGCACACCCATCACCGTGCGGTGTTCGGGACGCCGGATCAACGATGAAAACTCCGTCCCGACGTACTTTGAAGTGTTTGCGGAGGATGTGACAGAAAAACGAGTGCTCGAACGGCAACTGAGAATGGCGCAAAAGATGGAAGCCATTGGACGCCTCTCGGGGGGGATCGCGCACGACTTCAACAATCTTCTGGGCGTCATCATCGGTTACAGCAGAGTGCTGAAGAGGGCGCTGGGCGCGAACAATACTCTGTGCGAGCATGCCCTGGAAATCGAGAAAGCAGGACAGCGGGCCGCCTCTTTGACCAAGCAGTTGTTGGCCTTCAGCCGGCAGCAGGTCTTGACGCCCGTGGTTCTCAACATCAACACGCTCGCTTCCGATATGGGAAGAATGCTTCCGCGGCTGCTGGGTGAGGACATTGAAGTTTCGCTGGAATTGGATCCTGAGCTTGGCAGCGTGATGGCGGACCAGAGCCAGGTCGAACAGGTCATCATGAACCTGGCGGTCAACGCGCGTGACGCCATGCCCACGGGCGGCAAACTGAAAATCCAGACCGCCAACGTGGAGCTCGACCAAACCTACATGCGCAACCATCCCGGTTCCAAGGCCGGGCATTACGTGCTTTTGGCCGTGACCGACACGGGAACGGGAATGGACGCCGCAACGCTCACACATATCTTTGAGCCGTTCTTCACCACCAAGGAACGCGGCAAGGGCACGGGACTGGGTCTGGCGACTGTGTATGGCATCGTGAAACAGAGTAATGGATATATTGGGGTGGACAGCGTGCCGGGGGAAGGCGCGTCCTTCCAAGTTTATCTCCCGCGACATGCGGGTCAGCCAGCGGTGGAGGAACAGAAGATCGATCCGGGAGAAAAACTTTGTGGTTCGGAGAACATTCTTCTGGTGGAAGACGCCGAGCCGCTGAGAAGGCTTGCGCGAACCTTCCTTGAATCTGCCGGATTCCACGTGTTATCGGCGGGGAGCGGTGAAGAAGCTCTGGGAGCCGCGGCGCACTTCGGCGGTACTGTTCATCTCCTGCTGGCTGATGTCGTCATGCCCGGCATGAACGGCCGTGCTTTGGCGGAACAATTGTCGCCACGCCAGCCAGGGATGAAAGTGCTTTACATGTCGGGTTACACCGACAGCTTTGTTGCCGGACACGGAGTCCTGGATCCTGGAACCCACCTCCTACACAAGCCATTCACGGAAGAGGTTCTTATCCGGAAGGTCCGTGAGGTGCTCGATGGCGGGAAAAAGCCAGCGTCCGCGTCCGCCACCACCCCAATGGCCGAACTTGTGGGGAACAATATCCGCTCCGGCTGATAGGAGGAACAAGGCCATGGGCAAGCTGTTGATTGTTGATGACGATGAAGCCTTGCGGCGCCTGATACGCCTTGAGCTGAGCGACACCTATGAAGTAATTGATTCCGGGGAGCCGGAACAGGGTCTGGCGCTCGCTCTCGAAAATGAGCCCGATGCCATCCTGCTGGATCTGCGCATGCCGAAATACTCCGGCTATGAGCTGCTCGAGATGTTTGCCACCTTCAGCCGCACGCAATTGATTCCGGTAATTGTCGTGAGCGGCGAATCCGGGGGGCAAACCAAGGAACATTGCAAGCAGCTCGGCGCTGCCGGCTATTTCGAGAAGCCGATTGACTTCGAGGCTCTGCGCGCGGGCCTCAGCCAAATCGCCAAGACGCGCCGGTTGGTGCCTCGAAGCGAGGTGCGCGTGCGATTGCGTGTTCCTTTGAAGCTGCGCGGTTCAGACAGCCAGGGGAAGAATTTTGAAGAGGTCGCGACGACGGAGAACGTGAGTCTGAGCGGGTTTCTGTGTGTCTGCGCGGCCGAACTCGCGACCAATTCCATTGTGGAAGTCTACATGACTACCTACGGACAGGAATACGTGGGCAAGGCGAGGATTGTTCATTCGGACTCGAAGGCTGCGCCCTTGCGGCACTACGGGTGCCGGTTCATCGAGAAGACCGGTCCCTGGGTGCTGCAATAAGGAGCGGGTGGAATGCTCTTTATAGCCAACGCTGCCCACGTCCTTCCCGCAGAACCTGAAGGCAGTCTCTCCGAGGATTCATCGCATCATCAGCCTGCTGCACGCATTCTTGCCGTCGACGACGAATCTTCTGCTTGCAAGCTTCTCTCCCTCATCCTGGCCCCGCCTGCTTTCCACTGCACCACCGCATGCAATGGTGAAGAAGCCCTTGCGACTTTACAACGCGAGCGATTCGATGCCGTCATCTCCGACCTCAACATGCCCGGCCTCAGCGGTATGGAGCTCCTCACTCAAGTTCGCCGCCGCTATCCTTATATGGCGTTTTTGGTCACCACCGGCGTTGACGACGTGGACGTGGGTGTGCAGGCGATGCGTCGCGGTGCGGACGACTATCTCGTTAAACCCCTCCGGGAGAGTGCCGTCTTGGCAAGCCTCGAGCGCGCGCTGCACAAGCGGCAGCTCGAACAACAAGTCGAGAACTACCGCCAACACCTCGAAGAAATGGTCGCGGAACGCACCGAGCAACTTCAAGCCGCTCTCCAGCAGATCCAGAGCAGTTACGAAGACACACTGCAAGCCCTTGGTGCGGCGATCGATCTCCGCGACAATGAGACGGCGGGCCACTCACAGCGTGTCTGCCGTTACTCGCTCGAGATTGCTCGAGCCATGGGCTGGTCGGACAAACAATTGGGAAATCTTGCCAGGGGAGCTTATCTGCACGATATCGGAAAGCTCGGAGTCCCCGACGGCGTTCTACTCAAGCCGGGACCTCTCACCGCGGATGAACGGAAACTTATGCAGCAGCACGCCCAGATGGGGTTCGACCTCGTGAAGGACATACCATTTCTGGCTGACGCAGCCGAAATTGTCCTCTCGCATCACGAGCGCTACGACGGCGACGGCTATCCGCGCGGCCTCAAGGGAGAAGAGATTCTTCTGAGCGCGCGAATCTTCGCCGTGGCAGATACTCTCGATGCCATCACATCCGACAGGCCCTACCGGCGTGCCTCTTCGTTCGACGGAGCACGCGAGACGATCCGCCACCTTTCAGGCAGTCAGTTTGATCCAAAAGTGGTAAGCGTCTTCCTGAATATTCCCGAAGACACTTGGCCCACGATCGCAAGGAACCAGCGGCAAATTGCTGGGCTCTCACCCGAATTACGAAGGAGCAGTGCCATTCTTCGCCTTGGTCTTGATGTAATCTCCTGACTGATGTCGCTGGCCAATTCGATTCCGATCAACGAGTGGGAGACACTTGGGCTGTGTGCCAAGAGGTTTACAGAGACCTACAAGCAGTTTCCACCCGAGTTTGCGCGCGTACTTCTCCTCGATTGCTGCAATGGATCGGAATCGGCCGCGTCAAACAATTGAGAAACTACGGCCCCAAGCTCCATTTAGAGTCTCCATCTGGCCAACAACTCCTTTGTGCTAAGTCACTTAGAATTCTCTTATCATGTGACCTCAGTCACATTCTTTCGCCCTGTGGAAACCTTATCTTGGGGTAGACAAATTCATCGGTGATTCAGTATCCTTCTGCTTCCTAGGCCTCCGCTGAAATCTGTCCAAGGAGTTGTCCAGATGTCCGCTGAACCCGTCAGTCAACATTTCCGTGGCGTGTTGTGTCGTCACTGCGGAAAGCCCGTGCGCGTCCCCAGCATTGTGAGCAAGAAAGAGAGCGCTTATTTGGGAACCCACGAGGAGAATGATTCGCAGTTCCTGCTCGTCTCCCGGGTCTTCGTTCTGCGCTGCCGTGCCTGCGAAAGGGAATCAATCTACGCAATCAATCAGATCGTGGATTGCGCCTTGCCGCAGCCCATGGCAGCCGCAGCTAGTCACAGGGAAGCTGCCCTGTAGCCTTTTTCCGGTTGTCCAGTTCTTGGAAATCTCAATTCTTAGCCTCGCTCCCGGGGCCAATTCTCTTTTGGCTCGTCCGATCCCGGTACGCCTGTTGCGACTTTGCGCGCCGGCGTTTCAGACCTTCCTGACCACTTCCACCGAGCAGCGCGCATGCATGGCTACCGATTCGCTCACGCTGCCCAGCACGATGCGGTCAAATCCACGCCGCCCGTGCGAGCCCATCACGATCAGGTCGGCCTCCCACGAATCGGCCGCCGCCAGGATGGAGCGCGCAGGCGTGTCCTTTGGCTCGGTCACTTGCCGCGAAACCCGCAAACCCGCTTTGCTGAGCAGATCGGCGCCGCTGGCCGCGGACTCCGCCGCGTGCAACTCGCTTCCTTCGGCCATCTCCTCCACCTGTTCCGGTGCATAGTACGGATACTCGCCGATGATCACCGGGAATTCCGGGCAGGCGACGATCAGGAACTCCGAGCCTCCCGGCCAGGGCCGCTCGGCCACCCCATACAGCGCCATCTGCGCATATTCCGAACCATCGGTTGGAATCAGCACGCGCATTCCCGCGCGCTCCGCGTGGCTCTTTTCCTTCGCCCTTACGATTTCCACCGAGCAGGTCGCGTGGCGCATCACTGCCTGCGCGGTGCTCCCTAGCAGCAGCCGGCTGAATGCCCCCCGTCCGTGCGATCCCAGCATGATCAAGTCGGTTTTCCACTCGCTCGCAAATTTCGGAAGGCCGTGCCGCGGATTGCAGACCAATGCCGCCGTGCTTACCGCCCAACCCGCTTCTCTCAATGGTTGCGCGTCTTCTTCCAGCGCCTTGTCCGTACTCTTCTTCGTTTCTTCCAGCAGCAACGGCGCGCGCGTGAAAAAGAACGGGTCCACCGCCGTCACCAGGAACATCTCCGTTCCTTTCGGCCACGGACGTGCCGCCGCTTCCTGGATCACCGCGTCCGACGAGGAAGACCCATCGACCGCAATCAGGATTCTCATGGCGCTCTCCTGCGGCCCGGTTATTCCAGCTTGCTCCATGCCGCTCGCCTTCGTGCCGAGCCACGACCCATACTACTCCCCTGGCTCTCCCACGCGTCGCCGTTTCTTTTTCCCGCCTCGGCTTGGCGCGGGGAGCCTGAAATCGCCACGTAGCGAACGCTCTTCCAATTTCAACCAACCTTGGTTGAGTTGTCCTCGTGTTCTCAGGCACAATCACATTTCGGCCAGCAACCGGAGTTCTCTATGGCGGGCGTGAAAATTCTCAACATCGAAGCAGGCATGCCCACGGTCGAAGAAGCTCGCCAGATTCTTCTCGCCGAATTGAAGCAGGCCAAACAGCGTGGCGTCGCCGCCGTGAAAATCATTCACGGTTACGGCTCCACGGGGAAGGGAGGTGCGCTGCGCGGCGCTCTTCGCAAATCGTTGCTGCGCCGCAAAAAAGAAGGCCTGGTCACCCGCGTCATCTTCGGCGAGAAGTGGAGCGTCTTTGAGGACGACGCGCGCTACGCCATCGAACATTGCCCCGATTTGCGCAACGACCGCGACCTCAATCACAGCAATGAAGGCATCACCATCGCCGTGCTGGTATAGTTGCATTGTGCGGCAACCAGATATTTTTACAACAGTCAGCCCATGACCACTGCACCATCCGCTTCCGCCGTTTCCTCTTCGTTCTTCAACCACATGGCTCGCCGTGTCTTCTTCGCGGCGCTCGCTCTGCTCCTACTCTTTTATCTCGGCGATTCTCTTTGGTTTCAACTCCGCGTGCACTATCCCGCTGTGGGCCCCACCACCAGCAGCGTCCACCGCATCCGCCTTCTCGCCATTCCGCTCAAGAACAACAGAGTCGAATACCAGATTGACTCCCAGAAGCCCGAAGAAGACCTCCCCTGCGTTCTCTCCCTCTTTCCCCACGCCGGCATCCGCCCGTGCTGGTACGTCACGCGCCACGCCAAAGATCCCATCTCGATGTAGCCTCCCCTACGTCTTGGTCGGTCACCGCGCCCGGCTGGCGCAGCCGCAACGTGCCGCGGCAACTCCGGGTGGCCTACCCTTGCGGTTTGTGCAAGGGTAGGTCCGCTTTCCGCTTCGAACCTTGAACTCTCAAACTTGAACGGTCCTCCCGTTTCTCCTTCTCTCGAAACTTAAACCTGACAACTGATAACTTAAAATTGACTACTTACAACTTCCCTTGCGTGCGCGCCTTTTGCGTCCGCCGTTTGCTGGCGGACCCGCCCCGCATTTCTCTTCTCTTTTCTTCTCTTCTCTGTAAACTTACAACTTACAACTGAATACTTAGAACTTCTCTTCCCAAGTGGAGAGAATGCGGCGTTATTCAACGATTTCCAGCTCACCGGAGGTGCGCGATGTTAAGAACTATCTCTTGGTACGTCTTCCTGGTCGTCGCCGTCGTGATCGGGCTCGGAGCGTTCGGGCACGGCTACTCCGTGCGCCGGATTCATGAGGCCATCGACCAACTCTCCGACCCCGTTATTTCCAAGACGCTCTACATCGTCTGGTACTTTGTCAGCGGCACTATGCTGGTGTTCGGCGCGATGCTGGTCTGGATCGCGTTCCGCCTCAGGGCGGGAGACGCCAGCGCGCTGTTCGTCGCCTACCTGATCGGCGCTCTTTACCTCGTCACCGGAATCTGCGCGACCATCTATCGCCGCGGTGATCCCTTCTGGCTCTTCTTCATCCTGTTGGGTGCACTGCTCCTGGGTTCCTCCTTTGCCTTGCGCGCCGGCCAGCCGTCCGCAACCCCGCATGCCGGGCAAGCGGACACGCCTCCCGCTACCGGAGCTTCCTGAAGCGGCATTCGCACCACAGGAGAACACTGTGACCCGTGAGGACTCCACCCAAAACCGTAACTCATCCCGGCGCGAGGTCAACGCTACAAATGTAATCGTTTCGACGCTCGGAGTTCTTTTCGCACTAGCAGGTATCGACCATGGCTTCTTTGAAACTCTGCAGGGGAATGCCCCAACAGGCGGACTCATCATCCACGCCATCGGTGAACGAAACAGGATGTGGACCTATGGTACCGAAGACGCTTTTACCTTGATCCCCAACTTCCTGGCATCGGGAATCACCGCCATTGTCGTCAGCCTCGTGATTGTTGTCTGGTCGCTTTGGTTTGTTCACAGGAAATATGGCAGCCTGGTTTTTCTGCTTCTCTTTATCCTGCTGTTCCTGGGTGGCGGCGGCGTCGCGCAGGTGCTGTTTTTTACGATAGCCTGGGCGGTTGCGACCCGCATCAACAAACCGTTGACATGGTGGCGGGCCGTCCTCCCTAAAAGCGTTCGTGGAGTGCTTGCACCGCTATGGTCATGGTGCCTGATTGCCTTTACGCTGCTGGGTCTTGTGGCGCTGGAGATTGCCGTCGTAGGGTTTGTACCAGGTGTGAACGACCCGAAACTCGTGCTCCATATCTGTTGGTCTCTTCTTGGCGTTGGCCTAGGATTTCTTCTTTTGGCAATCGTTTCTGGATTTGCGCATGATTTGAATCGCGCCGATCGCCTGGAAGCAAATGCTAAGGCGACTCTGGGTTCTCCACTCTTGTAGTTCGAGGTCGATTTGTGGGCTCTCTTCTCCGAAAACTTAAAATTTACAACTGACTGCTGACAACTTTCCCCACCCCTCAGGGATTCTGCGGCTTCCCGATCGCCTGATCCGTCTGCACAGAGAACAGTAGAAAGTTGGTGAAGGTGTGACAGGTGATCGTGCGGTGTTCTCTTCTCTTCTCTTCTCTTCTCTTCCTACCTCTCCTCCCCTTTCTTCTCCTCTCTTCTTCTCTTCTCCGAAAACTTAAAACTGACAACTCATAAAACTCAGATCTCTCCGGCTCCGCGTCACCCGCCGATAGAGAACTAGCGTTTTGCAAACAAGCGGATTCCGGGTAATGTAATTACCGTATTGTCCTCAGCTTTTGCTTCACGCGACGACACGGCAATGACAGCAATGCTCTCGCCGGGCAAGACTACGGACAAGCCTCGCGGAACTTGGAGGAACAATGAAAATTCTCGTCGCCATTGATGATTCGAAGCACTCGAAAGCCGCTATTAATGTTGTGGCGAATTATTTCAAGCCGCAAGCCACGGAAGTCAAAATTCTGCACGTTTTGACCCCAGTCGTGCTCTCCGCTCCCCCTGAGATGTCTCGTGGATATGCCCCTGAACTGGAACAGCAGGGAATACAGGCACGCGCGCTCATCGATAAATACGCGCAGCAACTCTGCGCCGCTGGCTATAAGGTGGACTCCGCGATCGAGAATGGCGACGTCCGCGAGTGCATTCTCGATTCCGCTGCGAACTGGCATGCGGACCTCATCCTCCTTGGATCCCGCGGACACAAGGGCATGGGGCGGCTGTTGCTTGGCAGTGTCGCCGAATCGGTCATACGGCACGCCAACTGTTCGGTCCTGGTCGTTCGTCCGCCGGCAAGCCAATAGCCGGCTTGAAAGACGTTCTTGCTCAGTCGTGAACCCGGGCTGTTGTAACTGGCTGTTCGATAGAATGGGAGTGGAACCGTGGTGATCAATGAAATGACCGTGGAAGAGTGTCGCGCATTCCTGGCAAGCGCTTCGCTCGGTAGACTCGCCTGCTCGCGCGATAACCAGCCTTATGTGGTGCCGATATATTTTGCGTACGAGCCTGACGTTATTTACGTTCTCTCGACCTTCGGGCAAAAAACCGAATGGATGCGCGCGAATCCCAAGGTTTGTCTTCAAGTTGACGAAATCGCCGGCCAGTCTCAGTGGATGAGCGTGGTCGCCAGCGGCCGCTACCAGGAATTGCCGGAGCCGCAATTCACCGCCGAGCGGGAACATGCGCGCACGCTGTTGGAAAAGCGCTCCCAGTGGTGGCTAAACGCATTAGGGGAGCGTCAGCTCAGATTGGGCGACCACGCGATTGCTCCGCTCTTTTTCCGCATTCACGTCGATTCGATAACCGGCCTTCGCGCCTCCGGCGGGCCCGCTGAACCTCGCAAAGCCCCGGAGGAATAGGCCTCTCCAGTAATGGCCGGTGCGCCACATCAACCTTGGGAGACCGGTTTTGCCTTTTCTCTTCTTTTCTCCGAAAACTTAAAACTTATTACTGAAAACTTAGGACTCTTCCGGTCACCTATGTCTACTGACATGCTGCTCCAGTCTCCGGAGAGACAAGTGCCGCTGGATTGCCCAGGACCCCGTCAGAAGGCCAATCGCAGAGATGGTTGCACCAGCGAACATGAAAATGTCCGTGTACCATTGGGAGTCAGCAGCCGATTGGTGCAAGAGGAATATCCCGGCCAAGAAGAAAGCGGTCGAGAAGAGAATGCCGATATTACGTTCTGCTCTCATGGATGCCCGGCTAAATCCCGCTTCGGCTATCTTGTGAGAAGTCTTGCTTTCGTAAACAACTCTAATCTAACGATACCTCGACGTTATGACACGGACTTTACTATGCGCTGGTGAGCAAAAAGACAACGGAGAGGTTCCTCGCGGCTGGGCCCGCGCGATAAATGCTAAGACCACTCTGGGTGCTTGGGTTTTCTGCTCGAAAACTTATAACTTACAAATGAATTCTTAGAACTCTAAGAGGTGGGTCCTGGGGTTTTCTTCTCTTTTCTTGTCTTCTCTTTTCCGAAAACTTAATACTTATAACTGAATACTTAGAACTTTCCGGCCCGGCTGCGCCGGCCGCCAAGTCATCAGCTGGACTGCCACGCCACGCCCCCATTTTCGTCGTAGAAAGTTTCCTGAATGTTCGGGCCATTCAATGACAATACGGCAAATCCGTTGAGGACCCTCTGCGGGATGTCAGGATCATTCGCCGAGCGGTTTTCGTACCACTCCACGTTCTGGCTTTTTGCGAGCGAGGAGGCCCGCCCCCAAGGAAGAGCGCCGTGGCCGCAGCACCGGCACAGCACGCGATTGGACTCCTGCGGCTTATAGACCACCGCCATGTGCCTGTGTCCCCAATACCAATACTCTGGGCCGCCGCTCGCCGGGAAAGCGCTCATTATCTGAGACCACAGAATCGTAGTTTTCGAGCCATCATCCGATAGGCCGTTGTGATGCGTTAATACGATCATCTTCTTGCCCTTCGCTACCTGCTGTTGCACGAACACCTCTTGCGTGATACCGCCAGCGGGACCGGGACCCAGAGAACCATCCATATAGAGCCCCTTCTCCGGCGCGAAGTATGCCGAGTCCAGCCCCACGATCACCCAATTGGTATTCTCCAGTGCGAAGTAGCTGCAGCCGTTCTGCAGTTCAAAGGGCGATCCGGCTATCGCCTTAAAGTAAGGCTTCGCGCCCGAGTACATTTCATGGTTCGAGTTCAGCGCCAGCGATCCGATGGAACCCTTGGGCCAGAGATTTACGAACAGATGCTGCTCCTGATCACCCGTGCCCGCGTAGTAGACGTCGCCCAGATGGATGGTTACCTCTGGCTTCAAGAAATCCATGTGCCTTGCCACATCGGCACTCGGCGCCGGATTCGATGCTGTCCTCCAGTCCCCGGTGCCCCAATCTCCTGCCAGCCCGATCTGCAGTGTGTCGGGAATGGAAACAGTAGCTGGCTTCGCCATGAATGGATGCTTACCCGTGAGGAGATTTTCCAGGAATACCGCAAACGCTTCCGCCCAGCCTGGATCCAATTGCTGGTACTTGCCGGTGCCCCAGATCACGCCGTCGAGGTCCACGTCCAGCACCTTGCCGGCCTCCAGGTTGGACACCACATTGTCCTTGTCGTTTGTGAGCGCGCTCTCCGCTAGCATCAGTTGATGTGCATCAGCCGGTGTAGTGGGCGCCTTTCCGGTTTGTGCGACGCTCACTGCCTGCTGGTTGGCCTCCGAGATTGCGGGCGTCAGCTCCGCTTGTTGCGCGGGCGTAAGCTTTTTCCACGCCGCCTTAATTCGGCTGGAAATCACCGGGTCAATATTGATTTTCATGCGCGCCTCTCTGCATGGGTTCCGCTGCAAGTGCCCGACATTCTCATGGGCCCGAGCCGATGTGTCAAATGATTCTCTGGTTACGCATCCGAGTTGCAGGCCACCCATTGCCTTTCTCGAGCCCGTTATTCCGAGCGCAGTCTGCGCAGCGCCGATTTTGCGCCCCGTACGCCTCGTCGGGGCGAAGTACGCTTTTTCATCGCACGCTTTTTGTGCGATGAATCTCTCTGCTGCCTTTCTCTTCTCTTTTCCGAAAACCTAAAACTTACGACTAAAGACTTGGAACCATTTCCCCTTCGGGACACTTACTTCAAGAGTTAATGGACAGATGGCGGCCACGCGTGTATCATTGGATTTCAGGTGAAGCGCGATGAGCGTCATTCTTGATTCACAGTTTGCGACAGCCGAGGACACCGCGGCGGCCCTGGGCGTTTCGGACGCACGCTTGAAGCGCTTGATGCGGCTCGCCGGTCCAAAGACAAGTGCGCGGCGCCTCTTGACGACAGCCAGGCATGAGGCAAAGTCGAATGGCACGCAAATAAGCTTCACAGCAAGGGCAAGCCGAAAGAAGCAAACGCGTGGCAAAACGAAAAAAGCCGCGCACTGAAGTTTTCCTGAACATTCCTTACGACAAGAAGTTTGAGCGCCTGTTCATCGCTTACGTTGCGGGTGTGAGCGCTTTTGGCCTGGTCCCACGGGCTACACTCGAAATCCCGGACAGTTCGCGACGCTTGAACAAAATCCTGAAATTGATTGGAGATTGTGAATACTCCATCCATGATCTCTCCCGCGTGGAGCTGGATCGCAAGAAACCCTGCACGCCCCGGTTTAACATGCCATTCGAATTGGGCCTGACAGTGGCGCAGGAGAAACATAGGAAGAGGGAAAGCTGGTATGTGTTCGAGTCCACCGGCTACCGCATGGAGAAATCGCTCAGCGACCTGAATGGCACGGATGCGAAGATTCATGAAGGGAAGGTTGCCGGTGTATTCACGGAGCTTTGCTAGATCTTCAAGCGGCGCGGAAGGCAACCCACGGTTCGACAAATGGCCAGGATTTACCGCGAGGTGCGAAGGAACCAGGCGGCTATCCTCAAGGAATCGGGCGCGAAATCTCCCTACAAAGCCCGCGCCTTCCGCGATATTTGCGTTGTCGCCAGTGCCTGGGCCGACCGCCTCGTGGAGTAGTGCGCGCGGCCCCACCTTTTCTTTCTCTACGCTTCGCATCTCCCGGAACTTATAACTCACAACTGAATACTTATAACCTTGTGCCCGGCGTATCGCACCTACGGCGCTCCAGATTTCTTCCGCAATCTTTCCCAGCCCTCACGGGCTGGGCTAATTTCTGCCGCGCCCCCGGCGCTAATCCAACGCAAGCCGCGCACCTCATTCCTTTTGGGCTTGTCTCCTCTACCCAACCGTTTTCCTCTAGGTCTGCAGATGACAGCGCGGTCTTCGCGAAGCTCTCGGAGAAGCCCGGGTAATAGCGATACCATTTGGACTGACGGCTATCTGACTGACTCCGCTTTGGATTGTCGATGTGGGCCAGAGATACCATTGCATTTTAACTTTATACCATTTTGCGGAGAGCGGGGAAGCCGAGTGAACAAGCGACAGCCTGTGGGGGTGTCCAGTGGCGCGCTTAGAGCGAGGCGGCAAACTCAAGTTGCCTACCCGTTGTGAGGTTTACGAAGGGTAAGTCCGCTCTTCTCCGCGCCCTTTTCCCAAAACGGCACGCGGATTCGAATACATACCAAGTAAATAGTTATTGACTTGGTAACGAATCCATGATAATATGCGTCATGAACGTTCCATTCCAGCCCGCCCGGGCACAGCGAACCCCTCCTCCCGAGAGAGTTTTGCGCCCGGCTCTCGCTTGCCCTCCTTGCCCCGCCTCCCACGATTCGCAAGGGGAGCCCCGGCGGGATCCCGGACGCGAGCGATTTGCACGCCGGGGACTCTCTGCTTTTCGTATTTCGTTTTTCGATTTTCGATCCTCCTCTCATCTATCTCCTTTCTTTTGACATACTTGAGCACACTTGCGCCCGCAACCCCTTTGTTTTCACATACTTCACAAAAACACCCTGGGGTAGTATGGGCACATTCTAACTCTTGCTCGCTCTGTAACTTACGCACTCTTTATCTCGCAACGTGCGCGACCGCCCCTTACCCCTGGCCCATTGCGCTGCGCTTCTCCCGGTGCCACAATGAATTTTCGGGCCAGCTCCCGGCTGGATGCGCTCTTTGTCTGCGCCGTTCGTTGGAGGGCGGCCGTCTGGGCCAAGAAACATTCCTTCGCTCAGTGGTGTCTAATAAACTGAGCGGACGTGGATTGAGCATTGTGCTCCCGATCCATAGTGCCAAAAGGCCCGTTGCAGGGAAGAGGTTCCTGGGCCGCCAACTTTGGCGAAAGCCAGCGTGGGCCAGTTCGCCCGCCAGCGCATCGTGCTGCGGGACGAGCTAGAAAGGCAGACCGTGTCGGACTGGGTCAGTACGCTCTCGTGGGGCCACGATGAAGCCGGACTTATCACCGAGCTGCAGGCGGGCTCGGAGTCGGCATTTGATTGGCTCGTCACCCACTACCACGGTCCCGTGTACAGCCTCGCCCTGAGCATGCTGGGGGATACGGCCGACGCCGCCGATTCCACGCAGGAAGTTTTCCTGAAAGCGTTCCGGGGCATACGGCGTTTCCGCCGCGGCAGTTCGCTGAAGACCTGGCTTTACCGCATCGCCGTTCGCGAGGCGCTCAACAATCGCCGCTGGTTCAAGCGCCACCTCCAGAAGAACGTCTCCATTGATGCGGAATCCGAAGAGGGCTTTGCCCCGGTCGAAGTGCAGGACTCCAATGCATCGCCCTATGAACAGATGGCCACGCACGAGATTCAGGCCGCGGTGCAGGAAGCGTTGCAGCAAATCCCGGAAGTGTTTCGCAGCGCGGTGATCCTCAGGGACCTGGAAGGATTGAGCTACGAAGAAGTTGCTGAGGTGCTGGATTGCAGCGTGGGCACGGTGAAGTCGCGCATCCTGCGAGGCCGGCGCACATTGAAGGAATTGCTGGAGCCTTTGCTGGGCGGGAAAGAGATTGCGCGGCGCCGGGAAGCGCCCGGCAGCGAAACGGTAAGCGTCGGCCACTTCGGCTCGCAAATGGGTTTACAAATGGCCTACGTACGCGCCCCAGCCAGTCCGTCGGCAGGTGAAATGATGCGTCCAAATCAGGCGCAAGAGGAACAATCATGACGTGCGAAAAGGTACATTCCAAACTGGCCGGGTATCTGGATGACACCCTGGCTTCGGCTTCGCGTCCCCGGGAACGGGACGCCGTCCGCCAGCACCTCGAAGAGTGCGCTTCGTGCCGCGAGGAATTGCAGCGTTACCGCAAGCTGGCAGTGATGCTTTCGCGTATGCCGCGCGCCCTGCCCCCAGCGGATCTCTCCGTGCGCATCAAGGTGGCGGCAGCGCAGGCACGCGGCCCGCGTAATTGGGCAGAGCGTTGGCAACTGGTGAAGGATCGCTTTGAAATTCTGCAGGACAACGTGTTGCGTCCATTCACCCTGCCAGCCACCGGCGGATTGTTCTCCGCAATCATCATCTTTGTGTTTGTGCTGCACATGATCGTGCCGGGCATTGTGGTGCAGGCCGATCCCAACGATATTCCCACCTCGCTGTTGCAGCCCGCGGGGCTGATTCTGCCGTCGGACCTGCCCAGCTCGGCTTCGCCCGAAATGCAGCATCCCGATGTGCTTTTGCAGAATGACCTGCTGGTGGACGTGGTGGTGGACTCCGACGGGCGCATGATGAAGTACGAAATCATGGATGGCCCGGACAGCCAGGAAGTGCGCCACCACTTGGATCAGTTGCTGTTCTTCTATCGCTTCCGGCCGATGCTCAGCTTTGGCCGGCCCACTTCCGGCGGCCATGTGGTATTGAACTTCAGCGCCGTCCACGTCCGCGGCTAATCGCGCTCGACCAAGGAAACAACTTCGGAATAAACCTGTCCGACCGGCCAGCTTCCTCTTGCGCCATCTGTACCTCGCTTCGCGCATCCATTCCTGCAACAGCGTGTTTAATGGATGCAGGAGCATCTCCGATGTCCACCTTATTGCGCTGCCTCGCCATCGTTGCCGCCGTCGTATTGGCGGCGTTGCTGCTGACGCCGATCTCGCACGCCGCGGCGTCGCCTCAGGCCGGTTCGCCGGAGAGCATGTTGCTTGATGCCGCGAACCACAGCCGCGCCGCCGCGGGTTTGCCTCCGCTGCAGTGGGATGCGGCGCTGGCCGCGGCCGCTCGCCAGCATGCGCAACTCATGGCGCAGCAGAATACACTCTCCCACCAGTTTCCCGGCGAGTTGCCGCTGCAGCAGCGTGCGATGCAAACAGGGGCGCGCTTCAGCCTGATCGCGGAGAATGTCGCGGAAGGGCCATCGGTTTTGGGGCTGCACACGCAGTGGATGAATTCGCCGCCGCATCGCGCCAATCTACTCGACCGCGAGCTGAATGCCGTAGGCATTGCAGTAGTGCCAAGCGGCGGACAGCTGTTTGCCGCAGAGGATTTCTCGGCGGCAGTGGCGCTTCTGGGACTGGATGCGCAGGAACTCCAGGTCAGTTCGCAGCTAGCCGCGCGCGGTGTGCGGCTGTTGAGCGCCACCGATGATGCGCGCAAGACCTGCGAGATGTATCGCGGCTGGGCGGGACAACGGCCGGTCAGCGTGGTGCGCTACGAGACTTCCGACCTGAGCCGCTTGCCCGCGGATATTGAGCAGCGCGTGCAAGGCGGGAAATACCGCGGCGCGGCGGTGGGCGCGTGCGAGGCGGGAGGAGCGGCGGGATTCACGCGTTATCGCATTGCGATCCTTTTGTATTGATCTGGCTGTGGCGATGCTGTTCTTCTGCACTGATTCTGTTGATCTACATTGACGCTGTGTTGACGCGGGCTGCGGAGTATTGCGCGGCCTAATAGCGGGGATAAGCGAATTGTGGCTTGCGTTTTTGCAGAGAACCGATAAACTGGCGAGCATGAATTTGAAGGCCTACTCGTATTACTGGCGATTTACGTACCGGAGCATCCGGGAGGAGTGGGCCATCGTCTAAATTCTGCGAAAATGTGAAGTCGCGGCCCACTCGCAAAGAGTGGGCTTTTTTGTTTTTAGTGCGGAGAATTCGGGCTGGCGGCGGCCGGCCAAAGGAAAAAGGGAAACGAAGATGATTATTTCCATGAAGCGGCACGCGAAACGGGAAGAGATTGACGAAGTTTGCGCGATTGTGACGCACTTCGGGTACAAGGTGCACTCGATCGAAGGCGAGGAGCGCGTGGTGATCGGCGTGGTGGGCCTGGGCGACGTAACCCCGTGCATGGAATCGGTGGAGGCGCTGCCGCAGGTGGACAGCGTCATGCGCATCACGGCGCCGTACAAGTTTGTGAGCAAGGAGTTCCGCCGCGGGAAGACGCGCGTCCGCGTGAACGGGACGGAGATTGGCGGCGACGAGTTCATCGTGATCGCGGGGCCGTGTTCGGTGGAGAGCGAGGAACAGATCATGCGCACGGCGGAAGCGGTGGCGAAAGCCGGGGCGAAACTGCTGCGCGGGGGCGCGTTCAAGCCGCGCACTTCGCCATACGATTTCCAGGGCATGGAAGAGGAAGGGCTGAAGCTGCTGCAGAAGGCGAAGAAGGCGACGGGGCTGGCGATCGTCACCGAAGTGATGGGGGATCGCGACGTCGAGCTGGTAGCGAAGTACGCGGACGTGATGCAGGTGGGCGCGCGAAACATGCAGAACTTCATGCTGCTGAAGGCGCTGGGGAAGTGCGGGCGGCCGGTGCTGTTGAAGCGGGGACTGAGCAGCACAATCAAGGAATTGCTGATGAGCGCGGAATACATTGTGGCGCACGGGAATCCGGAGGTGATTTTGTGCGAGCGCGGCATCCGCACGTTCGAGACGGCGACGCGGAATACCTGCGACATTTCGGCGATCCCGGTGCTGAACGAATTGACGCACCTGCCGGTGATTCTCGATCCCAGTCACGCAACGGGGAAGCGCAGCTTGGTGCCGGCCGTGGCGCGGGCGGGTGTGGCGATTGGCGCGGATGGCTTGATCGTGGAAACGCATCCTGCGCCGGAAAAGGCTATTAGTGACGGGGCGCAATCGCTGGACTTCAACCAGTTCGCGCGGATGATGGCGGAACTCAAACCGTATATCGCGCTGTGGGACGAAGCGAGGAGGAGAGAAGCGCTGGCCGCGGCGGGGTGAGGAAGGCAGTGTTAAGTTGTCATTTGTCAGTTTTGAGTCTCGAGAGAAGAGGAAGCGGAAGAGTGGTTTAAGGTCGAAAGTCAAAAGTTCAAAGTGGGGAGTGGATTCCTTCGACCACTCTGCTGGCGAAAAATCAAACCCGCAGGTGAAAGACCAGCATGTGGGGTACGCTCAAGTTCAAGTGTTGGTTTTAAGTTTTCGGAGAAGAGAAGAGCGAAGAAGAGAAAAGGAAAGCGGGGACGGTTCTCCAGCAAATGGCGGGCGCGTAAGGCGCGCACAAGGAAAGTTCTGACTATTCAACTATGAGTTTAGGTTTTCGAGAAGAGAAATGCGGGGTTCTAATCACACCAATTGCGCGACGCTGCGTCGGCTAGCAAAAAGAAAAGGAGCGGGCCTTGCGGCCCACTCCTCCCAACCTCTGTAGGATTTAAGTCTCGCGAAGTTCAGTATTAGAGAGGCGTGCCGCTCGTTGTCGTGCAGGTACCTCCAGGGACACCGCTCACGCCCGGATTTACGTAATACAGAACCAGGTTCTGGTCGGAGCAGAATCCACGTGTGCCGGTTTGACCCAGGGTGGCTGGTTCTGCCTCGGTAGTATAGGTACCGGTGCCCGCCGCGCCCGGGGTGACGAGGAAGACATAGCCGCTCTTTGCAGTACCGACCGTGGTTGCGTTCGCCAACAGGTTGTCGATCAAGCAGGCGGCGCCTACAGCAGGAGTCCCGCACACTTGCCCGCCAGGGCCCAGAGAAGATATCGTCGCGAACGTGCCAGGATACGTATTCTGATAGGTCACTTCGCCCGTGTTCATTGTACGCAGGGAGGCGACCGCCGAAGCCTCGTTCGCCGCCATCTTGGAGCGGATGAGGTTTGGGATTGCAATAGCCGCGATGATCAAAATGATCGCCACGACAATCAGCAATTCAATGAGCGAAAAACCTTCTTGCTTATTTCTGTGCATAGACACCAATCTCCTCGAGAGGATTTCTAGTAACAAACACTCTTCGGGTAGAGGGGAAGCAAGTGAAGTGCCAATCCAGGACACGATTGCCAAGAAATCAAGGCACTGCAACCCACTGGAATTCAAAAACTTACACGAGAGGGCTACTTTCACGACTTCCGTTCGCAGCGCCCTAATGAGCAAGACACAATCCAATCCTGACACTTTACGTCATGCCAGTGCGCAAAAAATGTCACGGCTCAGGGGCGAGGGAAGTTTCAAGTGATCAGTTATAAGTTTTGTACTTTCGGAGCAGGGCAGAGAAGAGGGACCGAGGTGTCCGAGCATAAGAGCCCACCGTTCATCCAGAAAAAGCATCGGGATGGCGCAGAGGTCGCACAAAACGCGAAGGATGGGGCACCTTCAAGTACAGCCGTGGGGCGGCACTAGAAGAGCAATCCATTAACACGGGCCCTTCGAAGCTCAGGATAAACCCTTCGCGGCTCAGGCTAATAGGAGTGTTCGTGCCATACGACATATCAAGCGCCACCCAGGAAATGCCTCAGGCCTGAAGGCCTGAGCTACAGGGTGGAGGTGAGGAAATGACCGTGGGCCGATCCGAGGATCGGCCCACGGGAGCTTGAATCTAGACGTTTAGGCTGCGGCGGTGCAACAGCTATTTTGGTTGGGCGGCGCCTGGTGAAGCGAAGGCGTCCGCCAGGGTGACGAGTTTGAGTTGGGTGCGCAATTGATCGAGCGGCGCGGCGCTGGTGATGGTGATTTCGACGGGCTGGTTGGGGATCAGGTCGAGATAGTTGTCGGAGGGAGAGGCGTCGAGAGCGCCGAAAGAGATGTAGACGCTGCGGGCGAGAACAGGGGAAGAGAGCCGCAAGCGATAGGAGTCGCCGGATTCGGCGAGATCCACGGAGATTTGCGGTTGGGGAAGAATAACGAGTTTGGCGGGGACGAAGTAGAGAACATTGCTGGAGACGGATATGCCGTCAACAAGGAGATCGGCGACGGCGAACATATTGGCCGCGTCGGCGCCATTGGCATTCACAAATTCCGCGAGAGGCCGCTGGATATAGATTTTGCTGGAGAGTTCGGGAACCTGAATCTCCTGCGTGGAGTCCGAAAGCGATTTTCCCGCCAGAGTGAAGAGGCGCAGGCGCAAGCGCGCGGCGGTGGGCGCGGTCTTATCGGAGATCACATAGACGTTGAAGTTGCCGTCCTCGACGTGGGGAGAGACGAGCAGCGGGCTATAGAAGCGGCGCGCGTAATACTGCAGGGCCTTCCAGCGGCCAAAGTAATCAATGCTTGACCACGAAGCTACAGGCCAACAATCGTTGAGCTGCCAGAAGATGGAGCCCATGGCGCGCGGGCGGATGCGGCGCAGATGCTCCGCGCCGACCTTCATACCTTCGGCCTGAAGAACCTGGCTGGCATAGAGGAACGAGGGGAAATCACGCGGCTCGGAATAATACTTGAGCATGTAATCGTGGATGATCGAATTGCCTTCGGTGTTTTTCTGATGGGCGAGCATCACCGGAGTGAAAATGCTGGCGCGATCCTCGGGCTGAGTGAAGGCTTCAACGGTGCGCATTTCGGGGAAGGACTGAAAACCATACTCGGTCATGAAGCGGGGGAGGTGCTTTTCGTATTCGGAGAAGGGAACGCGGCCGTGCCAGACGCTCCAATCATGGAAATCGCCGGATTGGAAGCTGGGGGAAGTTTCCTCATAATCGGCGCTGGGAGAACTGGGCCAGTAGGGTGTTTCGGGAGCGAGGCGATTGACGGTGCGGGCGAGAATGCCGCTGAAGACGGTGAGATAGTCCTGCCACATCTGATAGCGGACGGCGGGGGGCAACTCTTCGCGGCCACCCCAATGCATGGCCTCCTCGGTTTCGTTATTGCCGCACCAGATGATGATGCTGGGATGATCGCGCAGGCGGCGGACCTGGAATTCGGCTTCGAGTGCGACATTTTGCTTGAAGGCGTAGGTGCCGGGCTGCCAATCGTTGCCAAACATGAAATCCTGCCAGATCATGATGCCGAGCTCGTCGCAGATGTTGTAGAACTCCTGGGTTTCGTAATAGCCGCCGCCCCAGTGGCGAATCATGTTCATGTTGGCGTCGCGGGCGGATTGCAGGATGCGGCGGTACTGTTCGGTTGTGACGCGCGTGGGGAAGCTGTCGAAGGGGATGACATCGGCGCCCTTGCCGAAGACGGGAATGCCGTTGACGATGAACTCAAAGGAGCGGCCCCACTGATCGAGATCGCGGCGAAGGACGATGGAGCGAAGGCCGGTGCGCACGGAAGCCTGGTCTTCGGCGCGACTGCCGATTTGGACCTGGGCGTTGAATTGATAGAGAGGCTGCGCGCCGTAGCCGGCGGGGAACCAGAGCTGCGGGGAAGCAATCTCGATGGGAAGGTCGAGGTGGTTGAGGCCGGGGTGGAGTTCGACAGAGCGTGAGAATTCCACTTTTTTGCCGGCGTGGGTGAAGTCTAGGGTGACCTTGGCGGTGGCCTCTTCAGCGGCAGTGACTTCGACTTGAGCGGAGAAGTGGGCGACCTTAGCGGTGACGTCGAGTTGCGCAATGTGGAGGTTGGAAATGCGGGCGGCGTCCCAGGCTTCCAGACGAACGGGGCGCCAGATGCCGCAGGTGACAAAGCGAGGTCCCCAATCCCAGCCATACTCGAAGGCAGCTTTGCGGAGGTAGGTTTTCTCGGCGACGCGGGTTTCCGCTCGCCATTTATCCGTGGCGGCAATTTTGGCGGCCACCTTGATGGGAGAAGGAAAAACGATGCGAAGCTGGTTGGCGCCCGGCTGCAAGAGCGGCTTCACGGAGACACGCCACTCGCGGAACATATTGTCAGCGGTGAGAAGGAGCTTGTCGTTCAAATAGACTTCGGCATAGGCGTCAAGGCCCTCGAAGACGAGATCAATGTTCTTGCGAGGGAGCAGATCTCGCGGGGCCTGGAGGGTGGTGCGATATTCCCAGTCGGCATCCTCAATCCATTGGAGCTTGGCTTCATTGTCGCGATAGTAGGGATCGGGGATCAAATTGTTGTGGAGCAGATCCAGGTGGACGCTGCCGGGAACTTGCGCGGGACGCCAGACTGAGTTTTCGGATGCAGCGGCGCCGGGGAGTTGACGAAATTCCCAACCGGAATTGAGAGGAAGGATCTGCTTTTGCAGAGAGGTTTGCGCGAGCGCGAGGACGGGAAAGAGCAGAGCGAACAACGAGACAAAACGGAAGCGATCAAGGCGCATGTTGAACTCCGATGGATGGCAAGTGAGCTATGGCCGAAGGGCCAAAGTCAGGGAGCGACTTTCAAGTGTACTGCAAATTGTGGAATACATCGGCGCCGGCAAAAACAAAAATCGCGGCGAGGGGAGGCGGCGAATGGGATCTTGCGCGAGGCGGAACGGGTTTTTGAGGGCGCGCGAAAGGGAAGTCCGATAGAATCCGGGCAGAGCGAGGAGTGGAGAGAATTATGCGATCGGATGAAAGAGGAGGCTGCATGCGGGCTGCGATCTTGGTGTTTGGCGTTGTGGTGATGATGGGTGCGGCGGGGGCGACGGCGCAGACGCAGAAGGGCGCGCTGCCGGCGAGTACGGTGGAGAAGGTGATCATTGACACGGATATTGGGGATGACATTGACGATGCGTTCGCAATCGCGCTAGCTGTGCGGAGCCCCGAGTTGGAGATTCTGGGGGTGACGACGACGTTTGGAGATACCGAGGCGCGCGCCAGGATAGCCGATCGCCTGCTGGGAGAAGCCGGGCGGGGGGAGATACCAGTGCTGGCGGGCGCACCGACAAAGACCAGCAATGTGATGTCACAGCGGCGCTATGGGCAGAGCGGGCAATTCGCAAGGGCTTCTCACGTGAGCGCCGTGGATTTTATTCTGAAGCAGATTCGGAAATATCCCGGGCAGATCACGCTGGTGGGGATCGGGCCGCTGATGAATATGGGGGCGCTGATGGACAAGGATGCGGCCACATTCCAGAAGCTGAAGCGCGTGGTGATCATGGGCGGGTCAATCGAGTGCGGCTATGGAGAGCTGTGGTTTTGCCCGGAGCGCGGGCCCGACGCGGAGTGGAACATCGTCAACGACATTGATTCGGCGAAGAAGTTATTCCAGTCGGGCGTGCCGCTGTACGTGATGCCGCTGGATTCCACGCAACTGAAGCTGGATGAGACGAAGCGGGCGTATTTGTTCCGGCAAGGCACGCGGCTGACGGACGCGCTGACGCTGCTGTATCACGAGTGGGGGCAAGAAACGCCGACACTGTTTGATCCGGTGACCATCGCGTTTATCGTGAACCCGAAAATTTGCCCCGTGGAGCCGATGCACATCCGGGTGGACGACAAAGGGTTTACGAGGAGAGAAGCCGGGGAGCCAAATGCGCAGGTGTGCATGAAGTCGGATGAAGAAGCATTTTTTCGATTGTTGATCGGGCGAATTGCGGAGAAGTAAAAAGAGGAACTGAGCGTGGAGACACCGGGGAAGAAGAGCGAAGCCCGGGTGAGTCGCCCGGGCTTCGTCTGGGTCAGGGTCCGAAAGGCGGCGCCAGGGAAAGCACGCCGACTCCGGTGGTGGGTTCACTGCTGAGGGGTACGTGGGGATACAACGGAGAGTCGTGCAGGAGAGCTCGTTGAAGGCGCGCTGGTGAGTTCGAGTTCCAGGCGCTGGCTGGCGCTCGAAGCGACCGTTTTCGGTTTTTGGTTTTGAGAGGCGGCGCCAGAATCCAACCGGATCAGAACCCGTTGATGAGCGGCCTGAATTTCGGAGAGGTACATTTGCCCGCCAACTCCTTGAAAGACGGCGCGGCCCGCATGGCTGGCGGAAGCGAGGGGGATGTTGGTGGCGCAAGAGGCGTGGTAGATCTCGCCATCGGCGCTGCAGACCACGACGACGTTGCGATGGGACTCCCAGCCCATCTGGGTCTCCAGGTGGTACTGCCCCGGGGGTAGAACCTGGCGTCCCACAGTGAAGGCAAATGGAACCTTCAGGGTAAGTTGAGGACGCGAACTGACCGGCACGGCCCTAGTAGGCGAAGGCAAGACTTTTGGAAAGATCACGACGTTTTCGATTGCGTTTTTCATGGATCCTCTTGTGAAAAGCGAAGCGATTCTGGCGCTTGGCTCAATCTCATTAGCTACCGCTGCTTTTGACAGTGAGCACTTTGCCCGAAGCAGGCAAAACGGACAATGCACGGAAGGTGAAGTTCGGGTGAACTGAAGGTGAACCGGCACGTGGCGCTAACATATTGAAAGGGAGGTGGTTAGATGTACCTTGGAGAAGAGGCCAGGGAGAGTCTGCAGGTTTAGCAAAGAGGAAAGTGGTACGCGAGGAATGGGGAGTTTGCTATATTGCCGAGAATCGGGAGAGAGCGATGAGTTCGGCAGAAGAAGCGAAACCCGTGTATCGATTTGGGCCCTATGTGGCCGACGTTCGCGCGGGCGAGTTGTATAAGCGCGGGAAGAAAAGCAAAGTGCAGCAACAGCCGATGCAGGTGTTGGCGGCGCTGCTCGAGAAGGCAGGAAAAGTGGTGACACGCGAGGAATTGCGCGCGGGGATCTGGCCTGCGGACACGTTTGTGGATTTCGAGCACAGCTTGAATACGGCGATCAAGAAGCTGCGGAAGGCGCTGGGCGACGATGCAATCCGGCCGAAGTACATCGAGACATTGCCGCGCCGAGGCTACCGGTTTTTGGGAGAAGTGGAAGCGGCCGAGGAAGCGCCCCGGGCGATGGCGAAGAGCGGGAGTTCCCTGGCGGGAAAGACGTTTGTGTTGGCGGCGGAGGCGGGCGGGGAGTGCGTAGTCGCGCCGGTGGATGAGAAGTGCTTTGAGGAATGGCGGCGGCTGAGGGAACTTGGGGATGACGTGGGCGTTTCGATCCTGATCACGGAGAAGAAGCTGCTCTTGCTGGAGGCGGGGAGCACGGTGCGACTGCTTTCGGTAAAGAGTGGAGGGGGTTGGTGCGAGGTGAGGATTCTGGAAGGCGAGCACTACGGGAAGGCGGCACTGGTGGCGAGGAAGATGTTGCGCGAAGAGAAGAAGGCTATAGGAAAAAGGAAGTGAAGGAGATAAAGGAGGCAAAGGAAGTAAACGAGGTAAAGGAGAGCAGGACTAGCTTCCTTAGGGGTGAGGACAGAAAGACGATAGGAGAAAAACAAGAGCAAAAAACAAGAGCGAAAAGCCGCAGGGCTCGCAGACTCGTCCTGCGCTACATGTGCTGCAGACCGACAATCATTTTAAGCGCCCGTGATCGATCACTATTTGGCGGCGGAGGAAGTTGAGGAGGTGTAGGGGGCGAGTTTGAGGATGAGGACCTGGCCGTTGGAATGGAAGGAGCCGCCGGTGGCGGTCTTGGCTTCCTGCATGGGATTTTTGGGGAGGAAGTGGGTGAGTTCGGCAACGAGGCCAGTAGAAGAAAGGGTTTTCTCGACGTAGTCGCGCTCAAGGTCGATATCGGGATCGATTTTGTGGGTGAGGCCGTTATTGCGCTGATCCTTCTCGAAGCCGACATCGTGGGTGGCGGCGCCGACCCAAAGCATCTGGCCATTGAGGGTGAACGGCGCTTTCCAGATGCGCAGGTGATTGCGAGAGGCCACGACGGAGATGGGTTCGGCGTGGGCCCAGCCATAGTCCTGCGGGCGGCCGAAGAGATAAAGCGGGCTCATCGGCATAGTGAGATAGGACTCTTTTGAAATACTGGCGATGGCGCCGAGGAGGATCGTGGACTTCACATCGGCATCCACTTTGACCCAGCCAGCGGTGGCGAAGACTTTTTTCATGGCGTCTTCGTTGCCGATGATCAGGAAATTGACCATATCCCCGGGATTGCCTTCCTTGTCAGCGATGCGGCGGGGAATTTTGGCGAATAGATTGTTGTCAATGCCGGGCACGGATTGGACCAAGCGAGCGACCTCGCGAGGGGCCGACGCGTCCGCGGCATAGACTACGACTTTCACGTTGTAGGAGCCTGTGCCGGTGTCGCTGGTGGCCTGATTGATTCCCAGAGACAATTTGCCGGAGACGGGGGCGACGACATCCTTGCGCGCGCCGATCAGGAAGGGTTGCGCGACATCAGCATCACCGACTCTGCCGATGAGGGCGCCGCGGCCTGCGTCGTTAAAAGGAAGGATGCGAATGAGGTCTCTGAAGCCGCGGGCGAGGCCCTCTGGACCATTATCGGCCTTGGCGTCGGAATAGCGCAGGTTGCCATCGGCGGTGAAGATTACGCGCTGGCCGGCCTCAAGGGTGATGCCGGTGTCGGTCCAGATTTTGGCGCCATCGAGAGTGAATTCCCTGGACAAAAGCTGCTCTGTGGCGGGAGTAGCGAAAGCGCGGGTCTGGACCGCAGGCTGCTGCGCGGAAAGGCGAGAGGGCGAAACAAGGGTTAGAGCGAGAGACACAAAGAAAGTCAGTGAAGCACGGCTTACAGGCACGAACAAAGCGAACTCCTAGTATCGCGACAGCTATCTTCATAAGTAACAAAAGAGGGAAGTGGGATGCAAGCTTCTGCTGCGAACTCGGGGAGACCCGGGCAACGGACGCATGGGCAGAGTCCATCGAGCAGGAGTGGGATTCGGCGATAAGGCGAGGAAAAATGGGGAGCTTTCCTTGACTCATGGGAGGGGGGCCTGTAAATTGAAAGAAGGCGGCGGTAGTGCGATTCGTGAATGTCCGTATCCATAAGAGATACCGCCATAAATGCCTCATGAGTCGGCCAGGATGCGCCCGCTGAAGTTCCGAACTGCTGCGCCTTGCCTAATCAGATGATTAAGGGAATTGCCGCAAGAATTTGCGCCGGGCTGTTGGTGCTTGGAGTGTCTCTGGGAGTAGCGGAGGCGCAGGGAACCCCGCAGCAAACGAGGGCGAACGCGCCGCGCACGAATGTGCGGATAGATGGCAGCGAGGCGATGTTCACGACCATGTGCGCGCTATACGCGGCGGGCTATGAAGGGGAAGTGAACGCGGACAACTGGTCGACGTTTCGCACGCGGATCCGGGAACGTGTGCGGCAGCAGCAAGGACCGGCAGTGGATGCGTTGCGTGAGTTTTACAAAACCCATCAATTGCGGGATCCCGGGGCGATGCTCTCGCGGTACGTGTGGTTCGGACTGGTTGCGGGACCCGCGCCGAAGTTCGAGCCGGTGCTAAAGCGCGAGGAGTTGCCGCCGGACATGCTCGCACTCGAAGGCTTCAGCGAGATTCTTTCCAACTACTATACGGAACAGAATATTGGGCAGATGTGGCAGCAGGTTCAGCCGGAGTACGACCGGGAAATCGAGCGGCTGCACGACCCGGTGTCGCAGATCGTGCTGGTTTCGACGGCGTACCTGCGAGAAATACTGGACCCGAGCAAGCCGGGGACCTTCACGGTCATCGTGGAGCCGCTGGTGGGCCGGATCACCAACGTGCGGAATTACGGGGACAGCTATGCCATCATCCTGAGCGGGGGCGAAGAGATACCGGTGAACGTAGTGCGGCATGCATTTCTGCATTTTCTTTTGGACCCGCTGGCGCTGATGTACCCGCACGTGGTGGTGGTGAAGAGGCCGCTGTTTGAGATAGCGGCGAAGGCTCCACGGCTGGCGCCGGACCTGGAGGAAGATTTTTCCTCGTGGTTTTCCGAATGCGTGGTGCGCGCGGCGGAGTTGAAAGTGAAACGGATGTCGCCGAGCGAACGAGAGGCGGCATTAACGGCAAACGACATCAGCGGGTACGTGCTGGTACGGCCGATTTTTGGGGCACTGACGGGTTTTGAAAAGTCCGAGCCCGCGATGCACATCTATTTTCCGGATCTGGTCCGCAGCATCGATGTGAAGGCCGAACAGCAAAGATTGGCGGGGATTACGTTTGCGCCGGCGGAAATGCCGGCGGAAGCGGCGGAACTGAGCAGCGAAGAGGTGGCGCGCACGCGCCGGGCCAGGGTCACAACGGTTCCGGATGATCAGGAAGCGCGGGCGCAACTGACGGAAGGGGAGCGGCGGATCGGGGAGCGGAATGCGCGTGCAGCGGAGAGCGCGTTCAAGAGCGTGCTGGTGAAATACCCGGATCAGCCGCGGGCGTGGTACGGATTGGGGCTGGTGGCGCTGCTGGATCACGATGGAGAGCGAGCGAAAGACATTTTCGGAAGGCTGACGAGCGGAGAGCACGCGGCGACGCAAGACCCCATGGTGCTGGCGTGGTCGCACGTGTACCTCGGGCGGGTTTACGAAGATGAAGGGCAATTGGAGAAATCGAAGACGGAGTATCAGGCGGCACTCGCGGTGCAAGGGGCTCCGGCCCAGGCGCAGCAGGCGGCTCAAAAAGGGCTGGGCGAACTGGATCTAAGGAAACCCGAAGAGCGGCCCTGAACAGAAAGAAGGAGAACGGAGTATGAAAAGGATGAAGATGGAGTTGGTGGGAGCGATGGTACTGGGGATTCTGCTGTTTGGAGGAAAGGATGCGTTTGCGCAGGACCAGAGTTCGCAGCAAACTGCGCCGGCGCAGGGGGGCACGGACAAAGCGCCAGCACCGATAACGACAACACCTTTGACGCTAAATCCGGCGCCACCCCCGGTGACCGCGGAAGAAGAAGCGGCCATGAGGGCGTTTCGAGACGCACCCATGACCGACGTGCCAAAGAAGAACCAGATGGGCGAGGATCTCGTGCAGAAGTATCCGCAGAGCCGCTACCGGGTAGAGGTATATAGCTGGCTAGTGAAGGGCTACCTGGGGATAGGGCAGGTTGACAAGATGGAAGTCGCAGGAGAAAAGGAACTGGCGATTCAGCCGGATGACGCAACGACGTTGGCGATCATGGGCTCGGTTCTGCCGCGCGTGATGAATGCGAGCACGCCGGAGCCAATGAAGCGGCTGGCGAAGGCGGAACAATACTCGAAGAGGGCGTTGGAACTGATCCCTGCGCTGCAAAAGCCCGCAGGGCTCACCGATGAACAGTTCACGGCGGCAAAGAATCAGACTAGCGCCATGGCATACAGCGGGCTGGGGTTGGTGGCGTTTCGCCGGGGGAAATATGACGATGCGATACCGAACCTGGAGCAGTCCGTGAAGCTTGATCCGAACCCCGATCCGGTGAATTACTATTTGCTGGGGATTTCGAATGAGAAGGCTTCGCATTTGGACGATGCGACTGCGGCGTTCACGAAGTGCGCCAACATCCCAGGAGGGATGGAGACAACGTGCAAGGCCGGGATTGAGGAAGTGAAGAAGCTTGCGACGACGCAGCTAAACGTGCCGAGGTAAGACCGCCCGCGCCGCGGCACGTCGGGAGTCAAGGTGATGAACCGCGGGGAAGATGAACAATTACAAGAACGGCTGGGCTATGCGTTTCGTGATCCTGAAGTGCTGGACCGCGCTCTGACGCACAGTTCGGCGGTGCCGGAATTGCGCAGCTCCCGAGGGGAGGAGACTTCTTTCAACGGGTCGGCGGTGCAGGACAACGAACGGCTGGAGTTCCTGGGAGACGCGGTGCTGGAACTGCTGACGAGCGAGTACCTGCTGGCGAATTTTCCGGAATGGTCGGAGGGGCAGCTTTCCAAGAGCCGGGCGCGGATCGTGAATGCGCACTCGCTGGAAGCGGCGGCGCGAAGCTTGGGAATAGGAGAACACCTGCGGCTGGGACGCGGCGAGGAAAAAACCGGAGGGCGGGATAAGCCGGCGCTGCTGGCGGATGCGTTTGAGGCAGTGGTGGCGGCGATGTACCTGGACGGCGGGCTTGAACCGGTGCGAGAGTTGCTGAAAAAGACGGTGTTCTTGCTGGCACTGGAGAGCGGGGAACGCATTTCCGAATCCGACCGGAAGAGCGCGCTGCAGGAATATTTGCAGGGCAGGGGTGAACCGCCCGCGGAATACCGCTTGGCCGGGGAAACAGGGCCGGATCACCAGAAGACGTTCCAGGTGGAAGTGTGGGTCAAGGGCGAGTGCCTGGCCAACGCGGAAGGCAGCACGAAGAAGGAAGCGGAACAGCGGGCGGCACGCAGCGCGCTGGAGAGGCTGCAGCAAGTGGAAGCGAATGCCAGCGAAGGGGTGGAACCGCATGCCGGATGAAATGCTCCCGCCGGAGAAGGCGGCTCCGGTGAGCCCAGGGGAAACGGAACCGGGTAAGACGCACGAAGCGCCGGCGAATCGGACGACAATTTCAGAATACCTCGAATCCCTGCTGGTCACGGTCATCCTGGCGTTATTTGGCACGAGTTTCGTGGTGCAAGCCTTCAAGATTCCTTCGCAATCGATGGAACGAACGCTTCTGGTGGGCGATCACCTGCTGGTGAACAAGTTCATATTCGGAGGGCGGGGACAGTGGTACGACAAATTTCTGCCGTACCGGCAGTTGGAGCGTGGGGACATCATCGTTTTCAAATATCCTTACCAGGACCATCCGCACTTTGTGAAGCGCGTGATCGGGCTACCGGGAGATCACCTGAAAGTGGCGGACCAGCAGGTGTACATCAACGGGAAGCCGCTGTATGAGCCGTACGTGGTGCACGATCCGGCGACCAGTTACACCGATCCGTTGAATTACTCGTTTCCGCCGGTCGGCAATCAGATATTTGTGTCGCAGGTGCAGCCAGAGTGGGCGCACGAAATCCGCAAATACATCCAGGGAGACGAGTTGGTTGTGCCGCCAGGGCGATATTTTGCGATGGGGGACAATCGGGATCACAGCCTGGACAGCCGGTACTGGGGATTTGTGGATCGCGATGCGATCATGGGGCGGCCGTTCCTGATTTATTGGTCGGTGGAGGCCAACAGCAGCGATTATAGCGATACCTCGTTTGGGCAGAGAATTATCGGGATTGTGGATACCTTGCTGCACCTGCCGGCGCGAACGCGTTGGAGCCGGATGCTGCATACCGTGCATTAAACGCGGGGAATTCGATTGTCCTTTACAGCGGGCTACAGAGAACTTGGGAGTGGTTTTCATTGGGAGCTAAATAGGCCGCGGGGAAGAGACTTAAAACGATTTCCCCAGGGGCTAAAGCCCAACGATAGTTGAGCACTTAATGTCGGAGCTAAAGCTCCGACCCACAGACCTGCGGACAGACTTTTTTCGCACCTAATGGATGTATCGGCGGCGGTACACTTTTTCGTGGTGGTCTGAGAAACTCCCATCGGCATGAGTCGAATCCGTAAATACGGAAGAACCGCGGCAGTGGTGGTGGTACTGCTGGTTGCGGCGCAGGTAGGGGTGTCTCTCCTGGCGCGCACGCAGCGCATGCACGCCTACCTGATTGCGCGTTTGGAGAGGGCGTTCGGAAGGCCGGTGGAGGTCCGACGATTTTCCGTGCAGATTTTGCCGATTCCGGAAGTAGATGCGATCGGAGTCACGATTGGAGAGAACCCCGCGTTCGGCAACGAGTACTTCCTGCGCGCGGAGAACATGGCGGCGAGCCTGCGCTGGATGGGGCTGCTGCGGGGCCACTTTGAATTTGGAACGATGTCGCTGACAAGGCCGAGCCTGATCCTGGTGCGCAATGCGCAAGGACGGTGGAACCTGGAGGACTGGCTGCCACCCGTGAAGGCGAAGCCGGGAGACGCCGGGACATTTTACGGGCCACAGCAGCCAGCGGAGCCCACGCATCATCTGGAAAAAATCGAGTTCGACGAAGGCCGCGTGAATTTCAAGGAGGGCGAAGAGAAGAGGCCGTTCGCGTTCACGAGTGTTTCCGGGAGCGTGGAGCAAGTCTCGCCAGGGCGCTGGCAATTGCGGCTGGAGGCGCAACCCTGGCGAAGCGGGGTGACGCTGCAATCCACGGGGATCTTGCAGGTGCGCGGAGACGTGGCGGGCACTTCGGCGCGGCTGCAGCCGGCGCGGGTCCACCTGCACTGGGGCCGAGCGTCGATTGCGGATTTATTCCGCCTGGCCACGGGGAATGATCCCGGCGTGCGCGGGGAATTCGCGGTGGATGGAAATGCCAGCGTGGGGAAGGAAAATCCGGGCGACGTAGCACCGGGGCAATGGCAATTTGAGCTGCAAGCGCGCACAACCCAGATTCACCGGTGGGACCTGACGGAGCGCAACGACAATCCACGCGTCAATGTGAGCTTGAAAGGGAAGTGGAATCTGGTTGCGGAAACAGGACGCGCCGACGAGATGAGCATTGAGTTGCCGGGATCAAGCTTGCATGGCTCCGCTGAGTTGCAGATTGCCGCGCCGCTGGAATGGAGCGCGCGAATTGATCGGGCGGGCGTGCAGGCGTCGGATTTGCTGGCGTGGTACCGCGCATTCCAACCGGACGTGGCGGAAGAAGTAACGGCGGAGGAGTTCTTCAACGGGGAAGGCACGGTGCATGGATGGCCATTGCAATGGGAAGGGACGCGGATTGCCAGCGATGGCGGGAGCTTGCGGCTGCCCGGATTCCAGCAACCCGTGCGAATAGGAGAAGTGCGCGGGGAGATGCGCGGCGAAAAATTCAGCGTTGAGCCAGTGCGCGTGACGCTTGGGCCGCTAGCGAGGGAGGCCGCGCCCGCGTCTAAACCGGAGAAGCCCGCGGGGAAGGGAAGAACAACGCCGGAAGCGGCAAATTCGGTCGAGCTGGGATTTGTACACGATTTCGCCGCGGGCCATGGTGATCTGCGGATCGAAGGAAGGCTCGACAGAGTGCAGGATTTTTTCAAGGCAGCCGCAGCCATGGGGCACACGTTGAATCACGGTTGGGAATTGAGCGGCGGCGTCGCCACAGCGATGGACTTGAATTGGGAGGCTGGATTTCGGGCGAGGCAGTGGAACGGCACGGTGGAGTTAAAGAAAGCGGAGCTGCAGGCGGCGGGATTGAACCAGCCGCTGAAACTGGAGGATGTGTCCCTTGAATGGAAAGACGGGCAGCGAGGGGCGACGATCGCGCGAGCCGAGGGGTTTGGGGCGGCGTGGTCCGGGGGAATCAAGGAAGCGGCGGCGCTGAACGCTTTGGGCGGGAGCGACTGGGGATTCCGGCTGCACGCGGACCATCTGGACGCCACGGAATTGGATCGCTGGTTTGGACCGAGGGCGCGGCCGAACTGGCTGCAGCGGCTGCTGCCGACGCTGCTGGGGAACAACAACAGCGAAGCGAAACCCAGCGAGTTATTGCGGCGAATCTCAGCGGAGGGCGAGCTGAGCGCGGACAGTGTGACGATTGAAAAAGTGAAATTAGGGAAGGCCAAGGCAAAACTGGCGTTTCACGACCTGCATTTAGAAGTGAGCGAGACAGAGGCGCAGTGGGCCGGCGGCACGTTGCGCGGCGGGATGACGGCGGTGTTTTCGGCGTCGCCAAAATATGAGATTGCCGCGGGATTTGATGGCGTGAATCTGGCGCAGGTGCCGTGGGCGGCGCACTGGACGGAACGCTGGGCGGGCACGGCGAAGGGCACGCTGCGATTGACGACGAAGGGAGTGGGCCGGGAGGAGTTGCTGCAAGAACTTGAGGGAAGCGGAGAAATAAAGGCGAGGAGCGTGGAATTTCGCGGCTGGGATGTGGCCGGCAGCCTGGAAGCGGGGGCGCCGCGCCTGGGTGTGTCGCGATGGATGAGTGGAGAAGGAGAGATTGCGGTGAAGGACCGCGCCGTGAATTTCGAGGGAATTCGCCTGGAAGGTGCGCAGGGGAAAATGGAGTTTGCGGGTACGCTCAGCTTTGGCCAGGAGGCGAAAATCACGATCGCGGAGGCGGATTTGCGGGAGCGCAAAGCCAAGGGAAGCGCGGCGGCGCGGAGTTTTGAACTGAGCGGCCCTGTGGATGCGCCGCGGGTCCGCATCGAGCCGGCTGCGGCAGTGGCGCAGACGAAGCCCTGAGGGGAAAGAGTTCCGGGACGACTGGCGATTCAGGAGATTCCGATGAGGCAGCTTCTATTATGCTTGAGTTTTGTGGCATTGGTTTCGGTGCAGCGGGGTGACGCGCAGCAGGCGTTTACGCTCGAGCAGGCTCTGAGCGCGCCCTTTCCCGCGAATTTGACGGCCTCGAAAAGCGGCGAGCGGCTGGCGTGGACGCTGGATGAGCAGGGGCGCCGCAACATCTGGGTGGCCGAAGGGCCGGGCTTCGCGGCGCGGCGATTGACCGCTTACATCGAAGATGACGGGGGAGAGCTGTCGCATTTGCGATTTACGCCGGATGGCGCGGCCATCCTTTATGTGCGCGGAGAAGGAAAGAACGAGTCGGGACAGTACGCAAACCCGACGAGCAATCCTGCAGGAGCCGAACAGGCCGTGTGGATGATTGCCTGGAGCGGCGGCGAACCCACAAAGATCGATGCGGGGAGTTCGCCGTGCGTTTCGGCGCAGGGGAAAATTGCGTACGCGAAAGACGGGCAGATATGGATTTCCGGCACGGGGGCGGGAGAAAAGCCGAAGGAAGTTGTGGTGCGCGGGAAGAATGAACCGGTGGCGTGGTCTCCGGATGGGGCGCGGCTGCTGTTCATTTCGCGGCGCACGAATCACAGCTTTATCGGGATTTTTGACGCAAAGGCACAGACGGTGAAATTCATCGCGCCTTCGGCGGATTCGGATATGGACCCCGTGTGGTCGCTGGACGGAAAGAGAGTGGCGTACGTGCGCGTGCCGAGCCAGGCACGCGATGCGGCTGACCGATACTACAGCGAGCCGGACCGCGCGGTGGTTTGGGCGATATGGATTGCGGACGCGGAGACGGACAGCACGCGGGAGATTTGGCACAGCGGAACGTTGCTGCAATCGTCGTATCCGGAGATGGCGGCGGACACGGGAGGCGGCGTGCTGAATTGGGCGGCGGAGAATCAGCTCGTGTTCGCCAGCGAAAAGGACGGCTGGCAACATCTTTACGCGATTTCGGTGGATGGCGGCGCGGCAAAATTGCTGACGCCGGGAAGTTGCGAAGTGGAGCAGTGGTCTTTTTCCGCGGACAAGAGCGTGGTTTTGTTTAACTCCAATTGCGAGGACGCTGACCGGCGGCATTTGTGGCGAGTTGATGTGGCGGGAGGAGCGCCGCAAGAAATCACGAAGGGCGAAAGTATCGAATGGGGCGGGGTTTTTCTGGGTGACGGCGAGTACCTGGCTTACTTTTCCTCAGATGCGAAACATACGGGGCGGGCATTCGTGCGCGGGATGATGAAGGACGCGAACCCCGTTGCGCTGGCGCCGCAGACGACTCCGGCCGATTTCCCAGCGGAGCAGATTGTGACGCCCCAGCAAGTCATTTTCAAATCGGGGGACGGCCTGGAGATTCACGGGCAACTGTTTGTGCCACGGAATATGAAGACGGGTGAGAAGCACGCGGCAGTGCTCTTTTTTCACGGCGGGCCGACGCGGCAGATGCTGCTGGGCTGGCATTACATGTACTACTACTCGAATGCGTATGGGATGAACGAGTACCTGGCGAATCGCGGGTACGTTGTGCTGTCTGTGAATTACCGCGACGGCATCGGCTATGGGCGGGCGTTCCGCGAAGCCGCGAACCAGGGGCCGAAAGGCGCGAGCGAATATCAGGATGTGGTGGCGGCGGGGAAATATTTGGCGGCGCGCAGCGATGTGGACGCGAAGCGCATCGGATTGTGGGGCGGGAGCTACGGTGGGTACCTGACAGCGCTGGGGCTGGCGCGCAATTCGGATCTTTTCGCGGCGGGCGTGGATATGCACGGCGTGCACGACTGGGCGGCGGATATTTGGAATGAGAAGTACGTTGCGCCGGAGTGGAAGAAGGTGCCGTACGATTCTTCACCGGTGGCGATCGTGGACACGTGGAAATCGCCGGTTCTTTTCATTCATGGGGACGATGACCGCAACGTCGGGTTTTCGCAGACCGTGGATTTGATCGCGCGCTTGCGCGCCAGGGACGTGCACCTGGAGCAACTGGTGTTTCCGGATGAGGTGCACGATTTTCTGCTGCACCGGCATTGGGTGGAGGCCTATCAGGCGGCGAGCGAATTTTTTGACCGGCAAATCGGCGGAGAGAAGAAATAGTGGCGAGGCGGAACAGGACCGTCGTGCGGCGAGTGGCGGGTTGCGTAACGCTGCTGGCTGCCAGCGTTTGCGCGGCGGGTGGAGACCAGCGCGGGGCGCTGCTGCCGCAGTTGCGAGCGGGGCAGGTGGTGAAGTACGACGTTCACGGAAACGTGAAACGGCACGTCAAAACGGAGAGCCGGGTGGAGACCATGCTGCATCCGGGTGATGTGCAGCGCGATGTGGCGATGCCGCTGGTTTTTGCCGCAAAGGAAATCCATTTGGAGAACAGGCGGCCGGTGGTTGTGGCGCACGCTGAGTTCGATGCAGGAGAGCCGGACTCTTCTGATAAGAACGCATCCACGCGCGCGAACGTCGATTTTACGATTGCGGGGGACGGGCAGGTTGTGAAGGCCGAAGGTCTGGACGAAGTCGCGCCGGAAAACCGGCTGGCGTGGCAATTCTGGCTTTCGCGCTTTGCGTTTGGGTGGACGCTGCCGGCAGAGGGCGTGAAACCCGGGGACAAATGGAAAACCGAGGAGGTGGAGAAATCACCGTCGCCGATCGCAAATCTGGTGTGGGAGACGGAAACGACGTACGTGGGGAATGACAAGTGCCCGCTGATTCCTGCGGAAACGTGCGCGAGTTTTCTGACGTGGGCGACGCTGAAGCAAAAATCCTCGACGAAGGATGCGACGCCAGAGGATTACCGGCTGCACGAGTTGCGCACATCGGGCACGGCGAAAGGCACGAATGAGATCGTCACGTATATTTCGCTGAAGAGCGGGCTGGTGGTGCGGGCAACGGAGGAGACGCAGCAGTCCATGGACGTGACCATCGCGATAGCGGATGGATCGAACGGCGTGCACTATACGATCGAGGCGAGCAGCCGGTTTGAGACGCTGCTGGCGACGGGCGGCGAGTCTGCGGAGAAGTAACGAAGCGAAGATGCAAAGAAGCAATGAACAGGGCACCTATCGGTAGTAGGTCGGTTCCGCTTTCCCGGCTTCCTAAAGTAATGAGTCGAAAAAGTAACACTAAGATCCACTCTCCAAAAACGAGGGTGGGGCACCCGGCGTGAGATGCCAACAACTCGTGAAGTTTCATTGCCCTCACGTCGAATCTTCACAATTATTTCTTTGGCCTACTGGGAACAGGAAGCGTGACCTTAAGTTGGCGATCAGGAATGAAGATAGCAATGCTGTCCACGTTACCGAGTTTCTTTTCTAGGAGTCTCCATAGGCGGTCTTCAGAGCTCTCGGAGGAGAACCAGGAGGGCTTGTCCTCAGACGGTACCCTCAAAGCGACGTGGAAGAGCACAGGTAGGTCAGCGGCGAGCAGTGTGTCAACTAGATACAGAAAATGGTCACTGGGGGTGACCTGGGAATAGCTGACAGGGTCTTTTAATTTGAGAAAGACCCGTGTCGGCTCATGTGGTTTCATGTTGATTCGTGGGTTCTCGGTGAAGTCGAGATCAATATCTTGCCCGGTCTTGTTCGTCAGCGTGTACGCCAAAACGAGGTCGCCGGAAACCGAGAGATATGGCGATTCGACTCGGACCAAAACCTTGTCCTCAATCCACTTAGTCGAAGATGGAATCGCGCTGTTTTTCTGAGGTTGCTTCGTGGACTCAGTTTGCGCGCGGGTCGCGCCGCCCGCCAGCACGCCGAAAAGCACGAGCGACAACGGCAGTGGAAGCACCATGATGTTTTGCCAGCTTTTCCGGGTCACGTATCACCTCGCATTTCGAGCCGATTCTACCCCAATTGAACGCGTAGGAACTCGTCACTCACAATTCTTACGCAGAGGTAATCCGAATTTTCTTAGGACCCGGATTGCATCTTGAGTCGTAAAGCCCGACCTCAGAAGCCCGGCTGAAATCTCAAGTGCCTGCTTCACAGGATAATCCTTTCCGTTGACCGTCACGTAATACTGGCGAATTTGCTCAGGCCGTACTCCCTTCAGTTTTCGCTCTATTTCGTCGCGACTAATTGAAAAGCCTTGCCCTCCGACCGTGAAGTTGAATTGCTCGCCCATACTTAAGACCTCCTACACCTACTATTCCACCTACTTCTATTGCTGTCAAGTGAATTTACCCGTACTGCTTGGACAATGTTCGCCGAGGAGCCAACCGCAAGCGAAGAGTACCCCTGCTATCAGCCTATTCCATGGCAGATTTCGGGGACTTGGTATAATGGTGGTTTCGGCTGGCGGTGATGGGCCAGCAGGAGACGCTGAGGATGAATTTCAAGCTGCACAGCACGTACCAGCCGCGGGGGGACCAGCCTGCCGCGATCGAGCAGCTTACTCGGGGATTGAAGGCCGGAGAGAAGCACCAGGTGCTGCTGGGGGTGACGGGCTCGGGCAAGACGTTCACGATGGCGAAGGTGATTGAGGAGGCCAACCGGCCGGCACTGGTGCTGGCGCACAACAAAACGCTGGCGGCGCAGCTCTATCACGAGTTCAAGCACTTCTTCCCGGAAAACGCGGTCGAGTATTTCGTCAGCTACTACGATTTCTACCAGCCGGAAGCGTACGTGCCCTCCGCGGACATCTACATTGACAAGGAAGCGACGATCAACGACGAGCTGGACAAGCTGCGTATGAGCGCGACGCGCTCGCTGTTTGAGCGGCGCGACGTGGTGATAGTCGCGTCGGTTTCGTGCATCTACGGAATCGGCTCGCCGGAAGCGTATTACGGGATGCTGGTGATGCTGGAAAAGGGGCAGCAGACTTCACGGGAAGCGATGCTGCACCGATTCGTGGATATCCAGTACGAGCGCAGCGAAGACTTGCGGCGCGGAACGTTTCGCGTGCGCGGCGACATCATCGAGATTTATCCCACGTATGAAGACCAGGGCTACCGCATCGAAATGTGGGGCGACCAGATTGACACGCTGCGGCAGATTGACCCGCTGACGGGCGAAATCCGCGCGGGGCAGGAAGATATCGCGCGCGTGCCCATCTATCCGAAGACGCACTACGTGATGCCGCAGGAGCAGCGCGACCGCGCGATCGTGGGCATACAGGAAGAGCTGGAATGGTGGAAGAAAGAACTGGAGAAGCAGAACAAGTTTGTGGAAGCGCAGCGCGTGGTGCAGCGCACGATGTTCGACATCGAAATGATGCGCACGATCGGCTACTGCCACGGCGTGGAGAATTACTCGCGGCACTTGAGCGGGCGATTGCCGGGAGAAGCGCCGCCGACGCTGCTGGATTACGTGCCGCAGGATTACCTGCTATTCGTGGATGAAGCGCATGCGACGATTCCGCAGGTGGGCGGGATGTCTCATGGCGACAGATCCCGGAAGCAGACGCTGGTGGATTATGGATTTCGCATGCCCTCGGCGCTGGACAACCGGCCGCTGACGTTCGAAGAATTCGAGCACCGCATGAATCAGGTGATTTATGTTTCGGCGACGCCGGGCCCATATGAGTTGACGCGCTCCGGAGGCGTGGTGGTGGAGCAAGTGATCCGGCCGACGGGACTCATCGATCCGGAGGTGGAAGTGCGGCCTGTGAAGGGCCAGGTGGACGACCTGCTGGAGGAGATACGGCTGCGCGCGGAGAAAAACGAGCGGGTGCTGGTGACGACGCTGACGAAGCGCATGGCGGAAGACCTGAGCGAATATTTTTCGGAGATTGGCGTGCGCTGCCGGTATCTGCACTCGGAGGTGGAGACGCTCGATCGCATCAAGATTTTGCGGGATTTGCGCAAGGGCGAGTTTGATGTACTGGTCGGGATCAACTTGTTGCGCGAAGGCTTGGACCTGCCGGAAGTGTCCCTGGTGGCGATTCTGGATGCGGACAAGGAAGGCTATTTGCGGAGCACGACTTCGCTGATCCAGACCATGGGGCGGTGCGCGCGGCACATCTCCGGGAAGGCGATTTTGTACGCGGACCGGCGAACCAAATCCATGAACGAGGCGATCGGCGAAACGTACCGGAGGCGCGCGAAGCAGCTCGAGTACAACAAGGAAAACAATATCACGCCGCAATCCATCGTGAAGGGCGTGGACATGGAATTGGCGTACATCGTGGAAGCGGATTACGTGACGGTGCCGCTGGATGCCGGAGAACTGGACGCGGCCACAGCGAATATTCACTCGGAGGCGCAACTCGCCGAAATTCTGGAAAAACTGGAAGCGCAGATGCGGGAAGCGGCGAAGAAGTTCGAGTTTGAGAAGGCGGCGCAGCTGCGGGACCGCATACGCTCGTTGAAGCAACAGGATTTGGAAGGAATGTTCGCGAAAGAAAGCGGGGAGGGAGCTAGCGCCTCAGAGTCTGTGTGAAAACTGATTGGAGACAGCCCTCAGCGAGGGAAAAGCAGATTCCTCGCTCCGCTCGGAATGACAAGCTAGGGCATTATTATATGTGCAGGGACCAATAAAGCTAGATTGATTTGGCGCGTTTTTGGCACGACTGAAGTTGTGCCCTCCCGAATAACAACGACACTCAGACAGATTCCAGAGGTAGATCAACGGCTGCGGCGGCGGAGCTCGTCGAGGGAATAGAAGGTGCCGCGCCAGGTGATGCCGCCCTGGCGCAAAGTAATGAAGGTGGAGCGCAGGAGCATGTAGGTGAAGAGTAGCGCACCAAGAGGAAGCGTGAGGCAATAGAGCGGGGAAACGCGCATGACCATGTCCACGCCGATGTGAAAGCATAGGGCGATCAGAACGGAGACGCCGGCGAAAGCGCGAACCCAGCCATGGCCAAAGAGCACGCCGAGCAAGGGAAGGACAAACAAAGCAAGCAGGCTGAGAGATTGGGCGATAACCAAGGGTCCGCTGAATTGAGCGTTGGCAAAGAAATTTTTCTCCACGCCGCGAATTAAATTGCCGATGCCTGCGTACCAGCGCACGGAAACGGCGTCCTGGGCGACGGCCACGCCGGAACGGAAACCGCCCAACTTGATCATTTTTCCAAGCATGACGTCGTCGATCACTTCCATGGCCAAGCGGCGGTGGGTGCCACAGGCCTCGTAGGCGATGCGTTTGACCATCTGAAAGGCACCGACGCCGACATAGGCGCGCGAACGCGGATTGCTCACCTGGTGCGGGTCGATGGCCATAATAAAAGAGAGGCCGAAGAAAGTAATGAGCACTTTTTCCCAGAAACCGACCATGACGATATCGCCGAAGAGCGTGAGATGGTCGAGCTGGCGATCACGCGCCAGGGCGACGGCGCGGCGCAGCGTGTCCGGCTGGAAGCGCACATCGGCGTCGGTAAAGAGCAGCCAATCGCCGGAGGAGGCTTTGTAGGCCTTTTGAAGAGCATGTGGTTTGCCGAGCCAGCCTTTGGGGAGTTCGGCGACGTGGACGACGCGGAGACGGTCGTGAGTGGCCGCGAAGTCGTCGAGGATGCGCGAGGTGGCGTCGCGGGAGCGGTCGTCCACGGCAATGATTTCGAGGCGGGGATAATCGATTGCGATGAGTGTGGCGAGGGCGGCGGGCAGATTTTCCTCTTCATCGCGAGCGGCAAGAATCAGCGAAATCCGCGGACAATCAGCGTCTTTTGCGGGGGCATAGCTTTTGAGCCAGGGCAAACGCACGGCGCCATAGGCCACGCGCAAACCGTAAGTGACCCAGAGGAAAGCGATGAGTGCGAAAAGGAGGAGCCAGAAAAGATGCATGCTGATTGGAGTCGAGAGCCAGCCTCAGGTTATGCTAACACGGATGCCAAAGAGCATTGCCATAGTGGGAGCGGGACGCGTGGGGCGGGCGCTGGGGCAGCGGCTGCGTGAATTGGGCTGGAGAATCGGAGTGGTGGCGGCAAGGACAGAAGCCAGCGCGCGGAAAGCGGTGCGCTTCATCGGAGCGGGGCAGGCGCAGGCGGGAGTTACGCGGCAGATTTTCGGCAGCAGCACGATTCTGGTGTGTGTGCCGGATGACGTGATCGCTCACGTGGCGGATGAACTTGCGCGAATGGGCGGAGAAGAACTGCGCGGCAAGGCCGTTTTGCACACGAGCGGGGCGTTGGATGCGAGCGTGCTGCAGTCCGCGCGGGCTTGCGGCGCGGCCGTTGCTTCCATGCACCCCATGCAGACGTTCAGCGGCGTGGGCGTGCCGCCGCTGGAAGGCAAGGTATTTGCGATTGAAGGCGACGAGATCGCGGTGCGCGTGGCACGAGGGATCGCACGTGGGCTGGGGGGAACTCCAGTAAGCATCGCGGCCGCCATGAAACCGCTGTATCACGCCGCGGGGGCCTTTGCGGCAGGACACCTGCTGTCGCTGGAAGAGGCCGGAGTGCAGATGCTGATGATGGCGGGAATGAAGAGGCGGGAAGCGACGCGGGCGCTGCTATCGCTCTCGCGGCAGGTGATCGACCAGTACGAAAAGTTGGGGCCGCACAAGGCGTGGACGGGGCCGCTTTCGCGGGGCGATTACGGCGTGGTTGCCGGTCATGAAGAGGCGTTGCAGAAACTCGCTCCGGAGTTTCTGGAAGCATACCAGGCGGTGAGCCGGCTGGCGGCGCACGTGCTGGCGCACGATCCAGCCGCCATGCTGAAAGAATTGGAAGCCATATCCATCGCTACGCAGAAGTTATCGAGAATCAAAGGGGGCCAGGCTTGACGCGACTTCAGATTCCCTTACAGAGCGCCACGCTCAAGAACGGATTGCGCGTGGTGATTGCGCCGGATGCGACCGCTCCGGTGGTGACGATCGGAGTGTACTACAAAATTGGGTTCCGGCTGGAACCGCGGGGGCGCAGCGGGTTCGCGCACTTATTCGAGCACATGATGTTTCAAGGCTCGGAGAACGCGCCGAAAATGCAGCACATCAAGCTGATCAATTCGAGCGGGGGCTTGCTGAACGGCTCAACGATGTACGACGTAACGAACTACTACGAAGCGGTGCCGTCGAATGCGCTGGAGCGGGTGTTGTGGCTGGAGGCGGACCGCATGCGCGCGCTGAAAGTGGATGAAGAGAATCTGCGGAACCAGCGCGACGTCGTCAAGGAAGAAGTGCGCGTGAACGTGCTGAACCAGCCCTATGGCGGTTTTCCGTGGCTGGACATGCCGCCGGTGGCATTCCGCAACTGGGCGAACGCGCACAATTTCTACGGAGATTTCGCGGACCTGGATGCGGCAAGCCTGGCCGATGTGCAAAAGTTTTTTCGGACGTACTACGTGCCGAACAACGCGGTGCTGTTGCTGCTGGGGGACGTGAAGCTGGAGGAAGGCTTTGCGCCGGCGGAAAAGTATTTCGCGCCGATTCCGGCGGGAGCGGCGCCACCGTTTGCGGACACGAAGGAGCCGCCGCAGAAAGAAGAACGGAAGGGAAACGTCGAGGAGAAATTCGGGACGCTGCCGGCGTTGGCCATTGGCTATGTGCTGCCGGCGCGGCGTACGCCGGAGTGGTTCGCCATGGCGCTGCTGGACCAGGCGCTGCACGGCGGCCGGGCCGGGCGCATTTACCGCGAACTGGTGCTGGAGAAGCAGATTGCCGTGGAAGCGGACGGAGGCATCGAGGATCTTTTCGGGTACAACGGGCCGACGCAAATGACGACGCGAATTCTGCACAAGCCCGAGTATTCAGCGGAGGCTACTCTGGCCGCGTTTGACACGGTAATTCACGAGGTGCAGGAGAAGGACATCAGCGAGGACGAATTGCAGCAACTCAAGGTGAAATGGCGCTCCGATTACTATTCGACGCTCGAAGCCGGACGAGGCGGGTACATGCCGCACTACGGGCTGATGCACCTGCTGGCGTGCTTTACGCTGTTCGACAATGAGCCGCAATTGGTGAACACGATACTGGAGGGTTTCCTGGAGGTGAAGCGCGAAGAGATCCGGAGCGCCGCGCAGAAATATCTGCGGCCAGAGAATCGCGCAATCGTGTTCCGCACTCCGGTGAAAAGCAATGCGAAGGAGGCGGCGTGATGGCGAGGCGCGAGGAAGAAGTTCCCACATTGGCGCCGGCACTGGCGCCGGAACGCGCAGTAACCTGGCCGAAGCGGACAAGAGCGCGGCTGGCGAATGGACTTGAAGTGGTGCTGGCGGAAGCGCACTCCATACCGAAGTTTCACGGTGAGCTTTATTTTCGCGCGGGGAATGCGCTGGTGGTGGACCGCGCGCCAAGCCTGGCCGAAATGACAGCGACGGTGGTGCGCACGGGAACGGCGAAACACGCAAGCCGGCAAATTGAAGAGGACCTGCGGCGGCTGGGCGCGGACCTGGGCACGAGCGCAGGGCAGGATACCAGCGAGATTTCGTTCGCCGGGCTGAGCGAGTTCGCAGAACCCCTGCTGCAATTGGTGAACGAACTGGGGCGCGAGGCCTCTTTTCCGGATGCGGAGTTCGAGCGGGAGCGGCGGCAAAAGCTCGAGGAAGTGAAGCTGGAAAGGACGTCGCCGGGTTTTCTGGCCGGGGAAAGGTTGCGCAAAGTGTTGTTTGGAGCGCACCCGTACGCGCAAGTCTCGCCGAGCGAGGCGCAGGTGGCGGCGTACCAGCACGAGGATTTGCAGAGTGTGTACCGCGAAATCTATACGCCGGAGAATGCGCTGCTGATGCTGGTGGGAGACTTCGATCCACAAGCGCTTTTGAAGACGATCGAGAAAGTGTTTGGTGATTGGACGGGGAAGAAGCCGGCGGCGAAGGAAACGGCAGCACCGCCTAAGCCACGCGGGCGCCAGGTTTATCTCGTGCACAACCCGGGATCGGTGCAGACGCAAATTCTGGCGGGCTGTCACGCCATCACGCGGAATCATCCGGACTGGCTGCGGCTGGGGTTGGCGAACAGCTTGTATGGCGGGGCGTTCAATTCGCGGCTGGTGATGAACATCCGCGAGGACAAGGGGTACACCTACAGCCCGCGCAGTGGCGTGATGCCCCTGCGCCAGTATGGGTACTTTTCGGTCTCGGCGGCGGTGCGGAACGATGTCGTGGCGGCTTCGCTGACGGAGATTTTCTACGAGCTCGACCGGCTGCGTTCCCTGCCGGTTCCCGCAACGGAGCTCGCCGATGCGCAGAACTACTTGACGGGCGTGTTCTCCATGGGGCTGGCGACGCAGGAAGGGCTGCTCTCGCAGTTTTCCACCGTGGAGCTGAATGAGTTGCCGGCGGATTATCTGGAGACTTACCGCGACAAAATCAGAGCGGTGACGGCCGAGGATGTGCTGGCGACGGCGCGGAAATATTTCGACTCGGCGAACATGCAGATCGTTGTGGTTGGCGACCGCGCGCAGATTGAGGAACAGGCAACACTCTTCGGCGAGGTCGAAGTCTACGATAACCAGGGGAAACGCATGGAGTAGACGCAGGCGGTTTTTGTTCCGCAGTTCGACCGGGCCGCGAGTACCTTTATCGTTGCCCCAGTCAAACGCAGGTGCTATTATCACATAGTTATGTCATTGCAGTTAAACTACCGCCGAATATTCTCCTTGCTTTCGTATCTGCTGATTCTCTGCTGTGCCGATGCTGTGCTCGCCAAGAAGAAGCCTCCAATACATCCTGTCGACTTAAATTCGGCTAGCGCGGCGGAGTTGCAGCAGGTGCCGGGGATTGGTCCGTCTACGGCGGACAACATTCTGGAGATGCGGAAGTCGTACGGCGCATTTAAGAGCGTGGATGATTTGTTGGCGATCAAGGGGATCGGCTCAAAGAGGCTGGAAAAGATGCGGAAGTATCTGACGATCGGCAAGGCGCCGCAAAGCAAGAAGGCGTCCACGAGCGCGCAAGCGGTGCCGACTCCGGCTACGGCGAAATCACCTCCCGCGAAAGCGGCCGCTGCGAAACCACCAGCCAAAAGCCATCCTCCCCCAGAAACACCGACAAAGGACGACGAAGAGCCGTAGTAGCGCGGCGCCTTCCGGATTAGCAGAGGGATTCCTCACTTCGCAGACTCCGTTCGGAATGACGGGATGTGGGCGAGCGGTGAAGTGCGGGGTAAGCGATCGAGTGGGGCGTAGTTGAGTTGGCGGAGCGCCTCCCTCCTGCGGCGGGCAGACAGTAGGCGATCCCTACGCAAGAAAAAGGAGGCGAACTAAAGAGTGGCCACTTCGTGCGTCAAAACGGCTGGTGGGTGGGCTTGGGTGTGGAGAGTTGCACGGGAACCTGGTCGGCGATGCGGATGCCGTAGCCTTCGAGGGCGACGACCTTCTTGGGGTGGTTGGTGACGACGCGGATGTCCGTGAGGCCGAGGTCGATCAGGATTTGCGCGCCGATGCCGCTTTCGTGCTGCACCATGCGCTGGCGCGCAGGCTCGCGATCGAGCTGGCCGCGGGAATGAAAGTGGATTTGCGGCAGGGTTCCGGGAGTCTCCGGCGTGTCAATGGTGTAGCCGCGGCCGGTGTGATGCAGATAGAGAAACACGCCGCGGTCTTCCTCGGCAATTTTTTCGAGGGAACGCGCCACCAGGTCCGGACAATCACACGCGGTTGATCCAAAAACATCACCAGTGAGGCAGTGGGAGTGAACGCGCACGAGCGGAGGCACGGAGCCGCTCAGTTCACCGCGAACCAGCGCGATATGCTGATCGTGGTCCACGTCGCTGGAGTAGGCGATCATGCGGAAATTGCCGTAGCGGGTGGGCAGGATGGCTTCGGCGACGCGGCGGACATAGCGCTCGTGCTGCATGCGGTAGCGGATCAGGTCCGCCACGGTGAGCATCTTCAGGTTATGCTCGCGGCAGAATTCGATGAGCTGGGGCACGCGGGACATCGTGCCGTCCTCGTTCATGATTTCGCAGATGACGCCGGAGGGATTGAGGCCGGCGATGCGCGCCAAATCCACGGAGGCTTCGGTTTGTCCGGCGCGAACGAGCACGCCGCCATGGCGGGCGCGAAGAGGGAACATGTGCCCGGGACGCGCCAGGTCCTGGGGGCGGGTCTTGGGATCAATGGCCGCGAGGACCGTGATGGCGCGGTCGGAGGCGCTGATACCGGTGGTGACACCGACCTTCGCGTCGATGGCCTCGCAGAAGGCGGTGCCGTGGACGGAGGTGTTGATCGGGGACATGAGCGGCAGGTTCAGTTCGTCGCAACGCTGCTCGGTGAGGGCCAGGCAGATCAGGCCGCGGCCGAATCGCGCCATGAAGTTGATGGCTTCAGGCGTGATTTTTTCGGCGGCCAGGGTGAGGTCACCTTCGTTTTCGCGGTCCTCATCGTCCACGAGGACGATCATGCAGCCCTGGCGAATCTCCTCGACGGCTTCTTCGACGGTGGTAAATGGGGAACGTGGTTCAGGCATAAGAAAAGAATAGAGGCAACGATATAAGGAAGTAAAGACGCAACGAACGGAAGAACCGGTGGAGCTGGGAGAGCTCAGACGAGTCGGCGTTGCGCTGAGAGGTTAGTGGAGGAGGGGGGCGAGGAAATGATAGATGGTAGCGCCAAGGAAGGCTGCGCCGGGGATGGTGAGGACCCAGGCCCACACGATGTGGCGCGTAACGCCCCAGCGCACGGCAGTGAGGCGGTGAGAAGCGCCAACGCCTACAATGGCCCCGGTGATGGTGTGGGTAGTGCTAACGGGAATGCCAAAACGCGCAGTGGTGAACAAAGTGATCGCACCGGCGGTCTCCGCGGCAAACCCGCCGAAGGGAGTGAGTTTGGTGATGCGCTGGCCCATGGTCTTGATGATGCGCCACCCGCCTGCCATCGTGCCGCCACCCATGGCGAGATGGCAGCAAATAATCACCCAGTAGGGAACCGCGTAATTCTTCATCAAGCCACCGGCGACCATGGCGGCGGTGATGATGCCCATGCCTTTTTGCGCGTCATTGGTGCCGTGACCCAAGCTATACCCAGCGGCAGAGACCAATTGCAGACGCCGGAACCAGCGGTCCACGCGGCGCGGCCGCTGATGGCGGACGACCCAGGTGGTGAGAACGCTGACCAGCCAGCCAATCAGCATGCCGAAGATGGGCGAAAGGAAGATGAAGAGAACCGGCATGGTCCAGCCATGGAGGATGAGCGCTTTAAAACCGGCGTGAACGACAGCCGCGCCGCCGTAACCGCCCATGAGCGCGTGCGAGGAGCTTGTCGGCAATCCCAGTGCGAGGGTAATGAGGTTCCACATGATCGCGCCGAGGAGGCCAGCGAGAAGCACCTTCTCATTCACCATTTCGATGTGGACCATCCCTTTGCCGATGGTGCTGGCGACGGCCGTGCCGAAGACGAACGCGGCGATGAAATTCCAGAAGGCGGCCCACAGGACGGCGCGGAAGGGCGTCAAGACACGGGTGGAGACGACGGTGGCGATGGAATTGGCGGCGTCGTGCCAGCCGTTCGAGAACTCGAAGGCGAGGGTGATGCCGATTGTAAGGGCAACGAGAGTGAAGCTGTTCACGGGAATCAGGCGTTCTTCAAGATGACGCTCTCGATGACATTGGAGACGTCTTCGCACTTATCAACGGCGGTTTCGATGACCTCGAAAATCTCCTTCCACTTGATGATCTGAACAGAGTCCTTTTCCTCTTCAAAGAGCTGAGCGATGAGAGTCCGGCAAATGCGATCGCTTTCGTTTTCGAGGCGGTTGATTTCGATGACGCGGTGGAGCGCCTTGTCCGGCGTCTCCATGGCGTGGATGGCCGCGGAGAGTTCGACAGTGGCCGCGCCGAGGACCTTGGAAAGCTCGATGGTGCCGGGGCGGACGGTGTCGATGCGGTAAAGAACGAAGCGGCTGGCGGCGGCGTCGATGAGGTCAATGACGTCGTCCATGGTGCCGCAAAGCTCGTACATGTCCTCGCGGTCGAAAGGAGTGATAAAGGTCTGGTTGAGCTTGCGGAAGATCTGGTGGGTGATTTCGTCGCCCTGATGCTCGATGGCCTTGATGCTTTGGACTTGCTCGGGGACGCCGGTGTAATGCTCCAGCATCTTAGTGAAGGCCTGGGCGCCGGAGACGATGTTTTCTGCCTGCTTTTGAAAGAGGACGAAAAAATCCCCGTCGCGCGGCATGAAGCGCTGCAAAAATCCCGGCATGTGACTCGCTCCCCCCTGAGGAGCAGAGTGTGGCACAAAGAGTCTACTCAAGAGGGGGAAGCGAGGCAAGGAAATGGGTCACAAGGAAGGGGAGAGTGCCCCGATTCATGCACGCCGCAGGGACCAGCGGCAATGGCTAGTGCCGTTCCAACTATTTGGGCCAAAAGAAGGTCCAAGCATCTGACGCGAACACGCAGAGAGTATTCTCGAATGGATTTGCTGGAACAAGTTGGAACGGCACTAGGAAGCTTCCGATGTGCTCAACCACTGCTCGATGATGGGCGCCTGGTGCGCGTCGATCTGCTCGAAGCTGACTCCCATGCCGACGTTGGGTTTCGAGTGCACGACGCGGGCAGCGACATCCACGGCCTGGCCATCATGCGTGATACGCACATGAAGCGGAGTGCCATCGAGGAAGGGATTCATCATGTCCAGATAGCATCCGTGGCGGCAAAGTTCGCTGGTGCGCGCGTTCATGGTGGATTGCGATGACGTATCGGTGATTTCGGCGGAAGCAAAGAATAAATACCGCGGCGAGCGGCGTAATTCAGGGGGCATAAGGCCTCAGGATGCGCGCAAGTTTGGGAACACAATCGCGATTGTACAGCTTCCGTGAGCATGCGCAAAGAGTTTGTGGGAATGGCTTCCGCTTGTATGCGGCACGGGCGGAAGTGTATCCGGTGATGCTGGAGGATTTTTCGAGCGGCAGGGCGGAGTGTCCGGAGAAGCAGTGAATTCACGAGGGAACCTGGAGAAGAGCCCGCATGGGAGATGGGGCGAGCGCGATTTTTATCAAAGAAACGCAGGCTTGCCGCATGAAATGAGTGGTTAGGACGGAGTGCCTTTAAGAAACATAAGACCTTGCCGAGATGGGGCGCAGCAATGCTGCGCCCCTACGAAGAAAAAGGGCGTCCGATTTCTCGGACGCCCTCTCGGTTGATCGAGTTTCTGGGCTCGCTGGTAAGGTTTAGTACATGCCGCCCATGCCGCCGGGGCCACCAGGGCCGCCGCCGGCGCCTGCGGCCTTGGATTCTTCCTTGATCTCAGCCACGAGAGCCTCGGTGGTGAGCATGAGGCCGGCGATGGACGCGGCGTTCTGCAGCGCAAGGCGGGTGACCTTCGCTGGATCGATAACGCCCATCTTGACCATATCGCCGTAGTCGCCCGTTTCCGCGTTGAACCCATAGTTCTCGTCCTTGGATTCACGGATTTTGCCGATCACGACTGCGCCTTCAAAGCCGGCGTTGTGCGCGATCTGGCGAGTGGGCTCTTCGAGAGCGCGCTTCACGATGCCGACGCCGACGAGCTCATCGCCATCGGCCTTGATCTTGTCAATGGCGGTGATGGCG
>Ga0074045_10000090_pt1 | contig 75812 bp, 66 predicted proteins | sample BogForMeECP23OM2_FD_94442 | JGI IMG/M metagenome (GOLD analysis project Ga0074045, IMG submission 94442) | Bog forest soil microbial communities from Calvert Island, British Columbia, Canada - Bog Forest MetaG ECP23OM2 | ecosystem: Environmental > Terrestrial > Soil > Wetlands ... | reverse complement strand
TATCGTGAATCCCTGCCGCGTCAGCCAATCAACCACCGCCTGAATATCCGCATCCGCCGGCCCAAATTGCGCTCCAAACTGTTCCGGCGTCAGCCACGCATGATAATTCGGCGAACTCTTGCTCTGCTGCTGCCCCAGATAGTCCTGCAGCGCGGCTTCCTGATCGTCTCCCCGCTTCAACAGCAGCAGCACGCGATTCATCGGCTGCGAATCCGCCACCACCCCGCGATCGAATTCCGCGCGCGCCAGCGGATGCACGTTCCCGCTCAAGGTGATCCGCCGCGCGTTGTCCACGGCTTCCACCACCCGCGGGCGCACCTGCGCCAATGTGTCATGAGAATGAAATGGGTCCAGGAACAGGCCCAAGAAGAAGACAAAGAGGAGCGAACCGCGAAGAACCACCCGTTGCAGGCTCATAGCCGCTCGATAATTCTGAATTTACGATGCCGCGAACGAACCCTCAGGAGCTCGCCGAATGACCCGGACGGCAAGTTCCCAAAGCGCGCGCATAATAGCACCCCGGCAATCCCTTGTCTATGACGGGACGTTCCCGCCTAGATACGCTGCCGCACAAAACCGCGCCAGCAAAGAAAAAGGCGCCCCGCCGTCGCGGAGCGCCTTTTCGGTTCCTTCTGTTCGTGTTCTTACTGGACTTGAATTGTCGTGCTATTTGAAGACGTCTTGTAATTGACGTTGCCGGCATAATTGGCGGTGACAGTGACGTTTGTCACGCCGCTGCTACCGCCGCCTCCTCCGCAACCTGCAATGCCCACCATAACGAGGGCAAACACCACGAACGCTGCGTAAGCGTATGCCCGGCGCCGTGTCTCCGGTACCCAACGCCGTCCGATCGCGAAGAGCACAATGCTCAGCACGGCGGCCAACAACGGTAGCAATGGCAAGGTTGGACGTGTTCCGCGAGCGATCGGCGGAAGCAAGGCGGATACCGTCGCGTTGATAGTCGCCGTACAAGCCGCGCCCGTCGTATTTGTCGGTGGAATGGCAGTGTAAGTGACCGGACCGGTCACAGCCGTGCCGCCCACTGTGAACGCAACTGTTCCGCCGTCCGCAGTTCCGCATGGTGCATCAGCATTGCTGGTGGTTGCCACCGTCGCAATCAATTGAACCGTCGCCGGAGGATTCGTAATCGTCCCGAGGCTGCTTTGCACCGTAGTCGTGCTGGACGCCTGCGTCAGTGTGATGGAAAGCGTGTTACTCGTACTCTTCGCGTAGTTTCCATCGCCCAAATAATTCGCGACGATGCCGTACGAGCCCACGTTCAGGTTGATCGGCTGATCTTCAGCGATGCCCAGGTTGTTCAGTGTCGCTGCGTTTGTCGCGTTTTTCTGCGTCCCATTCGGAAAGTCGTTCAATGGGTTTCCGTTGGTGCATGGTGACACCACGGGAGTGCAGGCGAAAAGCTTGACGGTTCCGGTCGGGCAGGGAACTGGCGTAGTCGGCGTCGTCTTCGGATAGTTAAAGCCGCAACCAGTATTCCCGTTGGTCACCGCGATGCCCAAAATGTATCCGAGCGCTGTGCCATAAGTGAAATTCTGGTTGCCCTTTGTTCCCGGGCCCCATGATCCATCCGCATTTTGCCCCACCCACGTGAGCGTCGTAACAGTCGGTTGGTTAGCACCACCCACCGCCGCCGTGAAGGCAAGCGGAAGCGAAGTGCTGCCTAGATGAGTTACATCTCCACCATAATGTGCTGAGATGGACGCCGCACCTGCCGGTAAGAGAGTAGTGGTAGCCGTAACCGTTCCGGCCGTGAGCGTAAACGGCCCGACGGAGCCAAGCACCGTCGTTCCGTCGCTCGCCAGCGCGGTCAACGACACATCACCCGTTGCCCCACCGCTGACGTTCACCGTCACACTGAAACTGGCCCCGGAAACCGGGGACGTGGGATTCGCACCCGACAGAGTTGTCATCGTCGCCGTGCGCCCTGCGAATGTGCCCCATTTCGTAATCAAGTTCGCCACGTTGACCGACCCCAGCCCTGTCGCTAGGTCATATCCTGTCCCCGCCACGAACGCTGGGTTATTGCTCGACACCAAAATCCCAAATGGCACCGAAGACGGTTGGCTGCAATTTAGGCTCCCCCCGACGCACGCCACGGAATTATTCCACTGTACGCCGTTTACGTTGGCCGCTTGAACGATATCGTTGAACACGCAAGCCGCATTCGGTGGCGTCGCCGAATTGCACAGCCCCGTCTTGTAGTTGTTGTCCGTTGCCGCCAACCCGTAGAGAGTAAAGTTCGCGTTGCCCTGGCGTGGCGCGGGATTCTGCCCCGTCGCCTGGCTCTGATTCACCAGCGCCATGACCCCCGCAAAAGCCGGGGTGCCAAACGAAGTTCCCCCGGCCACCTGGAAATCTTGGAATGGGGAATTCAGGTCGCAGGAAGTTGATCCATTCGTGTTGGCATCCGCCTGGCACACAATATATATGACTCCGTTCCAGTTATTGCTGGCAAAGAAAGAAATGTCGGGCTGCGTTCGCTGTGTGTATGCGACCGGAACAACGCCAACCTGCCAAGGGGGCATTTTCCATCCCCCGTTGCTGAGCACCGTATTCGTCGTTGGCGGGCAGGTATTCGGTCCGTTGGCGTTAAAAACGCCGAGCACGCAATTGCTCGGGCCGCCGCTCCCTCCCGCGAGATCGAATCCTTTGGGATCCACACTGGTACATTGCGACGGGAAGTTCGTCGCGCAAACGGAATCGTCCCACGGCGTCTCCGGGACGTATGACTGCGCGGAACGCCCCCCAGTCCCGTTCGTCAGACTCCAATATTGATTGGGGGGCGTCGTCGGAACTAATGTCGGATTAAAATCCGTCCCACCAACCGATACGTTATAAATCGTCGATGCTATGCCGTTCACCGCCAGGCCACCCGTCGCCGCGGTTTCTACGCTCCCGGAATCGCAGCCCGCCGATCCGGAATCTCCCGCCGAGACCACCACCGTAATTCCTTCCGCCGCCGCCTGCTGCCAAAGTGCGTTGTAGAATTGATTGCCCGCGGCCAGATTGTTCGGCTCGCAGCCGCCGTAACTCTCGCTCAACACCGGCGCCACGTTGTTGTCCACCGCGTACAACGCCGACAGGTCGATTCCCGCCGTTACCTGCGTTGGATTTGAACAAGTCGTCTGCGAAGTGACCAGGTAAATCTTGGCTGATGGCGCGATGGCTCCCGCCCATTCCACGTCCACGTCCGATTCGCCTTCGTCATCCGACGACCGGCCGTCGCACGAGAAATCGGTTGGTCCCACTATCCCCGGGTCCGGCCCGTTCAAAATGATCGTGAGGTTGTTACTGCTATACGCCGGACACAACGGTGTCACTCCAAACATGGTCCGAAAATCACACACGTCCTGCACGTTGATATTGGATTGCCCGACCACCGCGATGCTCTGCCCCGATCCAGTCCACTGCCCAGTCGGCACGTTATAAATCGTGTTGAAGTCCGCCGGCCCCATCGCGATATTCGCGGGGACTCCATACGTAAATAACGGCGTCAGTTTGCCGGTCGCCTTTTCCCTTCGATACTCTCCCAGCTTCCGCAATTGCGACGTCTTCGGAAAATTGTGCAGCGCAACCACGCCCTTCACCACCGGTGAGAGCGCCTGGGGGATCGCCGGTTCGCTCACGTTGGCGAAGTACTCCCCGCCATTTGCCGCGAATGTGTGAATCTCGGTGTGAAACGCCGCGCGCACCTGCCCCACGTTTCCGTTGAACTCGATCGCGTTGCGCCCCGCGGCTACCTTCGCGACTTGAAACCCCTGCCGCGCCAGCCAGTCGGTCACCGCCTGCACGTCCGCATCCGACGGCCCGAACTGCTTGCCGAACTGCTCCGGCGTCAGCCACGCTTGATAACTTCCCGAACCCTTGGAGTGTTGTGCATCGATCAATTGCCGCAGCGCCGCTTCCTGATCGTCGCCGCGTTGCAGCAGCAGCACCATGCGGTTCATCGGCTGCGAATCCGCCACCGCACCGCGATCAAATTCCGGGCGTGCGAACGGATGCACGTTGCCTTTCAACTGCACCGTCTGGGTATCATCCACTTCGAGGGTTACGCGGGAAGCCACGGCTCGGCTTTGCGCTTGTAGGGTGGGGGTTCCGAGTAGCGATACGATCAGTGCTCCCAAGAAGGCGCACATCGCTGTCGTTCTGATTTTCATAGTTTGCATTGGCTCCTAGATTTCACTGCGCTTGCACCAAAAATTTCCGGCTGGCCTGAATCGCGGACTCTCGGCCCCCATAACCAGGAGAGCGGTTCGAGCTTTCCTCTACAGATGCACCGGGAAGACAAACGGTTTTCCGGTACTTAGTCAATGTAGCCCAAGGATAAAGTGGCCCATAGCTAAAATCTTGTAACAATTTATGCATCAATTCAGCGTAAGCGGCACAGTCATCGTCGCCGCACTCGCACCGCTCGCGCCCGCAACCTGCACCGTCGTGCTCCCCGTTAAAACCGTGCTTTGCACACCCGAATCGGACGCCTGATTTCGGGTGTCCCCCGAATAGTGCGCGTCCACAGTATAAATCCCCACGCCGGGATTCAGCGGCACGTTGAATATCGCCATCCCTGCCGACACTCCCCCTGCGATGGGCACCGCGCCGCCCACCACCAAACTGACCGTGCCGGAAGGCGTTGCCCCGGAAGAATAGATCGAAACCGTCACTTGCACCCCGGCGCCCATTTGCCGCACGGAGAGCGTGGTTCTTGTGGGGAACATCTCACTCCCGCCGCCTCCTCCTCCCCCACAACCAAACAGCAAACTCGCGAAAAGCGCCGCGGACCCTTGCGCCCATCTCCAAGCTCTCACCGGGCGTTGCGCCCCGGACAAACTTCTGCCGGTTCCCCACGCAAACACACCCAGAGCCAAGGCAAAGCACCATAACCCGGCATACCCCCAGAAAGTTGCGCGTGGCATCGGGAAAATTGCTGCCGCTGGGGCCGCGGTTGTGGGCTTGAAGGTCAGCATGGCCGACTGCGGATTTGCATCCGTAACGTTCACCTGCCCCGGGTTGAACGAGCATGTATAGCCCGCCAGCGCAAAGTTTCCCGCAGGGCAGCTCAGCGTCACTGCGCCGGTGAAGCCACCCGCAGGGGTCACCGAAATCGTGGCCATTCCAGGCGCGCCGCCTTTAAAGCTGATCGGGTTTGGGGTTGCCCCAAGGAAAAAGCTGGGAGCGCCCGCATTGGCGTTGGCGGAATCCGCCGCTTGCCAGTTGTTGTCTCCGCGATAGTGAACGTGCAGGCTGTGCATTCCGCTGGCCAGCCGCACCCGAGTGCCGGCCACCGATGCGCCTGCCGCGCCGGGAAGCAACTGCAAAGCAGTCAGAAGTTGCGGCGCGCCGCCGTTGGTGGAATCCCAGAACTCCACGAATCCCGTGGGCGAAGCGAGCGTTCCATTTTTCAAGTTGCCGCTGACGCTGGCATTCAGGCTCGTCTGCGAGAGCGGGCCGCCGCTAGGTCCCTGCACCGCAATCGCCACCTGTGGCGTCCCGGGTTGCACCGTAAAGGTTTGATAAGCGCTCGAAGAAGTCGCGTTGCTGGCGTCCCCCGAATAGACTGCGTAGACCGAGGTTGTTCCACCCTGCGGCCATTCCATCTGGATGCTTGCGGCGCCCCCGGCAATCGGTATGGAACTCCCGCGCGGCCCCACCGCATCCCATAGCGTCACCGTTCCCGTCGCCGTCGCGGGACTCACACTCACGCTGAAGACGCCTTGATCCCCGAGGTTAACCGGCTGCACGGTAATGCTCAGCGTGGTGGTCGTGGATTTCGTCCCGGCTCCGTTGCCAACCACGATGGAATATGTGGATTCGTTCGGGCCGCTGCCGGAGGGCACACTGGAATAATTCGCGTCGCCGCTCCCATCGTAAATTGCGCCGATCACATGTGTGCCCGCGGAAAGATTCGCCACAATCGCCGAAGCCTGCGCCTGCGTGCCAAACAGTCCGCCAACCTGCAACGCAACCGGCCCGCTCTGCGCGACCCCGTCCACCGTGAACTGCACCGTACCGGTCGCGGCAGCCGTTCCCGAGGCGCTCACCACCGCGTGCACGCCCAGCGATTGTCCTGCGGCCACGCTGTTGGAGTTCGCGCCCACCACCACAAACGGCGCCCCCTTGCCGATGCTGAACGAACTCGCCGCCGATGTGCTCACCAGAAAGCTCGCGTCGCCGCTGTACGCCGCAATCAGCGAGTGCGTCCCCGGCGCAAACGAATAGCTGCTGGCGCCGCCTGAGGGAATGGCAACTTTTCCATCCGCCGTCAGTTCGAAAGTGCCCACCATCGTCGCCCCGTCCGTCAAAGTCACGCTGCCCGAAGCATTTCCCATTCCCGAAGCGCCGGCAACATTCACGATGACGCTCAGCGGTGCGCCGTAAGCCGCAGTGCCGCCCTGCAAGCCGTTGACGCTCACCGAAGTGTTGCTCGCTTCCGGCAAAATATTCACGGCCACGCCCGCGGAATCGCTCGCCGCAAACGTCGCATCTCCCGCGTAGTGCGCCGAAAGGTTGTAACTGCCTCCGGGCAGATCGCTGACCATCGCGGAAAACGCGCCGCCCGTCAATGCCAGCACGTCCGGAGCTGCGCCCGATGTCCCCGTGGTCAACGAAAGATTTCCTGTCGGCGTGCCGGCGCCGGCCGAAGGCGCAACGCTCCCCGTCACCGTGACCGGCGTTCCGTGCGTGAAGTTTGCCGGAAGCGCCAACGAAGTCTGCGTCGCCGTCAACAGCGCGCTGCTCCAGAAATTCGCCAGATTCGTCGCATTCACTGATCCCAGCCCCGTCGCCAGATCGTATCCGACTCCCGCCGCGCCGCCCGCCAGCACGCCGTTCACGCCATCCTGCTGCGAAGAACATCCCGGTGTGCCGCCCGCGCAGGGAACCGTATCATTCCCCGCCGTGATGTCATAAAACACGCAGGAATTCTGCGCCGACGGATTGGTCTGACTCGAAGAATCGCAACTATGCGTCTGCGCCAGCTGATAAAGCGTGTAATTGATCTGTCCCTGATATGCGCCGTTCTTCTGCTCCACCAGCGCCAGAATTCCCGCCATCGCCGGTGTGGACACCGAAGTCCCCCCGACCAGCGTCATCCCCACCACCTGCCCCTGCCCGTTGATCTGGCAAGCCGCGCCGGTGGTGCTGTTGCAATAAGCAATGTCGTCGTGGCTCGCCGCCGCGGCCAGCGCCACATCCGGCACATCGCGCATCCCGTCCGCCGGAACGCCCGTGCCCATCTGCCATGCCGGCTTCGCGTAAATCGTGCTCGCGCCGCCGCTCCCTGCCAGCAAGCTGAAATCTCCGCTGCCAAAAACGCAATTCGTGGCCGTGAGCGCCTGCCCCGGATCGCAACTCTCATTCCACGCAGCCTCTGGTATATATCCGATCGCGGACGCAAAATTCGCGTTGTTCGCGCCCCAATACACACTGGTATTCCCGCTGTCCGCGAATTCGGTTCCCCCCACCGCCACGTTATACGGAGTCGCCGCCGCTCCATTCACGGCCGCCCCGTGTGCAGCAGGAAGTCCCGCGGTCGCCGAATCGCAACCCGCCACGCCGTCGTCGCCGGTCGCCACCAGCACCGTGATCCCCTCAGCCGCCGCCTGCTGCCACAACGCGTTGTAAAATGCGTTCTGCGCCGGCGTCAGCAGCGCCTCGCACGCCCCGTACGTGTACGTCAGAATCGGCGCGATGCGGTTGTCGATTGCATACGCCGCGGCCAGGTCCACGCCGCTGGTCGTATCGGTACTTCCCGCCACCACCAGATCAATCGTTGCCCCCGGCGCGACCCCGCCGGCCCACTCCACATCCAATTGCGCTTCCTGCATGTCCACAGGCCCCACAACGCCAGGGTCCGGGCCGCTCACGATGTAATTGGGATCATTGGGCTGTGCGGAAAGAAAAATCTGCCGGAACGCCTGCACATCCGGAAGTGCGATCCCCGATTGTGCGGTGACCGCGATGCTGATGCCGGTGCCGTCAATGCCGCTGCTCAGCAGTCCCTTGGTGTTGTAGATGGCCGCGAAATCTCCCGGCGCAAGGTAGTAGACATTGCTCTGCCCGCTCGCCGTGAGATTGGCCTGCACCTGCGGCCCCGCCTGCAGAAGCCGCGGCGGCCGCTTGCCAAAATTGTTCAGCGACATCACCCCGCCGGAAATCGCGGCGAGTTGCGCCGGAATGGAAATATCGGTGGCGTTTGCCAGAAACTTTTTCCCGCGCCACTCGTAATAATGCAGCTCGCTGTGAAACGCGTTCTCCACTTGCTGCGAAGTCCCGCTGAACTCCACCCACAGCTTGCTCTGCGACGCCGGAGCCACCTGGAATCCGCTCTTCTGCAGCCACTGCCGCACCGCTTCCGCGTCAGCATCCGCCACGCCAAACCGCGTGCCAAATTCCGCCGGTGTCAGCCAGCGATGATATTCCGGCGAACGGCGGTTCTGCTGGTCATCCAGAAATTTCAAAAGAGCCCGCTGTTTTTCCACGCTCGGCGAGAGCACCACCACCATGCGCGCCAGAACATGTTGCGGTTCCACGCGCCCAACATCATCCGCAAATGAGGTCAGCGCAGGCGCAGTATGCGCGATTCGAGCCAGAGGCTGGCCAGCGTCGGCGCTATCTACCGGAGAGATTTGCTGGGCGTCGGCGAAATTCCCCAAGAACAGCCAGCAGATCACCAGAAAAACGTAACTTTGGGGCCTGCGGGCAACGGACAACTCTGTCCACCTTTTTTTGGCTCCGGTAATACGCACCCGCTGGGAGGATGGAAATACTGCCTGCAATTCGCCAGGCAGGGAGCGCGAAAAATATCCCGAAGAGAGGGACCCTGAACACCCGCAAGTTTACCTGCAGCCATTCAAGCTTACAATCCACTATAGAGTAACTACGTTCATATCTAGCCAACATCAATTCCCTCACTGCCACCCCGGAGTTCCCCACAAGGGGCCGCCACTCCACAGCTTTTCTTGCCGCGCTCGCCTCACCCCCCGCCGCTCGTTGTACAATCCATTGCACTCTCTTGGGGTCAAGCGGGCCCGCTGCGTGACTTCTTGTTTCACCACACTCGCTTGATACATCGCAGTCCGGAAAGGATGTTCATGTCTCCTCGCAAATTGGTTGTGCTTTTCTGTGTGTGCTTTCTGTTCGTATTCGCCGCAAATTCCAGCGCCCAAACCAAGCTTCTACGCTTCCCCGACGTCCACAGCGATAAAGTTGTCTTCACCTATGCCGGCGACCTCTGGCTCGCTTCCACCTCCGGCGGCCTGGCCACCCGCCTCACCGCGCATCCCGGCATCGAAGTCTTCGCGAAATTCTCTCCCGACGGCAAGTGGATCGCCTTCACCGGCCAATACGACGGCGATGAGCAGGTCTACGTCATCCCCGTCACCGGCGGCGTTCCCAAGCAGCTTACTTTTTATCCCGCCCGCGGCCCGCTCACCCCGCGCTGGGGCTACGACAATCAGGTCTATGGCTGGACCCCCGACGGCAAGTCCATCGTCTTTCGCTCCCTCCGCGACCATTTCGATCTCGGCGATTGCCGCCTCTACACCGTCTCGCTGGATGGCGGCCTGCCAACGCCCCTGCCCATGCCCAAATCCGGCGCCGGCGATTTCTCTCCCGATGCCTCGCAAGTCGTCTACTCGCCACTGTTCCGCGACTTCCGCACCTGGAAGCGCTATTCCGGCGGCTGGGCGCAGCAACTCTACATTTTCGATTTGAAGTCCCACGCCGCCGAAAAAATCACCGACGACCCGCGCGCCCATCGCGATCCCATGTGGGTCGGCGGCAAAATCTTTTTCTCCTCGGACAAAGACGACACTCTCAATCTCTACGCTTACGACATCGCATCGAAAAAGACCGAGCAGCTCACCCACAGCACCAAATGGGACGTGCGCTGGCCCAGCACCGACCACAAGAATCAAATCGTCTACGAATCCGATGGCGAGCTGAACATCTACGACATCGCGACCAGCCAATCCAGGCAAATCTCCATCACCGTTCCCACCGATGCGCTGGCCATGCGCCCTTCGCAAGTTTCCGCGGCCGCCAACATCGAAGCCTTTGGCCTCAGCCCCAAGGGTGAACGTGCCCTGTTCGTCGCACGCGGCGACGTCTTCACCGCGCCCATCGAGAAAGGGCCCACACGCAACCTCACCAACTCCTCGAACGCCCACGAAAAAGAGGCCCAGTGGTCACCGGACGGCTCGAAAATTCTATTCATCTCTGATCTCGACGGCGAGGAAGAGCTCTACACCATCAATCAAGACGGCTCCGGCAAGCCCGACGAACTCACTCACGGCTTTCACGCCATGCTCTTCAATCCACTCTGGGCGCCCGATGGCAAGCGCATCGCCTTCTCTGACAAGGACAACAAGCTCTACGTCCTGACCCTCGACGACAAAAAAGTCTCTACCATCGCTGAAAATCCCCGTGGCCGCGTCCACGATTACGCCTGGTCTGCCGATGGCGGCCAACTCGCCTATTGCCTCGACAATCCCAACAATTTCAGCTCGATCTATATCTGGACCGTCGCGGACAACCAAAGCCACCGCGTCACCAATGAATATTTCGACGCCTCCATCCCCAGTTGGGACCCCGAAGGTAACTATCTCTATTTCATCAGCACCCGCACCTTCTATCCGCAACTCAGCATGATCGAGTTCAACTACGCCACCAATCGCGGAAGCTCCCTCTACGCTCTCGCTCTCCGCAAAGACACCAAAAATCCCTTTCCTCCGGAAAGCGACGAAGTGACCGTGGCCAAGGAAGGCGAATCCGCCGCCGACAAGGGCAAGGACGCCGACAAAGACAAGAAAGAAGAGAAGAAAGACGCCAAGAAGGAAGCCAAAAAGGAAGAAAAGAAAGACGAAAAGAAGCCTGAGAAAAAGAAGGAGTACATCCACATCGATTTCGACGGCCTCTCCGACCGCGTCACTCGCGTTCCCGTGGACCCCGACAACTATTCCCACATCGTCGCCACCAAGGACTACCTCCTCTACTCGCGCGACGGCGCTCCCTTCTACGGCCGCGAGCCCTTCCCGGATTCCAACTTGATGATCTTTTCCTTGAAAGATCGCAAGGAAACAGTCCTGGCGGAGAAGATTCAAAACTTCGACATCTCCCAGGACGGCAGCAAAGTCATCGTGAAGGATGAGTCCGGCTACAAGCTCTACGACGCCAAGCCGGAAGGGAAGTCCAGCCCCAAGCCCATCTCCACCGCCAACCTCATGGTCGACCGCGTCCCTCACGACGAGTGGGTCGAAATGTACAACGAAGTCGGCCGCCGCTACCGCGACTACTTCTACGTCCCCAACATGCACGGCTACGACTGGAATGCCCTGCTCGCCCAATACCGCCCGCTGGTGGATTACGTCGCCCACCGCTCCGATCTAAATTACGTCCTTGGCGAACTGGTCGCCGAACTCAGCGTCTCCCACGCCTACATCGCGGGCGGCGATTACGACATGCCCAAGCGGCCCCAGGTCGCTCTGCCCGGCGCGCGCTTCGAACTCGACGCCGCTGCCGGACGCTATCGCATCGCCAAAATCTTCCGCGGCCAGAATCAGGAGGAGATTTACCGCTCGCCGCTCACGGAAGTCGGCGTGGACGTCAAGGAGGGCGATTACATTCTCGCGATTGATGGCCAGGATCTGACACCCAAGGACAATCCCTACAAGTTCCTCCGCAACAAGGCCAATCGACCCGTGCAGTGGACCGTAAATTCCAAGCCCACTCTCGAAGGCTCGCACACTATCACTTACCGCCCGATCACCAGCGAAACCAACCTCATCTACCTCGAATGGGTTGCCCACAACCGCGAAGCCGTCACCAAGGCCACCGACGGCAAAGTCGGCTACATCCACATTCCCGATATGGGCGACGAGGGCATCCGCGAATTCATCAAGACCTACTATCCGCAGATCCGCAAGCAGGCCTTGATCGTGGACGTCCGCGGCAACGGCGGCGGCAACATTTCGCAGATGCTGATTGAGCGCCTGCGCCGCCAGTTGCTCGGTGTCGAATACGATCGCCTCGACAAGCAGACGGAAACCTATCCCGACTCGGTTTTCTACGGCCCGAAGGTTTGCTTGATCAACGAAACCTCCGCATCCGACGGCGACATATTTCCCTACATGTTCCGCCAGGCGGGACTCGGTCCTCTCATCGGCAAGCGCACCTGGGGCGGTGTCGTAGGCATCACCGGGCGAGGGCCACTGCTCGATGGCGGCATAGTCTTCGTGCCCGAAGCCGCCACCGGCTCCGTCGCCGGCCAATACGTCATCGAAGGCCACGGCGTGGACCCCGACATCGTCGTCGAAAACGACGCAGCCTCCGTAATCGACGGCCGCGACCCGCAACTCGAGCGCGGCATCTCCGAAATCCTAAAAGCCCTGCAAGCCAGCCCGAAGGCGTTACCACCGCGCCCCCCAGACCCGGTGAAAACACCCAAACACTAGCCCCAAACGGACTGTGCGTTGTCATCCTGAGGCGACCCGACGAGGGTCGCCGAAGGACCTCAACCCAAACGCTCAGCAAATTGTTATGTGGGAATACTTCGTCGTACAAACTGCGCACTCACGCCGTTACACATTCCCGCCAGAAAAAATAATCCCGATCCGCGCCGCCGGCTTGCCCTTCCGCACTCGTTGATTCAACCCCGGCACTCCACCCGCCCGCAACAGCGGCGCCAGCGCCACCGCACTCGAAGGCTCAATCACCAGTTTCATCCGCTGCGCCACTAACTGCATCGTCTCCACAATCTCTTTTTCGCTCACCAGCAAAATCCCCGCCGCCTGCTTTCGCAGTATCGCAAACGTCCGCGGCGCCAGCGAAGCCCGCAGCCCATCCGCGATCGTATCGCTCGATTCCATCGCCTGCAGCGTCCCGGTCTTCAATGATCGAAACGCATCGTCGGCCAGCTCCGGCTCGCAACCATAAACGCGAACTTCCGGCCGCAAGCCGTGCGCGCCCAAACAAGTTCCGCTCAACAACCCGCCGCCACTCGCTGGCGCCAGCACCGCGTCCAGATCGGGAATCTCTTCCAGCAACTCCTTCGCGCAGGTCGCTTGCCCCGCGATAATGCGATCGTCGTCGTAAGGATGGATCATCGCCGCGCCGGTTTCCGCCTGGATACGCGCCGCCGTCTCCGCGCGCGCGGAGACTTTAGGCTCGCAAAAGGTGATCTTCCCTCCATACGATTCCACCGCGCGGCATTTCACTGCCGGCGCATTCCTCGGCATCACAATCCACGCGGGAATCCCGCGCCACGCGGCCGCGCAGGCCACCGCCGCGGCATGATTTCCGCTCGAATGCGTCACCACGCCGTGCGCCGCCTCTTCGTCCGTCAGGGAAAAAATCGCGTTGGTCGCCCCGCGAATCTTGAACGATCCCGTCTTCTGCAGATTCTCGCACTTGAAAAAAAGCACCGCGCCGCTCATGGCGTCAAACGACCGGCTGGTCATCACCGGCGTCCGGTGAATCCGCCCCCGGATCCGCTCATGGGCCTCCTCGACAGTCTTCCAGTCGATGGACGTCCCGCCCAAATCCGGCCTGGTGTTCGCGCTAGCCATACCCCCAGTGTAGTGCAAATTACCCCCACCAGAGCAACGCCCGGCGCCAGAAAGTAGCCCTCGAATCCCCCCAGAATGCCCCCAGAATACCTTGACCCCCGCGCCACGAGTGCTATTCTTAAGTTAAAGAGATTCCCGTAGGCGCGAACCCCTCCCCGCGGCCCGCGATAATTACATGCCTCCTTCTGAACGCAGACATCTCGAGCGTTATCGCCTGCGCATTCCCATGCGCTTTCGCACCATCAATCTGGCCGGCGACAAAAGTGAACATTTCACCGAAGCGCTCAACGTCTCCCGTGGCGGATTTTTCTTTGTCACCTCGGCGCCCTTGCAAGTCGGCATGCCCATCGAAGCCACCATCAAGATGCCCGCTGAAGTAACCGGCGGAAAGCCCGACGAAACCCATTGCAAGGCCCGCGTCGTCCACGCCAAGGCCGACTCCTACAGCGACGGCCGCATGGGCTTCGGCGCGGAAATCGAAGCCTACATAGACGCCGAAAAGCCCAAATCCCACGGCCCCGAACTAGTCAAGCCCCCCGCTCCCAACTCGCGAAACAAATCCTGAACCTGGATGCCGCACCCTACTGGTAGCATGGGGTTCAGCCTGCGCTCATCACCGCGCAAATCAACACCCGTGGGTGCCGCACCCTTCGATTTTAAGGGTGCGGGTTTTCTTTTCTCTTCAATCAGTGGAAATCGGATCCGACGCTAATTCTTCGATCCTGAGAGGTTAATCGTGGTTTTTCCCGCGCCAACATTCTCGAACCGGTCGTAAGCCCGCACCGCAATGGTGTGCTCTCCCGGCGTCAGCTTGCGCACCGTAAACCGGTAGTTCTCCGTCCTGCTGTCGCTGATCCCCTGCACCGGCGCCAGCACGATCCATTCGCCGCCGTCCACGCTGTACTGCGCTTTCTCGATGCTGCTGGCGGCATCCACCGCGGTGAACTCGAAATCGTACGAAACACCCGTCGAACGATCCGCGTTCATCCCCGTTGCGCTGCCCTCCAGCTTCTGAATCACCGGCGGCGTGTTATCAATCTCAAATCGCTCGCTCTCACGCTCCGTCTTCAATGCCACATTCGGCGGATTCGAGGCCACATCGCTGGCCACAATCTTCAAGTAATACGCCCCGTCAGGCATGGCCGTGGTGTCCCACGAATAAAATTTCTGATCGAGGTTGTCCTTCAGTAGCAGCCAATCACGCTGATTTTCCCCGCGAAAATAAACCGAGTAGCGCAGCTCGTCGTCATTGTCGTCATGCGCCGTCCACAAAACCGTTTCGTAGCCCTTCTGCAAAATACCCTGCGGCGGCTGATCGAACTTTGTATTTGTGGTGGTGATAATCGTGCCCAGCGGATTGGGCGCCGCCGGCTGCTTCAAATTCACATTCGCGATCTGCCCGGTGATAACCATCGCCGCCTGCGCTCGCACTCCTGGATCCTGCATCGCAATCCCATCAATCACCGGCGCAACATTTCTCGGCAAATACGCCGCGCTCACCCAATCGATCCCGTCGCCCGGCCGGCCGTCGTGAATCACCGCTTTCCATTGCAGGAATCGCGCCGCCGGCGCCTCGATCTGCGTACCCGGCGCAGTGTACGGCCCGAACCACCGCGACCACTCTTTCCCCGGATCCTCGGTGTTCCCGCTGCGCACAAAAAATTCCAGCCGCGGTTCTTTGCTCTCTTTTCCGCCCTTTGCCGCCCCGTTTGCCGCTGCGTTCGATGCTGGGGGACCCCACCACTCAATCCGGCCCCATTCCGAAAAAAGTTTCGCGTCAAACGATTGCGACTCAAACGTCCCTTCGGTTTCGTACTCTGGTCCCAGCGAAAAAACTTTCCCCGGATTCGCCGTGCACAGATAAACCTTGCCATTGCCGGTCCGCGAAATCCCCGTGATCTGCGCCGAACCCGATTTCGCCAACTGTGCGTAAACGCCGCGGCCATCAATCACCAGCAGCGACCCGTTGTTCCCCGTGCCCGCCAGCAGCCTGCCGTCCGAATTTAGCCCCAGCGCATAAACAATCTCTTCCCGCGAACTCCAGATCTCTTCCGGCGCGCCCTCCGTCGTAATGCGATAGATGCTGCTCGAAATCGCCTGCGGAAACGCCAAAAATGGCACTCCGCCTTGCGCGCCCATCGGCGTCACATTGGTAATTGTAGTCGTGCCCTGCGAAGTGGTGATGACCGCCGACGGCGCGTTCCCCCCTGCGCGCGATTTATCGCCAATCGCCGACACGTACAACGTCCCGTCAGAACCCGTCACCAGCGAAGTCACCTCGCGCTTCGCCGTCTCATAAATAACAAACCCCTCGGCAACGCTCTCCTCCGGCGTTTTCTTTTTCGCGGCCCGCTCCGCGCTGCGCGTGATGCGCAGCACCCGCCCGTTCGGCTCGGTCCCCGCCAGCAAATTCCCCTTGCCATCAAACCCCAACACTTTGATGTGCGCTTCGTCGCTGGCGTAGTACAACTCGCCCTTGCCGTCCGGCGCGACGCTGTACACCTGCCCCTTGTCGCCCGTCGCCACATACAAAGTTCCGTCCGCCCCAAACGCCAGGTCCCAGATGTATTTCGTCTTGGGGTCGAAAAACACGCTCTTCTCGCCCGCCGCGGAAACCTTATAAACCTTGCCGTCCGGCGAAGTCGCCACATACAACGTGCCCTTGCTATCGAACGCGATCGATTGCACCAGCAAATCCGTGGACTCGAACACCGTCTTCGGCTTCCCTGTGCCCTCAAACCGGAACACCTTCGCCGGCGATCCGCCGCCCGCGTACAACACGCCGTTCGCGTCCGTCTTCAACGACCACAGATACGACGCATCGGCATCCGCCAGCAGCGTAAACTTCGGCGCCAGCTCCAGGTGCCCGTCGCTGCGCACCGCCACGCCCTTCGCCGTGCCCTTCTGAAACTCTTCATACGTGGATTGCCGCCAGCGCCGCGTATGCTCCGCCAGCAACGAAGTCGCTGCGATTCCCAACATCAGGCACGGCACGATTACTCTATAAAAGCGCTTTGGCATAAAAGGGTTCACCGGATTTGCAAATTCAATGAGATCAGCCCAGACACCGGGCCGCCCAGCGCAATCGAAGATTCACTCGCCAGCGATTCGCGCAGCACCTGCACGCTGCCCGGCGCCGGCCGCCCATCCACAACATTAATTTGCGAGAGCGGTACGTTGGGCAATTCCTTGTCGTCCCACACCAGCGTCGGCGCCGGCACAAACAGCCCCACGTACAGCCGATCGTTGTGCCGCTCGCGGTTGATCACCTTGATCAATTGATCCAGCCCGTCGGGCCCGCCCGCGCCGCCCATGCCGGCAAACATAAATCCCCGCGAAGCCCGATTCATCAGGTCGGCATCGCTCACCAGCACGCGCAAAGTCGTACCGCGCGCCATCTGGTCCGGCACGCGCACGGTAGTTTCCTCGATGCGCGCCGGCCCCCGATAAGGCCGCAGCAGCACCCGCACCTTCAACGTTTCTCCCGGCGCAGCCTCGCCCTTCTCCAGCCACGCGCTGTCCACCGAGAACGACTGCCGCCCCGGCAAACTTTCCACCCGCAGCGTGATGTGCTCCACGGTCGGAACTTCGTAATTGTTGGTGAACAGCCGCCCGAACGCGTTCTGCACCACCATCGCAATCGGCAAACTGTCCGGCGACATGTTGTCCGTCGGTGCCACCGTGGTTTCAATCTGCACCGGCACGTGGCCCTTCAACCGAATCTCTCCCGTCAAATGCAGCGTGGTTCCTTCTCCATACAAATAGTTCTGGCTCACGCCGTTGAACGTCGTCAGCGCCACCAGCAGGGGCGTCAGCTTCGGATGATTCACCACCTCAAAGTGCAGCTTTTTTTCCGCCCCGCCCGCCGCAAACGTCAGGTCCAGCGGAATCATCGTTGGCGGCGCGCCCAGCTTGCCCGTCACCGCCGTCAGATGATCGCCGGTAATCGTGCCGATCGACCCGCCCATGTTCACAATCTTCGTCGAAGCCAGCTGCGAAGAAAGTGTCGTCACCACTCGGCTGCGCGCCATTGGCATCTGCACATCGCCAAAACTCAGGAACGGATGCCCACACAGATACACCTTGTCGCCGCGCACCGCGGTCACTGTGCAAGCCGAATTGATCGAAGCGTCGCCTTGCACCAGTACCATTCCAGCCATGTCTCCCGCTTGCAGTTGCCCATCGTCCGGCCGCGCTTCCGCTGTTCCGCCCTGCGCGGCCACGAATCCATAGCTTTGCAGTTGCGACGCAAACGGCTGCAGCGCCGCAGGCTGAAATCCCGAAAACACCAGCGGCGTCTCAATCGCCTGCAGCGCCGCGCCGCTGGGCAATCCGCCCTGCGCCACCGCGTTATTCGGGAGGGCAAACTGTCCCGCGCCCTCCGCCATTCCCGCTCGCTGTTCAGGAGGATGCAAAATATCTTCAATCGGCGTGACGCCGGCGATCGCTTCCTTGGTGAAAATTCCCAGCTTCAATGACAGCGCCCCGGCCAGCTTGCCAGCCAGATACACCGGGCTGCCGCTCATTCCCGCCACCACGCCGGTGTGCTCCACCTTCGGGCCCTTCAACTCCACCAGGATGATCGACTGCTTCGGCCCCAGAAAATTCGGCATCACCCCGATCACCACCAGGTCAAACTTTTCCACCTGATCCCCGGCAAACACCGTGTACGCATACCCCTGCATCCCCGGCCGCACCTGCGCCAGGGGCAAAATCTCGTTCGATTCAGGAGGAGCGGCGGCCAAAGCAACACCCGCGACAAGTGTCGCAAATGAAAGGGAATACGCGATGCGCTGGAAAAGACGAGCCATAAGCAGAGGAATCAACCCCCGAAAAGTGAAGCAACGTGAGCGCCCATGATACCGGGCAGGCCCCTGGTACGCAATTCAACCCCCTGCGTAGCCGGCCTAGTCCCACAGGCTTAGACGTCCTAGAACTCGATGCGGTGTCAGACCGCCTCGGTTGTGTACCTCTTGCCTTGTGTGGGAGGATGGGCCAGACCGACTGAGGAGGAATTCATGTCCGAACCCACGAAAGAAGAACTGCTAGCCCGCATCGCCGAACTCGAGAAAAAAGCCGAAGGCCGCAAAAAGGGCACCCTGGAATTTCGCGTCGGGGAAAAGGGCGGCGTCAGCGTCTACGGCCTCGGCCGCTTCCCGGTCACGCTCTACTACGAACAGTGGATCCGCCTGCTCGACGTCTCCGGCGACCTCCGCGCCTTCCTCGAAGAAAACAAGCCCCGCCTCAAACTAAAAGAAGTGTAGCTCACCCCTTCAGGGGTGAGGGTTTCCACCACCCCAGCAAGATCGTGCCATGGCCAAGGAACCCCTCGGGCCCTAAAGGCCCAACGACAACGTCTTGCTATCATCGGCATCCATCTGAAACGAATACCACTCCATAAACAAAAATAAGGACAGCCCCGAAAGGCCGTCCTCATAAACCAAGAACTCAAAACTTCCAACTTAAAACTTCCTCAATCCATGTGATGCATCGCGAAAATCTTGTCCGTCGAATCCTCATACGGATACACGTGCACCATCCATCCGAAAATCATCGGATGAAATGTGCCGCCCGCCGCGTCGCAGGCTTCCTGCGTGGTGATGGATCCATGCAAACCAAACTTGGTGTAATCCGCCGTCATCCGCTGGCCTTTTGGCGGCATGCACAGATTCGTGTGCAGGTGCCAGGTGGCAATGCTCAACGGCACGCGCTCGTTTAGCTGCTCTTCGTTCGCCCGCTTCGGCATCGTGTACATCGCGCCCACCAGTTCGTATCCATCCGTCGCCTTTTTGTAGAGCAGGGAAGTGGGCCGCGCAGGATCAAACGTAAACGCTTCCAGAAACCCGTTCGTGTAATTCGTGAAGTGATACTCCGGCTGTGGCACATTCGGCAGAAAAATCTTGTACCCGTCGTTCAGCGCTACGTGATAGTCCTTGTATTTCGCAATCCCCGCACGCAACTCCTTCACAATTTCGTCGGCGCGCGCCGCATCCGCCGCCGTTTGTGGCCGCGTTGACGTCATGTACATGTGTGCGCTGTTGCCGTGCTGCATGTGCGCCATATCGTGGGTGGCGGCCTGCTCCGAGGACTTCGCGTCATCCATGTCCATGGACATGCCGGGCATTTTGCTGTGATCCATCGGCTGCGCTTGTTCTTGCTGCTCCATCGTGCCAGCATCGCCAGGACTCGCCGTCATAACCGGCGGATGGTGATTCGGAATCGCGGCAAGCACCACGCCCACCACAAAAAGCGCTGCAAAGCCGATCGCGGCCTTGGTGAGCAACTGCATAATCGCACTACGCGGTAACATAACAACTCCTTACAATCTCTTGGACGTATCGCCCTCTACTGGCTTCTCGTCCTCCATCAATGATACGAAGCACCCCCTGACTATCTTTCACCCGATTTCCCTGAGAGTTCTCCCGGAAAACTGTCCCGCAGTACAGGCCCTTTGGAGTGCGGGAGCTCTGCTCCCGCTTTTATGGCGTAGAAAGTGCCTCCCAAATCATCCTTCAGGCGAAGCTGTAACACTCTCAAAAGCGGTGGCAGAGCCACCGCACTCCAAATCTCCCCATGCTAAAATTCCTACGCCCATGAAAACCGAAATCATCCACCCGGTGAAATCTCTCTCCGGCCCGCTCGAACTTCCCGGCGACAAATCCATCTCCCACCGTTACGCCATGATTGCTGCTCTAGCCAACGGCACCAGCGAACTCCGCAATTTCGCCGCCGCCCGCGATTGCCACAGCACCCTCGGCTGCATGAAAGCCTTAGGCGCGGACATCAAAGTCGAAGGCACGGCAGTCAAAGTCACCGGCCACGGCCTCCGCGGCCTCAAATCCAGTTGGCGCTCGCTCGACGCTGAGAACTCCGGCACCACCATCCGCCTGCTTTCCGGCATCCTCAGCGGCCAGCAGTTCACCACCAAAATTTCCGGCGACGCCTCGCTGCAAAAGCGCCCCATGAAGCGCGTGGTCACTCCGCTGCGCCAGATGGGGGCCGACATTCGCGCCAAGGACGACAATTTTCCGCCGCTCGAAATTCACGGCGGCAAACTCCACGCCATCCATTACGAGATGCCCATGGCCAGCGCGCAGGTAAAATCCGCTGTCCTGCTGGCGGGTCTGTACGCGGAGGGCATCACTCAGGTTACTGAACCAGCGAAAACCCGCGATCACACCGAACTCGCCCTGGAAGAGTTTGGCGCGCACATCGAAAAACGCGGCCGCACCATCGCCATCCACGGCCTGGCCGGCAGCAACGGAAATGCCGGGCTGCAACCGAAATCACTCGACGTGCCGGGAGACATTTCCTCTGCGGTCTTTTTTGTCGCCGCGGCGTCGTTCTTGCCGGACTCGAATCTGTATATTGCCAACGTCGGCCTGAATCCCACCCGCTCCGCCATCCTCGATTTCTTCCAGCAGATGGGCGCGGCGCTCAGCGTTCTGAATTTGGAGAGCAAGCAAGGTGAACTCATCGGTGATCTGTCCGTGAAAGGTGCGCAACTGAAAGGCGGCGTAATTTCCGGCGACCTGGTTCCGCTTTTGATTGACGAACTGCCCATGCTCGCCGCGCTTGGTCCTTATACCGAGCAGGGAATTGAAATCCGCGACGCCCAGGAACTCCGCGTAAAAGAAAGCGACCGCATCGCCGCTCTGGCCGAAAATCTCAAGCGCATGGGCGCCCATGTCGAAGAACGTCCCGACGGCCTCCGCGTCGAAGGCCGTAGTGCCGGTAGATTGCATGGTGCCGAGATCAATCCGCGTGGCGACCACCGCATCGCCATGGCCTTTGCTGTAGCCGCGCTAGCAGCCGAAGGCGATACGCGCATACTCGATGCCGATTGTGCAGGCGTCTCCTATCCCACCTTCTTCACCGAACTCCGCCGCCTCGCTGGCTAACCACTCTGCCCGTCAAACCCGAAGCTTCTTTTAGCGCGCACAACTGTTTTGGTCCGCTCGGGGTCCATTCGGACAGTTGCGCAATTGGAAAAATCTCGCCGACTCCTTCTCTCGCCGCACCTTTACAGGTCTTAGACTTAAAACAAGGCAACTCCAGACTCACAGGGGGGAGGTCACTGCTTGGCTCCGGCGTACGTTCATTTGCTCTCAGCGTGGTTCAGTTCGGACGGCGCATGGATCGCTGTGGCTGCCGGTGTCGGCGCTCTTTTGGGGATCTATCTGTTCTGGAGCGGGTTCCGCAAGTTGCGCTTCAAGCGCTTGATTCTGAACACCCCTCTTTCCCGCATTCGCAGCGCGTCCATCGGGCTCGTTGAAGTCAACGGTTCTCCCGTAGGTCCCTGCGTTCTCACCGCTCCGGTAACGGGGGACCCTTGCTTCTACTATCGTGTCCAGGCATGGCAGTGGACAGAATCTGGCGATAAGCACGAATGGCATTCCGTTCTCGACGAACGCATGTACGTGCCCTTTTTTCTCGACGACAGCAGTGGCCGGGTCCTGGTGGATCCCCTGGGCGCGGATATGGATGTGCACCGGAGCTTTTTCGACGAAGTCGGAGCGTCTATCTTTCGCATGCCTGAACTCCTGCCTCCGCACTTGCGCGATTTTCTGTTGAAGCGCGGCCTTGTGCCTTACGAAAAATTGAAAATCGAGGAGCACGTAATCCCGCAAGGCTTCCCGCTCTTTGTTTTTGGCACCCTCGGCGAAAACACCACCGGCAACTCGTGGTCACCGCGCCCGCACTTCGGCGCATCCTCGAGTGATCGCATGGATTTTAATTTCGACGGCGGCTCCGGCTTCAACCTCACCTTCAACCTGGGCTCGAGATCGCGCACTCGCTTAAGTAGCCAGGCAACCGCGCTGATAGATCAGTTCAGCCGCCTGGCCGAGAGTCAGGGGACTACAACGTACCGACTCCTGGGCGGCAGTGTCCAGACCGGTGTCATCGGTCGCACAGCTACGGCGGTGAAGGAGAATGCACCACCCGGCGCGGCTCAGGGAACAAATCCTCACGCACCGCCGTCTTCAGACAAGTCTGCCTCTGGCGCCTTCGATCTTCATCCAAGCGCCGCCATCGGCAAGGGCGAACGCCACGAACCATTCACCATTTCCTGGCATAGCCAGCGGGAAATTGTCGGAAAGCTCGCGTGGCAATCCACGGCCTCCATTTGGGGCGGACCGCTGCTGACACTGATATGCCTCTGGTTTCTGAAGAGCTATTTCGAATTTATTCAGTAGCGTCTCGAAAGGAGCGGGCAGCAGGTGATCTTCTATCTTCTGATACTGTTCGGTGGCGGCGGCATGATCGTTTACGTGGCCACCATCTACAATGGCCTGGTTGCGTTGCGCAACGACATTGATAAATCGTGGGCCAATATTGATGTCCTACTGAAACAGAGGCACGATGAAGTGCCGCGGCTCGTCGACGTTTGCAAAGGGTATATGCAGTACGAACAGGCGACACTGCAGGGCCTTGTCGAAGCGAGAACCCGGTATCTCTCCGCCTCCACGATTGAACAAAAGGTCCAGGCCAGTGGAAATTTAAGCGCGTCGGTAAACAGGCTCTTTGCGGTTGCGGAAAATTATCCGGCCCTGCAGGCGAATGTTTCGTTTCTCGAACTTCAGAAGCGCATCAGCGAACTGGAAAACCAGATTGCCGACCGCCGCGAGTTTTACAACGACGCGATCAATCTGTTCAACACACGCATTCAGCAGATGCCGGACACAATTGTCGCGCGCTTTTTCGGCCTCCAGCCAAGACTTATGTTCGTGGTAAGCGCCGCTGAAAAGGCCCCCGTGCCTGTCGCACTGAGCGCACCTCGCCCCTGAAAGAGCAGGCGAATCAGCAACGGCCCACAACCCTGAATTCGGAGAACCCAGTCAACGGCACTTGCGGGCACTTACTGCTCGGTCGAGGGGGGTATCACGCGCGGCGGTTGCGGCGGTGCCGGCACCGCCGGCGGACGAGGTGGCATCACGATCGAGGTGCGCTGTAGCGAGATATTTCCGTAGCTGGTCTTCAACGTAATCTTTGGGCCTTTGCCGCTGCCGTATTTGCCCGCTAGATGCGAGTCTCCTGATTCAGTTTTTGATGCCCCGAGTCCAGGAAATTCCGAGCTGATTTCGCAGTTGTGGCAATCGGCTTGAATTTCAAAGTTGGCGCTTCCCGGCACCGTCAGCGAAATCTCCGACGACGAATTCGTAATCTGCACATCTTCCTTGGGAGCCGAAGAAAACCGCACGCTGACCGATGCATTGCGATTGTCAATGTTCAGCTTGCCGCCGGCATTCTCCACGTTGATTTCGGAGTCCCGCGTCCGCAGCGTCAAATTCCCGGGCGCATCCACGATATCCAGATTCCCGGAGCCCGCTTCCATGTGCCCCGCCAGCGCCGAAAGTGTCAAATCCGCTTTCGCGGAGACCATTCGCACGCCCTTCAGTACTTTGTCCGCGCGCACCGGCCCGTAAAAGTCGCCGTCCACGGTCAGGCTGCCGCTGGCGTCGTTCACTTCAATCTCGCCGCCCTTGCCGGAAACCTTGACGTCGCCTTTGGTGTCCGAAACTTTGGTGTCGCCCTTGCGCATCTCCACGTTCACTTCACCGGTGGTTCCGCGCACGTCCACATCGCCATTGGAGTTGGTAATCGTCACATCGGCGGCGATCCCGGTGACCGTAACGTCGCCCTTGTCGGTCTTAATCGTCAGCACCGATTTTTTCGGCACGGCCACTTCCAGATCCACGCTGATCCGTGAATCCGAAAGATCGTAGCCGCCCGGGCGCACCTCAAATCCGTCGCCATTGGGAGCAATGTCCACCGACACGGGCTCGGCCATGCGCGCCCCTTGCGATTCGCTCCAGGTGCGCACTATTTTCTTTGCGGTCACCCGAATCTCGTCCTCATCAGAGCCGCGCACCCTGATATCGCCGCGCCCGTTGTGCACCATCACCCGGGCATTCGCGGGAATTTTCTTCGGCGCAACATCAACGTCATACGAAAACGTGTCGCCCACTTCCACAACGCCGCCAATTTTTTCCTTGGTGTAGTCCACACCGACCACGGTTCCCAGCAGCGCCAGCATCCCCAGCACCAGCAGAACTTCGCCGCCAGTAATCCCCCCGCCGTCTCCGGCGCCAAGCCTGCGGCCCGCGGTGCGTTCGTACAGCTTCACCGCGCCCCAGAAAATAATCATCAGCGGCCACCAGCGCGCGAAGAAGCCGTGCAAGTCCAGGTGCCCGTAGTTGTGCAGCAGGAGCAGCACGCCAACGGAAAGTAGCACCAACCCGGAGAAGAATCCGCTGCTACGCGAGCGAGTGGCCATGGATCGTTATTGTCCCTGCGAAGAGTGAGGAGTTTGTGGCGTGCCCGCGAGAGGCGCCGGTGGCGCGGGCGGTATAGCCATCGGTGGGGCCGGACTGACATGCCCATCGCGCGACGCCATCGAGGAAGCCAGGTGCAGCACTCCAATGACGATCAAAATCACCGGCCAGGTGCTGCCAAAATAAAATCTTCCGCCGTGCATCTCGCTCAGCAGCCACAGAACACCCAGCGTAATCACCACCGCCGGCCCGATATAACTTCGAATCGTGCAACTTTGGCAGTTGCATCTTGCGCGGCCACTCATCCGGTCCTCCGTTCAGCTCTTTCCGCTTGCGCGATTTTTCAGCATGAAGAATCCGACCCCGATCAACAGCAGCGGCACGAAAACCTGCCGCAGGTGAAAAAATTCAAAAATGCCGAAGTTATTCAGCAGAAACAGCGCGCCCACGCCGATCAAAATAATCGGGCCCAGCGGGCGTTGCGAACTCCAATTTTCAAATGGATCCGTCAGCGGCGCGCCGGTCAGCCGGGCCTTGGCCGAGCGCATCGCGTCAATCGCCATGTAAACGGGAAACACCACCAGCGCGAAAACCAGAAAATCCTTGATGCCTTCGCCCATGTCGCTGGCAATTCCCAGGATAATCGCGCCAAAAATCACCACGTGCATGATGGCCTTGTTGTACTCGCCGTTGTAAATCGCGCCCAGCCCGGGAACAAAGCCCAGCAAAAACGCCACTGCCGGGCTGTGACCCTGCCGCGGCGGAATGGCTGGCAGCGCATAGCTCGCGGGATTTTCCGCAGTTGCCGGCGCGACTCCTGGCGTTGCTGGAGGAAGGGCCGCGGGTGCCGGCGGCAGACCGACATGCTGCGCCAGGCAATCTTCGCAATACAGCGCGTCGCGCACCTTGTGGGTGCACTCCGCGCACATCGCCTTGCCGCAATTGCGACAATACCCGGATGCCTCCCGGTCAGGATGCACCGCACAATTCATCGAAAACTCCTCTCGATCATAGGCAATTCCGTTGCCAGCATTTCCACTTGCCGGGAGATTTCATCGGCGCGATTCTGTTGACGCGGCTGCGACGGCTTGTGATCGTCGGTCTGCCCCGGAGTTTTTTCCGGCGCCGACTTCGGCAGCATCTCTTCCGGCGAAGTCTGGAAATTGTTTTCGTCCTGCCGCAAGCGCGACTGGATCTCATAGACCACGCGCAGGTCGCTAACATACTTTACGCTGCGCGCAAATACCAGGTGCGCCTGGCGATCCGCATTGTGGTAAATCGTTGCAGGGCGCAAATCCGCCAGCTTGGGTTTGCGCAACGAAAAGCCCGATGCACCCACCAGAATAATCAGCGTCGCCAGCACGCTGGCCATCCCATACGCAAGCTTTGGCGTGGCCAACCCGCGAATCACATTCAGGAAACCTTGCCATCCCGTGAGGGTTTCCCGCGGGCCCAGCGTCTTATCCAGAATCGAGTACACCAGCCGCGGCGGCGCTTCCACTTCTTCCATCGCGCGCATTTCGCCAACCAGGCTGCGCACGCTCTCAATCAACGGCGCGCACTCCGGGCACGAGTTCGCATGCGCTTCAAACGCCGCGCGCTCCGGGCCTGTCAGCAGCCCGTCCAGATAATCGCTCAACCGCGCTTCAACCAGATCGCAAGTCCAGGTCACGGCTTGCCCCCTGCGAACGAAGTAACCTTCGCCCGCCCAAACCTTGCAACATCAAAACTCATCCGCTTCCTCATGCTGGCCGCACTCCCATCTGTTGCAAAACTTTCGCCAGCTCGATTCTTCCGCGGTTGATCCGCGACTTCACCGTGCCCTCGGGCACCGCCAGCACGGTTTGAATCTCCGCATACTCCAACTGCTGCAGGTCCCGCAGAATTACGGCCTCGCGCAATTCCGGCGACAGCCGCGTCAGCGCGCTCTGCACTTGCGCGCTCAATTCGTGCAGCAGCGCCTGCTCGTCCGGCCGCCGCCCCGCCGATTCCTTGTTTTCCACCACCGGCATCTTGTCGTCCAGCGAATCGGTGATGCGGTCGCGCTTGGTCCGCCGGTAATGATCGATCAACAAATTGCGAGTCACGCTGGTCACCCAAGTCGCAAAGCCCCCGTGCGCCGAGCGGTAACTGGCCAGCGTGCGGTAGACCCGAAGGAACACATCCTGCGCCAGGTCCTCGGCTTCCGTGCGGTTGCCCGTGAACCGGTAACAGATGTTGAAGATGCGACGCGAGTGGCGACGCACAAGTTCCTCCCAGGCCGAGCTTTCGCCCTGGAGACATTGCTGGACCAGTTGGGCATCCTGCTCCAAGCTTCCTCAGCCCCATCTTCCAGTCACCTGCTCTGGCAGCACCCGCAGGTAGGTATTTCGGCCTGCCACACTATGGAACGCAAAATGCACCGGAAATGTTCCCTGCCTTTGGGCCATCCCAACCGACCATTTGGCTGGCATCTTACCCACTCAGGCCCTCACTTACAACTCCTTCGCTTGCAAGGCCTTGGAATTAAAATGCCCGGCGTCGCTTGACGCCACCCCTGCTGTCCCCGTAACCTGCTTCCTAATGCCTGTAAAGTCGAGGAAAGCGCTTTTGGCCGGCCTGGCTATTCTTGTGGCCGGACTCCTTCTCTATCACTTCCGTGGCAGCCTGCATCTCGGGCAGTTCAGCGGCGCCAAACTCTGGCAAGCGGTTCGCGGGGCCAACTTCCTTTATCTCTTTCTGGCCGTCGTCGGGATTTACAGTTGCTACGCGATTCGCGCCCTTCGCTGGCAGAAATTTCAGTCCCACGTGGGCCCGGCGAAGTTCTGGAATATCTATGCCATGAATTTGGCCGGCTTTGCCGCGCTGTTCCTGCTGGGCCGGGCGGCGGAACCTGTGCGTCCGTTGCTTATCTCTCGCAAAGACAAAATTCCGCTGTCCGATACTTTCGGCATTTACGCCCTCGAGCGCATCCTGGACGCCGCGTGCACCGCGGTTCTCGCCGCCACCGGCCTGCTGATCTTTGAATCTTCCGGCCACCTCGATGCGCAGGGCACCAGCCAGGCTTTTGAAAAGGGCGCCCGCACCGCTGGCACAATTTTTGCGCTCATTGCCATCGTTGCCATCTCCGGGCTGATCTACTTGCGGCTTCACGGCTCCGGGCTTCTGGAGCGCCGGATGCAAGGTTGGCTGGCGCAGCACGGTTGGCGCGCGGGCGTGGCGCGGAATCTCCTCGGCTTTGTTCGCGGCGTGCAGACGGTGCACAGCTGGAGCGACGTGGTCGCCGCGGTTGTTTATTCGGCGTTGCACTGGTTGCTGGTGGTTGTTGTTTATTTTCTGGTTATCAAAAGTTTTGGCGGAAAACTCGGCACGTTGACGATTGCCGATTCCGTTCTCGTCCTGGTCTTCACGCTGGTGGGCTCCGCCGTGCAGCTTCCCGGAGTTGGCGGCGGCGCGCAGGCGCTTTCGATTGTTGCGTTCACGAAGCTCTACGGAATCGAACAGGAACCCGCGGTGGCCGCCGCGATGATCCTGTGGCTCGTCACGTTTGCTTCGTGTTCGGTCGCAGGTGTACCGCTGTTGTTGCGCGAAGGCTGGTCGCTTGGCGAGTTGAAACGCCTGCGCGCCCACGAAGACGAAGAGATTGACGCGGAAATTGCCGAGCATCCGGCCAAATCCGTCTAGCGCAGCGCGAGTCCGCGAACGCCGCGGCCCTTCCCAGCCATTTTCTAGTATCGTCAAGTTGTGTAAGATGCTCCCAGCACGAGGAGAATCCCCCGAGTGAAGTGTCCTTTCTGCGCGCATCTCGACGACAAGGTAATTGACTCCCGCGAAGGCCGCACCGGCGACACCATTCGCCGGCGCCGCGAATGCCTGAAGTGCTCCCGCCGGTTCACCACTTACGAGCGCATTGACGAGATTCCCTACATGGTTATTAAGAAAGACGGGCGCCGCGAGCGCTTTGAGCGGCAGAAAATCCTGCAAGGACTGCTGAAAGCGTGCGAAAAGCGGCCGGTGCCTACACCGAAGCTCGAAGCCATTGTGGATGAGATCGAAGGGGTGGTCCACGAAGCCACGGAAAGGGAATTGACCACCACGGAAATCGGCGAAATGATCATGCATCGCCTGAAAAAGCTGGACAAGGTCGCTTATGTGCGATTTGCCAGCGTTTATATGGACTTCAAGGACGTCCAGGAGTTCATGTCCGAGCTGAAAAACCTGCTGAAAGACCGGGCCCTGCCCAAGAAATAGGGTGGGCACCCCGAGCGAAAATGTCGGCGCGCCGACATTTAAAGTATTACTTTAAGGTTACTTACTGATAAAGGACTAGTACGTCCGTATCTTCGCGTGTGGCAAGAAGTTAGACCGGAAATATTCGAATGGAGGGGCGAAAAAGCGTGCCGAGCATTCGAACGCTCGGGCCTCTTTATCTCCTCCGGCGCCTCCTGCTATCCCTCGTTTTGCGGGGGTTGGGCCTTTTCCCGGCTTATGTTTTCCTAATAGACCGCTCAGGATTTTCTGAGCGGGCTACTTTTAACATTTTCGGTGACGGTTGAGAGGCATGGGGTTTCGCTCACGCGCTTGGAAGTGTCCTCTCGATTCTCGATCGTCAAGACACTGCCATGCGCGCCGCCGAAGCGAATCCCCAGCCACTCAGCCGATCCGATGGGCTCCGCATCAGGAAATACGAAGGGTTTCACTCGGGGCTAGGGAGAAAGTTGCGATGGTAACCGGTCCAAAGGGCACAGAGCAGGACTTACGCGGGCAGTGCAGTGTTTGTGGGCATCACGGGGAGATATTCGAGCTACCCGGACGCGCCGAGAAATACTGCCTGGAATGCAGCGCGGACGTGGCCACAACGATTTTGTTGACCACCGAGATAGACGCCGCGACGCTGGCGGGCAGAAGCACCGACGAACTGGTCTCCGAATTCTCCATCATCAGCAACCGCATGCTTGGCCGCGCACAATCCCCCGAACTTGGAAACTTCTAGACTCCACAAATTCCGGTACCGCTTGCTTTCTTATTAAGTGTAGAGGCGGCTTGCAGCCCAATTCCGCTCGCGCACCCGTTATAATGTCGGCATGAAGGATTCCCCCGCGCAACACATGCAGTGCATGGAGGTCTGGGGTGGCAGCCAGCTGACCTCGAATGGAGTCGAACTCGGGGGTCTCGACGTCTGGGTGTACAGCAAGCCGTTTGACCAAGCGCAACGCGGTGGCGACGTTTACTATGTGTCGAGTTGCGCGACTGGGCGCATCAGCCGGCTACTACTCGCCGATGTATCCGGGCATGGGCAATCCGTTGCGGCCACGGCAGCCGATCTGCGCACGCTCATGCGGCGCTTCGTCAACCGCCTCGACCAGAAGGAATTCGTCCGCCTGCTCAACGAGCAGTTCACGGCGCTCTCGCGCCATGGAAGTTTCGCCACGGCTGTCGTCTCTACCTTCTTTGGGCCCAGCCGGCGGCTCACTCTTTGCAATGCCGGCCATCCTCGACCGCTCCTCTTTCGCGCCCGCGATGCCCGATGGTCCTTCCTGGGCCACCAGGACACTCCGGAAAAGAAGGGACCGCGCAACATCCCCCTGGGCATCTTTCAGGTCACCGACTATGAACAACTCGACGTCGAACTCGATCTCGGCGACTGCGTGGTTTGCTATACCGATGCGCTGAATGAATCCTGCGATGCTGACGGCGAAATGCTTGGGGAAGAAGGCCTATTGCGGATTGCAAACCTGATTGGCGATGTGCCCGCCGAGACACTCATCCCGCGGCTACTTCAGGAAATCACCGAGCGCTTTCCGAAAAACCTTGCTGCCGACGACGTAACCCTGTTGGTCGTTCGCGCCAATGGCGATGCGCTCCATTTCACGCTTCGCGAAAAACTAGCCGCCTTCGGCCGCTTCCTGAAATCCTTCTTCCGCTCCTGGAAGCCCGGGGCAGAACACGCCCCGTTCCCCGACGCCAACCTCGCCAATCTCGGCGGCGCGATCATCCCCGCGCTAGCCCGTCGCTGGCGCGCCCCCCGCCCACCGCAAAGTTAATTCCCGGCAAGCCACTCGCCGGCGGCTTTTGGCAACTTTCCCGTGCTAGAGTGGCTGGCGTCGCTCTTAATCTTTCCAACGGAGTTTTCCCATGCGTAAATTAGGCTTGTTGGTGTTGAGTTTTGTGCTGATTGCTGGCGTCTTGCTTGCCGAGAAATCGCATGCGCCGAAGATTGACCCTAAGCGCATTTATGATGCCGTGAAATATCTTTCGAGCGATGCGCTGGAAGGCCGGGGCACTGGGCAGAAGGGCGGCGATGTCGCCGCTAACTGGATCGCCGACCAGTTCAAGGCGTACGGGCTGAAACCTGCCGGGGCGAACGGCAGCTATTTTCAGGATGTGCCGATGGTGGGTGTGAAAACACTGCCGGCCACCGCTTTCACGTTTGTGCCGGTAAATGGCGCGCCTGTTGAGCTGAAGAATCTTGAGGATTTTGTTACTAGCAACCAGACGCAAACGGAATCGGTGGACATTGACGCGCCGATTGTTTTTGTGGGCTATGGCATCACCTCGCCGGAAAACCGTTGGGACGATTACAAGGGGTATGACTTGACCGGCAAGATTGCGTTGCTGTTTGTGAGCGAGCCGGAATCGAACGATCCCACCTTTTTCAAGGGCAAGGCGCTGACGTACAACGGCCGTTGGACTTACAAGTACGAAGAGACCGCGCGGCGTGGGGCGATCGGCACGCTGATCATTCACCGCACTGACCTGGCCAGCTATCCGTGGGACGTGGTGCGCAATTCCTGGGGCGCGGAACGCTCTTATCTGGGGCTGGACGCCACGCGGAGGTTGCAGGCGGCTTCGTGGATTCAGTGGGAAGTGGCGCGGAAGCTGGTGGCCATGGGCGGCCTGGATCTGGATAGCCTGTACAAGCAAGCGCAGTCCCGCGAGTTCAAGCCTATCGAGTTGCCGGTGCATCTGAAGGCGCACATCGCTTCGGCGATTCGGCCATTCGCTTCGCGCAATGTGTTGGGAATGGTGGAAGGGTCGGAAGAAAATCAGAGGCGGGCCGAAGCTGTTTTATACACCGCGCACTACGATCATTTTGGGATTGATTATGCGCGCGCCAAAGGCGATCAGATCTATCACGGTGCCGTGGACAATGCCACTGGTTGCGGGATCTTGCTGGAACTGGCGCGCGTGTGGGCGGGAACGAAGCCTGCGCCGCCGCGTTCGATTCTGTTTGCGGCGGTCACGGGAGAGGAGCAGGGACTGCTCGGCTCCGAGTACCTGGGAAAACATTTGGAGCAGCTTCCCGTGCAGCCCATCCTGGATTTGAATTACGATGCGCTGGCGCCTATCGGGATTCCCGAGGAGGTCGAGGTGAGCGGCGCGGAGCGCACCACCTTTTATCCTGAAGTTGAAAAAATCGCGAAAGAGTTCGGATTGGCGATCAAGCCGGACGCGCATCCCGAAGCCGGGCATTATTATCGGTCCGATCACTTTAGCCTCGGCCGCGTCGGGATTCCGGCCTTTTCCATCAGCGAGGGATTGAAATTCAAGGGTAAAGATATTGCTTGGGGCGATGCGCAGTCCAAGGATTACGTCGAGAACCACTACCACAAGCCCTCCGACGCGTTCGTGGAGAGCTGGGATTTCACGGGCGATGCCAAGCTAGCCGCTTTTGGCTACGCGCTGGGCCAAGCCGCCGCCAACGAACACGGCGACATCAAGTGGCTACCCGGCGACGAATTCGAGAAAGCGCGGAGGAAACTTACATCAATGGATATTGATGGTGCCGCGCTCTTCGCCGGGCATCCGGATCTTCAGCCCGTCCACATCGAGCCAATTTTTTACCCTCCGCTGGCGAGACAAACTCGAACCTCAGGCACCGTAATTCTCATGGTCGATGTGGCAAGCGATGGATCCGTTGAGCAGGCGACGGTACTGAGTGGGCATCCACTCTCGCGAGCAGGCGTCTCAGCAGGTGTACGAAAATGGACATTTGCCCCGCGAAGTGGATCAGAGAGAAGCTTTGAACTCAGATGTGAATTTCTTGTACGGCAACTTGCCGCCAACAGTCCTGGACAATTGATGATTGTGCGTGGCCCACTAAGCTTGTTGGTGGTTGCTCATCCACCCGTACCGACGGTCTCGTATCACGAAATGTCCCGTGCAGTGAATTGATGAGATGTAAAATATGAAACCACTCAAGAAAGAACAAAGGCAAGGCATCGCCTCCCTGGCAAAAATGAAAGATTCGGAGATTGATTTGTCGGAAATGCCGGAGGTTTTGGATTGGAGTGGGGCGGAGGTCGGTCGATTCTATCGCAAGAAAAAGGCGCGCACTTACGTTCGAGCGGGGCGAAAGAAAAAGCGGGTTTGACAGGCTTGGCTGCAGCCTTGCCCGCTCCGCTAGGCGAGGTGTGGCCCTACGCCAGCGCGGAAAAACCCGCACCCTGAAAGGCGCAGGGTGCGGCACCCAGCTCTACGGCTTTGCTGCAGGAGTTTTGTCTTGGGGTTGGGACTGTAAAGCGGGAGCTGAGCTCCCGCACTCCAAAGCGCCCGCCTCCGTTCCTTTGTCAGGGCAAGCAGAAGGCGGCCGCTACTGCTACTTGGGCCAGACGCCGGCGGTGAAGGTGCGGACTTTGGAGAAGCCGAGGCGTTCGTAGAGGTGGACGGCGGTGCGGTTTTCGGTGGTGACGGTGAGTGTGAGTTCGTGGAACTTTAGGGCGCGGAGGGTTTCCGCGGCGGTGAGCATGAGGATGCGGCCGAGGCCGTGGCCCTGGAAACCGGGCATGACGCAGATTTGGGTGGTGTGGCCGACGCCGGAGGAAACTTCGCTGGTGAGGATGGCGCCGGCGAGTTCTTCGCTTCCAGGATGATGGAGGACGAAGGAGACGTTGGGCAGGAACTGGCCACACCCGGGCAGCAGGATGATGTTTTTCAGGAATTTCAGGGCGCCGTGGCGGGTGCGATACTGATCGTTAATGTCGCCGTCCACGTGATTTGCGTAGGCCAGGTAGATCAGCTTGGCGCAGGGCTCGAAGTAGCGGTCGTTCCAGCGGTCGAGGCGCAGGCCGGAGTTCACGCTGGGCACTGGCTCGCTCTTCTTCAGCAGATCGAGAAGCATGAACTGCCGGGTGTACAGGCGGAAGCCCTGGTCGCGCAGCGCGGCGTCCACGGGGCCGCCGAAGGGCATCAACTGGGCTTCGATACGATGCAACTGCGGCAGGGCGCGCATGGAAAAGAGCATCTCGTCCAGCAAGCGGCGGCCGATGGGCTCCTGGTTCACAGACGGCGAAACGTAGAGGCCTCCGATGAGGCCCTTGTAATCTTCCAGCACGTAGAACGCGTAACCGACCGCGCGCACGCCTTCAAACGCCACGCAGCCCGAGAGCGCGTGAGCATCCAGGAAGCGCTTGATGAGATCGAGCGCGCTGCGGTAGTCCCAGTGAAGTTCGTCCTGCCAATGGCGGGCTTCCTCAAGCAGCAGCGGCTCAAGCTGACGGACGGTGGTCTGGCGAAGATCGATAATGTTCATCGGGAAGGGCAAGCGTGCTGCACGCTTGCGCAAGTGCCATGATAGCCGATTCCGGGGAAGCCCTGCCAAAGCAACCCGCAAAACCCTATACGAATCGGGCACATGGGGCTGAGAAGGGAAGCTGGTGAGTGGAAGCGACATGCTACGATTCGGCTATAGTGTTGAAAATCTCAACAGGGGGGAATTTGGCCAAACTGGCCTGAGCTGCTGCTGAACCCATGGCGATCGTTGACGAATTGCGGTATCCAACCCGCTGGTACACAAAGCTCCTAATCATCATTCTGGCGCTGGTTTTCTTTGCGGGGCTGGCCACGGTGGTGATTTCGGGAGTGCTGACGTATTGGATCGTGAAACCGCAGCGGACGAGCTCTGAGATTAATATGGCGAGTTTCCCCGGTCGGCCCGATGAGGTGGATTTTACAGTTGCGGGTCTGGGAGACCGGCGGGGGTGGTTCTTCCCGGGGTTGCGCGGGGCGCCGACGATTATTTTGCTGCACGGGTACGAGTCCAGCCGCGGGGAACTGCTGACGCTGGTATCGGCACTGCAGGACCACCAGTACAACGCATTTGTGTTTGATTTCGCGTCGCACGGAGCGAACGCGGGAGTTACGACGTTCGGGTATCGGGAAGCCGACGAAGTGCGTGCGGCCATTGATGTTTTGGCAAAGCGGAACGATGTGGACCCGGCGCGATTTGGCTTGTGGGGCTACAACCTGGGAGCTTACGCGGCGCTTCGCGAGGCGGAAAAAGATCCACGGGTGCGCGCCTTGGTGCTGGACTCGGTGTATGACTACCCGAAGCAGATGGTGAAGATTGGCGTGGAAAAAACCGGTGTGGGCGGCTTTCCGATGATGGTGAAGTCGGCGCAGATGTGTTTTGAGTGGATGAATTACGCGTATAAGAATGACCCGCCGCTTTCGGCGAAGCTCAAAGGGATGAATGGGGTGCCGATTTTGTTTATTCAGGCGGTGGATGATCCGGAGCTGTCGTCGTACACGCGGGAACTGTTTTTGAAGGCGCCTGAACCGCGGGAACAGGCGATCATCGCGCACGGGAATTTTGTGAATTTACCGGATGATGAGAAGCGGCAGTACGAAAACCGCGTGGTGACGTTTTTTCTAGCGCGGCTGCCGGTTACTCAGGTTGTTAGTGCTCCCGTTGCCGTTGCTCCCGCCAAGCCCGCGAAATAATACGTCATCCCGGCAGGGGATGATTGCAGGATCCACCGCAAAATTCACACAACGAAATCCGAAGCCGGCAACTGCTTGCTGTTTCCCCTTGGGGACGAAGACCCAGGTGGGTCTTGGATCTCCAGCTTTCCACGTGCGGATTTCCTCGCGAGTGTAATAGTCGAGTTGATAGCCGAAGGAGCGATTGAGTTGCCAGGTGGCGGCGTTTCGAGCGGAGAAATCCGGCCAGACATGGGTGACGGTGCGTATGGCATCGCGGGCCGAAACTTCCGGATCGAGATTGGGGAGAAAGCGATCGATCTCGACCACAAGGAATAAAACAGTGATAACCGCTGCGAATAAGCTGATTCGTAAACGGCGGGTGGCAGCTAAGAGACCCGTTATGACTCCGCCGCATGCGGCGACAGCCCAGATACGAGTAATTCCGCAGGCTGGGCTCACACAAAGCAGCGCGGGGATTTTCGCAGCTTCGCGTTGCAGGGCAACTCCAAGAGCAAGAAATGCCAATCCAGTGGCGAGAAGAGGCCAGCGACTGGAGCGACTAGTATCTTTCAGGTGAGTTGCAACTGTGTTGGCCAAAAGTAGCACGAGTGGAGGGATGCCCGGCATGATGTAACCGGGCAATTTTGATTTTGAGATGGTAAAGAAGAGAAACGTGAAGCCGGCCCAGGATAGAAAGAAGATTTCTGCGAAGCCAATGGGAATCCGTTGCTTCCACGTTGTAATGATTTGAAGTTTGGCCAGCACGAGGAAAAATATCCAGGGGGAGACCGCCAGCAGCGTGATTGGGAGGTAATACCAAAAGGGCTGGAGGTGCTGGAATTCGGGGGTTAGGAAGCGCTTGAAGTTGTGTTCGATGATGAAAACGCGGAAGAAGTCGGGATTGCGGCGGGCGCAGAGGATGTACCAGGGGAGGGCGGTTAGGCAGAAGGTGGCGATGGCGATGGGGTGGAGGCAGCGGAAGGCGTCGCGCCAGCGTTTGGTGAAGAAGGCCCAGAGAAGGACGGCGCCGCCGGAGAGGATTATGGCGGCGGGACCTTTGGCGAGTGTTGCTAAGCCGAGAAAGACGCCAAAGAGTGTGGAGGTAAAGGAAGTTGAAGAGGTTAAGGAAGTAAAGGAGAAGAGGGGACTCCGCGAACTTGGCTGCACTTCGGATGATTTGGAAATTATGCCGAGGAGGTGCGCGGCGAAGACCAGGGCGATGGTTAGGGTGGCGGCGAAGGGCATGTCGGTGGCGGCGGCGTGGGAGAAGCCGATCATGCCGACGGTGGTGGGCAAAAGGAGTAACAGCCAGCGGGCGGTTTCGGCACCGTAGAGGCGCAGGGCTAGCCAGGATAAAGCTAGAGTGGCTAGAAGGGCGGAGATGGCACTGGGCAGGCGGGCGGCGGTTTCGCTTACGCCGAAGAGTTTGAAGCTGAGTGCGGCGCCCCAGTAATAGAGCGGGGGCTTTTCGAACCACGGTTGGCCGTAGAGGCGCGGGGTGATCCAGTCTCCGGTTTCTTGCATGTCGCGGGCGATCCATGCGTAACGGGGTTCGTCCGGGCCCACTAGGCCGATGGCGCCTAGATTGTGGAAGTAGCAGAGGTAGAAGGTGGAGAGGATTAAGAGGAGCCAGAGGAGGCGCGCTGCCGGGGAGAGCGGCGGAGAGTCGGGGAATGCGGAGGTGGATTGGGTCACGGAAATAGGAGTTTAGCATTGTCGGTGTATCTTGGAAGGTTGGAAGTGGGTAGTTGGGTGCGGCGTTCCAAAAGGGGGATGATGGAGCGGATTCAGTTTGTGGTGGCTTGGGTGTTTGTGAAGGTGCTGGGGGTGTTGCCGCGGGCGGTGGCGCGGGCGTTTGCTGCGGGGGCGGCGCGGGCTTTGTTGGTGTTTTTGCCGAAATTGCGGAAGACGGCGGAGTTTAATTTGCGGCTGGCGTTTCCGGAGTGGAGCGAGGCGCAACGGAAGAGCGTGTTGAAGGGGATGGCGCGAAATCTGGGGTGGATGGCGGCGGAGTTTGCGCGGCTGCCGAAGTATACGCGGGAAAATATTGAGAACGTGGTGGTGCTGGACGGACATGAGAATTTTCTGGAGGGGAAGAGCCGCGAGAAGGGGGTGATTTATTTGACCGGGCATATCGGGGCCTGGGAACTTTCTTCGTATGCGCACGCGCTGTATGGATTTCCGCTGCACTATATGGCGCGGCCGTTGGATAACGCGCCGTTGGATAGACTGGTGAATGAATATCGCGGGCGGTCGGGGAACCGTCCGATTTATAAGAATGAAGCGGCGCGGATGATGCTAAAGGTTTTGAAGGATGCGGGGACGCTGGGGATCCTGGCGGACCAGAACACCATGCCGGGGGAAGGCGTGTTTGTGGATTTTTTTGGGACGCTGGCCTGCACGACTACGGGAATCGCGCGGGTGGCGCTGCATACGGATGCGGCCGTGGTGCCGGGGTACGTGTTTTGGGATGGGAATCTGCGGAAGTACCGGCTGCGGTTTGAGGCTCCGGTGGAGTTGAGCCGGACGGGGGATACGGAGCGGGATGTTTTGGAGAATACGCAACGGTTTGCGAAGGTGATTGAGGAGATTATCCGGAAGCATCCGGAGCAGTGGGTGTGGATCCATGCGCGGTGGAAGAACCGGCCGGAGGGTGAGGCGGCGCTTTATGATTTTCTGTGACGAGAAGAAAAAGAAAGATTTAACCACAGAGGACACAGAGGATCCGCAGAGGGCACGGAGAAGGATTGAGGGGAGGCGGGGATGACTTGGACGGCGGCGGGATTGGCTGAGGCGATTGGGGCGCGAGTGGAGGGGGATGGGACGTTGGAGATTAGCGGGGTGGCGGCGCCGGAACGCGCTGGCTCGAAAGAGTTGATTTACGTGGAGGCGGCGAAATTTGCGGAGCGGGCGGCGGGCTCGAAGGCGAGTTGCGTGGTGGCGGAAGAGGGAATTGCGTTGCCGGGGAAGACGATTTTGCGCAGCGGGAAGAGCAAGGTGGCGTTTGCGAAGGCGGCGGCGCTGCTGCTGGAACGCGCGCCGATTGCGGTCGGGATTCACGCGACGGCGATTGTGGCGCCGCTGGCTCGGATTGGCGCGCGTGTGAGCATCGGGCCGTATGCGGTGATTGGGGAGGATGCGCATGTGGGCGATGGCACGCAGATTGGGGCGCATTGCGTGATTGGGGCGGGTTGCTGGATTGGAGAGAACTGCCGGATTCATCCGCGGGTGACGTTTTATGCGGGAGTGCGGGTTGGGCATCGAGTGGAAATTCATTCGGGAGCGGTGTTGGGCGCGGATGGATTTGGGTTTGCATTTGATGGGGAACGGTATTGGAAATTTCCGCAGGCGGGGTTGGTGGAGATTGCGGACGATGTGGAGATTGGGGCGAACACGACGATTGACCGGGGCTCGCTGGATGACACGCGGATTGCGGAGGGCGCGAAGCTGGATAATCTGGTGCACGTGGGACACAACGTGCAGATTGGCGCGCATACGGTGATCGCAGCGCAGACGGGGATTTCGGGATCGAGCAAGCTGGGGCATCATGTGGTGGTGGGCGGGCAGGTGGGCATCGCGGACCATTGCACGCTGGAAGACGGAGCGATTGCGGGGGCGCAAGCGGGGATTCCTACGGGGAAGATTATTAGGAAAGGGCAGACGGTTTGGGGGACGCCGGCGCGGCCGTTGGAGCAGTTCAAGGAGGCGTATTTTTGGTTTGCGCGGCTGCCGGAGCTGGCGGCGCGGGTGAAGAAAATCGAAGAGAAGAGTTAACCACAGAGAACACAGAGTGGCCGCAGAGTTCACAGAGAAGAGCGGGGTGACGAGGAAAAACCCGCACCCTGAAAACCGCAGGCCCTTCGGCTTCGCTCAGGAGTAAACGTGCGGCACCCAGGGGTTAGGCGGGGTGCATAGTCGGTGCTTGACTGAGGGGAATGGGAAAGACGGCACGGAGAATTTGATGACGGGTTTGCAGGCAAAAGCGGGGACGGCGTGGCGGCTGGTGGTGGTGGGCGGGCATACGCGGAGTATCGGGAAGACGCAACTGGTGTGCGACATCATTGCGGCGTTTCCGAAAACGGAGTGGATTGCGGGGAAGATCACGCAGTATGGGCACGGGGTGTGCGCGCAGAACGGTGAGAATTGCGATTGCGCGCCGGAAGAGCATGTTTGCGCGCTGGATTGGGAAACGCATGCGGATACGGGGACGGATAGCGCGAGGTTTTTGGCGGCGGGGGCGAGGCGGTCATTCTGGTTGAGGACCAAACAGGGCTACCTGGCGGAAGGGTTGCCGCTGTTGCGGCAGGCGCTTGAAGAAGTGGCCCGTCGGCTACGCTCAGGGCAAGCGAGTGGCGAGTGGCGAGTGGCGAGTGAACAAGGTCGGAGCACGGCAGAACCGAGCACGGCGCTGATTTTGGAGAGTAATTCGCTGATGCAGTTTGTGAAGCCTTCGCTTTATTTTGCGGTGATTGATCCGCTGCGGGAGGACTTCAAGGAGTCGGCGCAAGTGGCGCTGGACCGGGCGCATGCGCTGGTGCTGCGAGGCGAGCTGGGAGGCGACGGTCCGCCTGCTCCGCTGTGGATGAAGCTCCCATCCAAGTTATTGCAGGAAAAGCCTTCGGTGTTGCAGCGCGAGGGGGAGCCGCTGCCTGAGCCATTAGAGGTTTTGGTGCATCGAATGTTGGACGGGCCGGGCGGGGTCCAACTGTGACACTTTGTGACCACGCCAGGATATTGGGCCGGCATCTTAGGCGTTGACCGCGTTATAATCGGCGGCGATAATAAGAAAGTACTGGGGGTACCTGGTTGGTTCGGACCAAGTTACCTTCTGGAAGTCCAAGGCATCAGAGAATTTAGGGGTTTCCGGGGGCGGCTTGGGGTGTATTCCCGAGTACCCGCTCGATCTGCTCTGGGGGGAGCATAGATGGCGTCCTTTGTACGCGTAGGAGAAGAGCTACCCGTAGCGCCCGCGCCAGCTCCGTGGCGCCAAGAAGGCTGGGCGGAGAAGATTGAAACCGCTGTACAGAGCGGCGCGGAGTACCTGCTGTCGGTGCAGGCCGAAGAAGGCTACTGGCACGGGGAGCTGGAAGCCGACACCACCCTCGAATCCGACTACATTTATTACCTCTACGTTTTGGGCAAGGCGGAGCCTTCGCGAATTGCGAAGCTGGCGAATTACGTGCGCCAGAAGCAGTTGCCGGACGGCGGCTGGCCGATCTATCCCGGTGGTCCTTCGGAACTGAATGCAACGTGCAAGGCGTATTTTGCTCTGAAACTGGCGGGAGACTCGCCGGATTCCGGGCACTTGACGAAAGCGCGCGAGGCGGTGCACCGGCTGGGCGGGCTTGAGCATACGAATTCGTACGTGCGATTTTATCTGGCGCTGGTGGGCGCGGTGGGATGGGAGTTGGTGCCCGCGATACCGCCGGAGCTGATGCTGTTGCCGAACTGGTTTTACCTGAATATTTACGAGATGTCTTCCTGGACGCGCGGGATTGTGATTCCGATGGCGATTCTTTCGGCGCTGCGGCCGGAGTTTCGTTTGCCGGAACACGCGCGGGTGGATGAGCTGTTCAAGGATCCTTCGCAGAAGACGGCGGCGTTCAGTTGGAGCAAGCAGTTGGTGTCCTGGAAAAACCTGTTTTTGGCGGTGGACCGCGGGTTGAAGCTGTACGAAAAGCTGCCGTGGAAGCCGCTGCGCAACAAGGCGCTGCGGGAAGCGAAGCAGTGGATGCTGGAGCACATGGAGCGAACGGAGGGATTGGCGGCGATTTATCCCTCGATGATGAATTCGATTTTCGCGCTGATCGCGCTGGGGCATGGACCGGACGATCCGCTGACGTTCCGGGAGATCAAGGAATTTTCGCGATTTGAAATTGAAGAGGGCGACACGATTCGCCTGCAGCCGTGTGTTTCCCCGGTGTGGGACACCTGCATTGCGATGGTGGCGCTGGAAGAGGCGGGATTGCCGGCGGACCATCCGGCGCTGGTGAAGGCGGCGGACTGGTTGCTGACGAAGCAGATCCTGGGCGGCGGCGACTGGCAGATCAAGAACAAGGATGCCGAGCCGGGCGGCTGGGCGTTTGAATACCGGAACGATTTTTATCCGGACGTGGACGATACCGCGTTCGTGCTGATGGCTTTGCAGCGCGTAAAGTTCCCAGATGAGAGCCGCATGGAAGCGGCGCTGCGGCGGGGCGTGCAGTGGCTGCTGAGCATGCAGAATCGCGATGGCGGGTGGGGCGCGTTTGACCGCGACAACGACAAAATGATTTTGTGCAACATTCCTTTCGCGGATCACAACGCGATGATCGATCCCTCGACGGCGGATGTGACCGCGCGGGTGCTGGAATGCCTGGGGCGGTTTGGCTGGCCGGCGGAACATCCGGTGGTGCGCAAAGCGGTGAGTTTCCTGACGAAGGATCAGAGCAAGGATGGCTCGTGGTTCGGGCGCTGGGGCGTGAATTACGTTTATGGGACGAGCGGGGTGTTGCGGGCGCTGGAGACGGTTTCGCTGACGGCGCAAGATTATTGCGCGCGGGCGGTTTCCTGGTTGCGGCAGGTGCAAAAGGCGGATGGCAGCTTTGGCGAATCGCTGCTGAGCTATGAGATGGCTTCGACGAAGGGACAGGGAAACAGCACGCCTTCGCAGACCGCGTGGGGATTGATTGGACTGCTGGCAGGAGTGGACCGCAACGATCCGGCAGTGGGCCGCGCGGCGACGTATCTGGTGGAGCAGCAGAACGCCAACGGCTCGTGGAGCGAAGACGATTTTACCGGGACGGGATTTCCGGGCGTGTTTTATCTGAAGTACCACCTTTATAAGAATTCTTTCCCGGTTTATGCATTGGCACGCTATCGGAACCAGACCAAGCGGGCTGAAGAGTACTGTGCGTGCAAGTTTTCGCCGGGCGAGTTCAGGTTGCGGAGCGGACTATATACCAAGCGCGAACGGAGCGCTTTCTAAGCAAACGAATGCGGTATCCCCTTGGCTTAGTGTTGGATTCCGCGAGATACCTCGCGTCGCGGAAACTTCGTGGTGACAAGAAAATCCCGGTGATGTTATCGCTGGATCCTTTGGGCGGATGCGCGAAGAAGTGCGGCGCGAACGGCAATGGAAGCGAATCGATCGAAGAGCGCGCGATGCTGACTGTGGAGCAGTGCCTGGGGGCGATGGAGGAGTGCGACGCGCCGGTGGTGGCGATTCGCGGAGGCGAGCCGCTGGACTATCCGGAGATTGCGCGGCTGACGCTGGAGATTCTGGAGCGCGGGAAGCATCTTTTTTTGTGCACGGACGGAACGCTGATCCGGCGGCGGCTGCACATGATTCCGCCGTACACGAACTTTTTCTGGAATGTGAAGATGGACGGAACCGAGGCGGCGCACGATGCGCGGGCGAATCGGCCGGGTTTGTTTTTGGAAGCACTGGATGGAGTGAAGGCGGCGAAGAACGCAGGATTTTTTGTGGTGGTGACCACGACGATTTATCCGGATACAGATGTGCGCGACGTTGCCGGGCTTTGCGAGAAGCTGCACGCGATGCACGTAGACGGGTACATGCTTTCGCCGCACTATCCGGCGGAGAAGATGTGCCGGAATACCGCGGCGGCGTTTCACGAAAAGATGCAGAAAAGATTTCGCGAGGCCAGTGAGTTGCTGAGCGAATACAACCTGCTGACTTCGCCGATTTATATGGAGTATTTGCGCGGGGAGCGGGAACTAGATTGCTGCTCGTGGGGCAGTCCGGTGTATGGGCCGCGGGGCTGGGCCGCGCCGTGCTCGCAGCTCGGGTATGGCTACGAGGAGCACTACAAGAGCCTGCTGGAAAATACGGTGTGGGAAAATTTTGGCCGGGGGATGAATCCGCAATGCGAGCCTTGCGCCAGCCACTCGGGATATGAGACCGCGGCGATTCTAGGGATGAATCCGAAGACCGGGGATTTCTGGAAGATGGTGGCGTGGCAGTTGGAGGGCGGGCTGGGAGAAAAGCGGGAAAGGGCGCGCAAGGGATGACGACGCTGGTTACCGGCGCGGCGGGATTTTTGGGCAGCCATGTGGCACGGCAACTGGTGGCGCGCGGGGAATCGGTGCGGGTGCTGATGCGGGCGTCCAGCAGCAACCGGGCGATCAGCGATTTGCCGCTGGAGTATGTGACCGGGGATTTGCGGGATGCGGCTTCGCTGGAACGCGCGATGGCGGGCGTGCAGCGGGTGTACCACGTGGCCGCGGATTACCGGCTGTGGGCGAAAAAGCCGCAGGATATTTACGATTCGAATGTCGGCGGAACGAAGAATTTGCTTGCGGCGGCGAAGCGCGCGGGCGTGGAGCAGTTGATCTATACCAGCACGGTGGCGACGATTGCGGTGGACCGGCCCGAGCTGCCGAATGAGTTTACGGGCGCGAAGCTGGAGGAGATGGTGGGGCATTACAAGCGCTCGAAGTGGATGGCGGAGCGCGAGGCGTTGCAGGCGGCGAAGGAAGGATTGCCGGTGATTGTGGCGATGCCGACTACGCCGGTGGGGCCGTGGGATTGGAAGCCGACGCCGACGGGAAAGATTATTCTGGATTTTCTGAACGGCAAGATGCCGGGATACGTGGAAACGGGATTGAATTTTGTGGGTGTGGAAGAGTGCGCGGCGGGCCATCTGCTGGCGGCGGAGCGCGGAAAAGTCGGCGAGCGATATTTGCTGGGGGCGGAGAACCTGACGTTGAAGGAGATGCTGGATGCGCTGGCGAAGATAACTGGTTTGCGGGCGCCGGGGATGAAAATCCCGCACGGGGTGGCGCTGGGTGTAGCCTACGTGGAGAGCGCGTTTTCGCGACTGGTGGGGAAAGAGCCGCAGATACCGGTGGAAGGCGTGAAGATCGCGCAGCACAAGATGTTTGTGGATGCTTCGCGGGCGAAGCGGGAGTTGGGCTTTCAGCCGGGGCCGGTGGCGGCGGCGCTGGAGCGGGCGGTGCGGTGGTATCAGGCGAATGGATATGTTTCGAAGCGGCGGGCGAGGAAAATGAATTTGGCGGCGTGAAGTGGGAAGTTAATGAGGTAGAGGAAGTAGAGGATCGGAACTCGCGAGAACAGCGATGAAGGTGCTGGTTACATTTGCGGTGGACGCGGAGGTTGCTCCGTGGCGCAAGCTGCGGAAGTTTCGGTTTATTGATTATGAGGGGTTGCGGTTGTGGCGGTCGGATGCGGGCGACGTGGAAATAACGGCGTTGGTGACGGGGATGGGGGTGGAGGCGGCGGCGTATGCGATGGACTTGATGATGAGAATGGCGGACGCGGAGCAGCATTTTGAAGTTTGCATCTCGAGCGGCCTGGCGGGAGCACTGGCGGAATCGCTGAATCCCGAAGAGATTATCGCCCCACAAGGGATTATGGTGGAAAGAAAACATGCGGACTGGCCGTCGGAGCGGCTGGAAGTGGATGCGGAGCTGCGGAACCGGGCGCTCGATTTAGGGGCGAAATGCACGGATTGCCTGTTCACCAGCGACCAGGTGATGGTGAAGGCGAAGCAGAAGCGGGATTGTGCGTCGAAGGCGCAGGCCGTGGATATGGAAAGTTTTGAAATTGTGAAGGTGGCTTGCGCGTGGGGCGCGCGGGCGGTGGTGGTGCGGGCGATCAGCGACTCCGCGAAAGAGGATTTGCCGATTAATTTTAATCTTACGCTGTCCGGGGAGAAGCAGGTGAGCGTTGGAAAGGTCGCAGCGCAACTGGCGAAAAATCCGCTGGCGCTGCCGTCGCTGATCCGGTTTGCGCGGCAAAGCCGCCGTGCGGCCGAGACTTTGGCGAATTTTCTGGAAAAATATGTTCCGGGGCTGGCGAGTGTGGACTCTCTGGACCGGTCTAAGGCGGTGGCGGCGCAATGAGCGGGGCGGGGATGATGGTGGAACAGGTGCGGACGCTGGGGCCGATACCGAAGACGATGCGGGCGGGCGTATACCGCGAAAAGGGAATCGTGCGGGTGGAAGAAGTGCCGGTGCCGGAGGTGGGCGACGGCGAAGTGTTGATTAAGGTGGCAGCTTGCGGCGTTTGCGGGACGGACATTAAAAAGATTTTTTACGGGTATGTGGAGCCGCCGCAAATTTTAGGACACGAATTGGCGGGCACGGTGGTGGCGATCGGGCGCGGCGTAACCAAGTGGAAGCTGGGCGACCGGGTGATGAGCTTTCACCACATTCCTTGCGGGGAATGCTTTTTTTGCGAGCGGCGGATGTTTTCGCAATGCAAGCTGTATAAGACCACGGGACTGACGGCGGGCTTCACGCCGAATGGCGGCGGATTTGGCGAATACGTGAAGGCCATGCCCTGGCTGGCGGAGCGCGGGATCGTGGCGCTGCCGGATAATGTTAGTTTTGAAGAGGCGACGTTCATCGAGCCGATCAACACGATCGTCAAAGCGGTACAGAAGGCGCGGGTGGCGGCCGGGGAGACGGTGCTGATCATTGGCTGCGGGCCCATCGGACTGCAACTCCTGATGGTCACCCAAACTACAGGAGCGCGCATCTATACCAGTGACCCGGTGTCCACGCGGCGAGAAAAAAGCTTGGGCCTTGGGGCACTTGAGTCTTTTGACCCGGTAAGTGGTAAGCTAGTCAAAGAAATCCAGGCCCGCACCGAGGGCCGGGGAGCAGACGCAGTTCTGGTGGCCGTAGCGCATCCAGCGGTGGTGGTGGAAGCGTTGGCGGCGGCGAGAGCTGGGGGGCGGGTGCTCTTGTTTGCCGCGAACGATCCCGTCACCAAGATAGAATTTCCCGCCGCGGCGGTGGGGATCGACGAGAAAGAAATCCTGGGCAGCTATAGTGCGGCCGTAGACATCCAAGAAAGTGCGGCAGCACTGGTGTTGGGGAAGAAACTGCCGGTGATGGAAATCGTCACGCACAGGTTCCCATTGGCTAGAATTCAGGAGGGGCTGGAGTTGGCGGCTCATCCGACGGACGAATCCTTGAAGATTCTGATAATGCACGTATGAAAACAGCGTCCCCAAAGAAGACGGAGCTCGGACTGGAAGAGACGGTAGTCCAGGCGAAGATCGTGGTGCCTTCGCGGATGACCGCGGCCGTGCTGTATGGCAGCGAGGACCTGCGCATTGAGCAGATTGATGTGCCGGCGCTGGCGGTGGATGAAGTGCTGTTGCGGGTGCGCTTGGCGCTCACCGATGGGACGGATCTGAAAGTTTGGAAGCGCGGCTACCACGCGAAGATGATTCAGCCGCCGGCCGTGTTTGGGCATGAAGTGGTCGGCGAAATTGTGGCCATGGGGAAGCGCGTGGATCCCCGGTGGCGGCTGGGAACGCGGGTGATTGCGGCGAACTCGGCGCCTTGCTTGCGGTGTTATCACTGCCGGCGGGGGCAGGAAAACCTTTGCGACGATTTGCTGTTCAACAATGGGGCGTACGCGGAATACATGCGGATTCCGGGACGCATTGCGCGGGAAAACATGCTGGAGGTGCCGCACTCGGTGGACGATCACAGCGCGGCGCTGGTGGAGCCGCTGGCTTGCGTGCTGCGCGGCGTGCATGAGATGGAAGTGCGCACCGGCGATACCAGCGTGGTGATTGGATGCGGGCCGATTGGATTGATGTTTGTGCGGATGCTGACGCGGCGGGGAGTGCGGGTGATTGCGCTGGCGCGGCGCGAAGGACCGCTGGGAGTGGCGCGGAAGCTGGGCGCGGCGGCGGCGATTAATGTTACGGAGACTGCGGACGTGGCGTCCGCCGTGCGAGCTTTGACGGATGAGGGGCGCGGACCGGACTCGGTAGTGGAAGCGGCTGGGAATCCCGCGACATGGGAGCAGGCACTGGCGATGGTGCGGCGCGGCGGCGTGGTGAATTTCTTCAGCGGGCTGCCGACGGGAACGCGCGTGGAGATTGAGCCGGCGTCGATTCATTATTCGGAGATCAAGATTATTTCGCCGTTCCACCATACGCCGCGATTCATTCGCGAGGCGATGGAAGCGATCCGGCGCGGGGACATTGCGGCGCACGATTTTGTTACCGAAGATATTCGACTGGAAGACCTGCCGCAGGCGTTTGAGCGGATGAAGACGCGCAGCGGGGAGATCAAGCTGGCGGTCAGGCCTTAGGAAGTGGCCGGTGTCCAGCGACCGGTGGCCGGTGAAGAGGCCCCCTGGAGTGATTGGTTGTTATGGGTGACTGGTGAAAGCCACCTCCTTTTATAGGTTCAAGCTCAGACCCAATATCCAAGAGGAAAGTAACTAGTGATGCTGCGACCGGGCGAATTGGAGATTGCCGGAAAGCTGCCCGCGGATGGTTGTGCGCCGGCGGAGGCGCAGGCGTATACGCGGTGGCTGGCGACGCACCATTACGAAAATTTCAAAGTGGCCTCGTGGCTGCTGCCGAAGGAATTGCACCAGCACTTTTACAATTTGTATGCGTATTGCCGGTGGGCGGACGACCTGGGCGACGAGATTCCCGTAAGGGAGCGGGCGCTGGAATTGCTGGATTGGTGGGAACGGGAGCTGGACGATTGTTATGAGGGGCGGCCGTCCCATCCGGTGTTTGTGGCGCTGCGCGAGACGGTGGTGGCGAAGGATGTGCCGAAGCAGCCGTTTGCGGATTTGCTGAAGGCGTTCCGGCAGGATCAGGTGGTGAAGCGGTATCCGACGTGGGACGCGGTGCTGGATTATTGCGTGTATTCGGCGAATCCGGTGGGACGGTTGGTGCTGTATTTGTGCGGGTATCGCGACGAGGAACGGCAACGGCTTTCGGATGCGACCTGCACGGCGCTGCAGTTGGCGAATTTCTGGCAGGATGTTTCGCGAGATCTGAATATCGGGCGGATTTATATTCCGCTGGATCACGCGGCAGCGTATGGGTTAAGCGAAGGCGATATTGTTGGCAGGATATTCGACCGCCGCTACGAATCGTTGATGAAGGAGTTGATTGAGTACACGCGGGGATTATTCGCGAAGGGCCAGCCGCTGGCGAAAATGGTGGAAGGGAAGCTGAGCGTGGATTTGGATATGTTCACCCGTGGGGGGTTGGCGGTGCTGGACACGATCGAGGCGATGGGGTATGACACCATGCACCGGCGCCCGGAAGTGAGCAAGGTGAAGCAAGTGAGCCTGCTGGGGCGGGCGTTGATTACGCACGTGATTGGGAATTCGGATGTCAATCGCAGTGGCGGATTTGCCAGCGAAGGGGCGAGCTATGTCGCGGCGGCTTCCGGGCCTGGGGAGATTGCCGCTTCTTACAGCCAGTGTCACCAGATCGCGCGGACAGCGCACAGTAGTTTTTATCCGGCGTTCTTTTTGCTGCCGAAAGAAAAGCGCGAAGGCATTGTGGCGCTGTATGCGTTCATGCGGCTGATTGATGATGTGTCGGATGAAGGCGCGGATGTGGCGGCGAAGCAGCGGGGGCTGGCGAGGTGGAGAGCCGCTCTGGACGAAGCGGTTACCGGACAGTCGCAGGCGTTTGATGGGAACGCAGTTCGGGCGCTGCAGGCGGACGCGTTGTTTGGACAGCAGGAAGTTTTGCCGGCGCTGGTGGATACCATGCAGCGTTACCGGATGCCGGCGCGCTATTTGCACGACCTGATCAGCGGCGCGGAGATGGATCTGACGATCCAGGAGTACCCGACGTTTGAGCGGCTGAAGGAATATTGTTATCGCGTGGCCGGGACGGTCGGGCTGACGTGCATGCACATTTTTGGATTCAGCGATTCGCAGGCGCTGGATTTGGCGGAAAAGCTGGGGCTGGCGTTTCAACTGACCAATATCATTCGCGATGTTCGCGAGGATTATTCGCTGGGGCGAATTTATTTGCCGGAAGAGGATCTGGTTCGCTACGGCGTGGCGAAGGAAGATCTGGGGCGCGGCGAAGCGACGCTGGGCGTGCGCGAACTTTTGCGTTTCGAGGCCGACCGCGCGTGGAAGATGTATGAAGAGGGATCGGCGCTGCTGGGGTTGATTGAGGAAGACAGCCGCGGGACGCTGTGGCTGCTGGTGCACACGTACAGCGCGCTGCTGGCGCGGATTGAATCGGTGGATTTTGCGGTGTTTGGCGAGCGGGTGCGGCTCTCCAAGCCGGAGAAGATGATGTTGATGGCCAAGGCGCGGTTTGGGCGCCACACGGAAGAGAACATCCTTGCAAAATGCGATCGTAATCGGCGGGGGACTGGCCGGGCTGTCGGCGGGCGTCGCGCTGGCTGAAGCCGGCTGGCGGGTGCGCTTGTTTGAGCAGCGGCCTTTTTTGGGCGGCCGGGCGACGTCCTACGTGTTGCCGGACGGCGAGCATGTGGACAACTGCCAGCATGTGACGCTGGGCTGCTGCACGAACCTGGAAGATTTTTATCGGCGTGTTGGGTCCGCCGGGAAAATTAAATTTTTTGACCGGCTGGTGTTTCAGGATCCTCAAGGGCGCATCGGCGAGATGCAGGCCGGAATTCTGCCGGCGCCGTTTCACATGACCGGATCGTTTGCGACGTTTTCGCCGCTGACGCTGGCCGACAAGCGGAGCATCGCCTGGGCCATGCTGGATATTTTGCGCGGCCAGGGGCACACAGCGGACCTGGACGAACCGGGCGGCATTTCGATGCGGGAGTGGCTGAAGCGGCGGAAACAGACGCCGGGCGCGATCGAGCGATTCTGGCGGGTGGTGCTGGTGAGCGCGCTCGACGAGGAGTTGGACAAGACCGATGCGCGATATGGCGTGGATGTGTTCTGGAAAGGGTTTTTGTCGAACCGGACGGGTTACCGGATGGGCGTGCCTGCGGTGCCGCTGGCGGAGCTATATGGCGGGTGCAAGGCGGAGATTGAAAAGCGCGGAGGAGAAGTGAACCTGCGAATGCCGGTTCGCGTGATTCGGATGGAGAACGGTGCGGTGGCGGGCGTCGAGTTTGAAGGCGGACGGGTGGAGACTGCCGATGCCTATGTGTTTGCGCTGCCGCATACGGCGATGGCCGAGTTGGCGAGCGGGGAGATGAAGGAACTTGAGCCGGGGCTGGCGCAGTTAGGAAAAATTGGAGTGACGCCGATCACCGGAGTGCATTTCTGGTTTGATCGCGAGGTGATGAAAGAGCCATTTGTGACGCTGTTGGAAACGACGACGCAGTGGATTTTTAACAAGACGGCGCTTTATGGGACGGGGAATGGCGCTGGTAATGATAAGGGGCAATACCTGCAACTGGTGATCAGTGCTTCGTATGATCTGTTGCAGAAGCCGCGGCAGGAGATTATTGATTTGTGCTTGAAGGAAGTGCGGCACGCGCTGCCTGCGGCGCGGGAGGCGAAATTGCTGAAGGCCACGGTTATTAAAGAGGCGGCGGCTACATTTTCACCGCAACCTGGCGTGGACCGTTGGCGTCCAAAGCAAGAGACGCACATTGGCGGGATGTTCCTGGCCGGCGATTGGACGGATACGGGTTGGCCGGCCACGATGGAAGGTGCCGTGCGCAGTGGATATTTGGCTGCCGAAGCGGTGTTGCGAAAGGCGGGGAATCCACGGAAATTTTTGCAGCCCGATTTGCCGCCGGATGGATTGGCGCGGTTGTTTGGTTAGAGTTTATGCGAGTTCGTCAGTTGGATGGTTGAATTTGGAGTTGACATCCTTCGGCTATCCTTGTCGGATAGCCTCAGGATGACAGACCTTCTGCTGTGAAGCTGCTGAGGCGGCGCCCGGAGAGCGTCAAGTGTTCGGTGGTGCGATCGAGTTCAGCGTAGGCGGCGTGGTTTGTGGATTTGAATTGCTCGTACGAGAATTCGGAATCCCAGTAGTCCAGGGTGAAGTAGAAGTGAGTGCGGGAAATGTCCTGAAGGAGGCGAGTCTCCCGGAAATGCGGATCGCGTTGAAACAGGCGGACCCAGTCGCCCTGGGGGCCATAGACTGATTGAAAGCGTTCCTCGCAGCCGGGCTTGACTTCGTACTCCCAGAAGGCTACAAACATAGTTGTCCCATCTCCTGCTCTCGCGACCCGGCAATCCAGGAACACTTCATTGGGGAAGGCTGGCCTGCCGAACGATTGTAGCAACCCGATTGGATATAAGACGCACAGAGAACCCCGAGTAGTTGTGTAGATACACAGTGAAGTAGCAGTCCGTTGAGACTGACGGACGGAGGCGTTTGTGGATCGCAAGTACGGCCACCGCGGCTATCGTGACGCGGAAAAGCATGAAAAGAAAGAAAGACCGGATCGCAAACCACCGCAGGGAGGTCCGCGGGGAGCCACGGATCACCTGGGACCGCGCACGCCGCGGATGGTGGGAACGGTAACGCGGGCGCGTTGCGCGAATTGCGGGGCGGTGCTGGTTTCGGGATTCGATGTCAAGGGGAACTGTCCGAAGTGCGGATTTGAACTCCATTGTTGCAAGCAGTGCCGGTATTTCGATTCGGGCGCGCAGTTTGAATGCACGCAGGCGATTGCGGCGAGGGTTACGCCGAAGGATGCGAAGAACGATTGTACGTTTTATGAGTTCCGCACGACGGTGGAAAAGGATACGGCGCCGACATCCTATATGCAGCCGGCGCAGGTTCCGGTGGAGGCTCCTTCTCCATCGCGGCCGTTGGATGCCCGCCAGGCGTTTGAAAACCTCTTCAAGAAGTAGTGCCCCGCGATTTTTTCCCAGAAGGTGAACCTAGCGGAAAGAGTGTCGGCGCTTGCGACATCTCGCTGGCGATTTGTTCAAGTTGCGGGTAGTGCTGGCGGAGTTCGTCGGGCACTTTCAGTTTGCTTCCTTTTAAAATGCTGAGGAGTTGCAGGGCGTTTACTACCGCTTTGCCCTGGTAGTGGTTGTTGGTGACCACGTAGGTGTCGCGGGTGTGTTGCTGGACGTTTTGGATGCGGGCGACCCAGGGATCGAGTTCCTCGGGGGAATAGAGATAGTTGTAACGTTCATGGGCGGGGGTGCTGGGATCGTCGCTGAACCAGGTGTCGTAACGGCGGCCGTGAAAGCGCACGTAGCCGATGGGCGAGGTGGTTTCGGCGGCGGGCTTGAGGGAGTTGCCGATGATGGGTTGATCGATGTTGCAGAAGCCGGCGTGGTGTTCACGGAGGAGTTGCAGGGTAGCTGGATTTTGCCAGGAGGAGTGGCGAAGTTCGACGACGAGAGGATAGTCGGCAAAGCGCTGAAGCAGGGCGGAAAGATGCGCGGTGGTTTCGGTGGTTTGGTGAAAGGAAAAAGGGAATTGCAGGAGGACGGCGCCGAGTTTTTTTGCGTGGCGGAGGACGTCGAAGCCGGCGCGGACGGCGCGCTCGTCTTCGGCGCTGGCCGAGGGTTCATGGGTGAAGCGCTGCCAGAGTTTTGCGGTGAAGAGGAAGGCGGGATTGGCGGCTACGCGATCGATCCAGGCGGCGGCGTGTTCTGGGCGGATTGGTTGGTAGAAGGAAGTGTTGATTTCGATGGTGTCGAAAAATTGGGCGAGGAAAGTTGCTTCGTGGAAGCCTTTCGGGCGGCGGGATGGATAGACGTAGCCGGACCAGTCAGGATAGGACCAGCCGGCGGGGCCGATGCGGAGCCGGCCTGGAGTTGCGGGAGTTGATTTGGCGATTTTTTTCGGGCGCATCGGTGATTGGCGGTTCACTGCTAGGCTAGAAAGCCGCGCGCGATCTGTCAATGTGGCGGGATGGCAACGTGAATTTCATCGGGGATTGCACCGGGGGTTGCCGCTTGTTATGCTGTGCTTGTTATGCGGTGCGGAGAGAAGTTGCGTCGCTATCCTTCCTTAGTTCGCTGCAAACCCCACAGGTGCAACCATGAACGTATCGATCAGTTATAGGCATGTGGACGCGCAACAACCGGTGGCCGTTGAAGTGATGCGGCGGCTGGATAAGTTGAACCGGCTGTTGAAGAGCTATCAGCCGGACATGATTCAGTTGAAGGGAGTGTTTTCGAAGAACCAGAGGACGGAAGAGCAGTCCTGCGCGCTGACGCTGTCGCTGCCGAATGGGACGCTGCATGCTACGGGCAACGGGAAAAATGTGCTGGCGGGCTGCAAGAAGGCGTTCAGCGACATCGAGACGCAGGTGAAGAAACACCAGTCGCACCTGCGGCGGGAACACGAATGGAAACGCAAGCGGCCGAGCGAGTGATTTGACGAAGTCTCAGCGCTGAAAATGCATGAGTGAAACGCGAGGCAGGGAGCGTTCTTACTGCGGTGTGGGTCAAGCGGGTTATACTAAATTCCTGTACAATTAAGGTTTGTTTTTGTAGGGGCGTAGCTCAGTGGTAGAGCAGCGGCCTTTTAAGCCGAAGGTCGTGGGTTCGATCCCCACCGCCCCTACCAAAAATCCGCAAAATTCCCGTTGATTCGGCTGCCCTTACTCACCAGCCTCCCTCGAATTGTGCTCAAAAAGGCGGGGTTTTGCGCCCATTTTGCGCCCAACTTTTCACCAACCGACAGGAAGAAAGTAGAGACGCGATGAAACGTCGCGCGCACGAAAAATTGATAGCCCAGGAGAATAACCGTGGCACAAGAATCGAAACCCGATAAGCTCGCTTTTCTGGATGCACCTGCCGACAAACCAATCGCCCCACGACTTCCGACTCGCGACGCTGTGCCCCCTGAATTGCCTGTATTAAAACGGTGGCTCTTATGGGACTACACCTGGCTGTCGAAAAAAAAGGAATGGACGAAACAGCCCATGTCGCCGCGCACCGGTGAATGGATAGGTGTTACACCCGTGGGAAGAGAAGGTCAGGATTGGGCGTCACACTTTGCGGATTTTGATACAGCGATCCTCGCCGCGGCGCGACGAAAGCTGAATATTGGTTTTGTGTTCGTTGAGGGTGACGGCTTCTGCGGCGTGGATTTCGACAAACCGGCGCGCGACAGAGCCACCGGCGAAATGCGCGAATCCCTAAAACCGTGGATCGCAAACCTCGACACCTACGCGGAGGTTTCACCGAGTGGGGGGGGATACCACGCGATTTGTAAAGCTACGCTACCTGGTCCTGGTAACAAACAACCATTACCTGAGGACGTTCTAGTCAAATGCGAAATGTACGATAGCGCGCGTTTTTTTACTTTCACGGGAATACGTCTCGAAGGGAAGCCACTCGAAATTCGGAGTATCCAACCCGAGATCAACGCTTTGCATGAACATGTTTTTGCGTCCGTTAATTTCAACCGACCTCTTGACCCGACACCAACCGGGCTTGCCGGGTACCGCGGGGGAGAGACCGGGGCTCGGCTTCCGGGCGCTCGCGACTCTGCAAATCGAGATGGTCAGACTGGTATTCGGCTTCACGGAGCTTTGCCAGTTTTATTCTGACGCTGGCCTCCGTTTGCGAGCTGCCGCCTCGTCCCCGGCTTGATTCCCGACTGCGACTTGAAGGCTCAGACTCCCATGGAGAATCGCGGAAATCATCAATTTCGAATCCATCAAAGCCTCGTGACATTAGAGGACTCCTGTGGGGTTCACCTAACACCGAAGGGCAAAAGACGAAGCGTGCGCTGAGGAATGGTAGGCATGGTGGCGTGACGTATGCGAAGAAACTCTATTGGTGTTCGGAACTGGTCTCGCTTTCTTCGTATAAGAAGACTTCTTCGACATTTTTCCCGAATATGCGGGCGATCTTAAAAGCCAAGTCCAACCCCGGCTCGTATTTGCCTGTCTCAACCGCGTTGATGCACTGCCGCGTCACGCCGACGGCATCGGCAAGGTCGGCTTGCGACCACTCTTTTTCCGCTCTCAAGACGCGAAGCCGAGTCTTCATTGTTGATACCGCCAGGAGAAGAGAATTAGGCCGATGCTCCACAAGGCGATCATCAACGCCGGAACGAGGAGCGAGGCCCCAGAAAGGAACCCGAGTCGTTGCAGGATGCCGACCGCAAGCGTGAGGAGTAGAGAGCCAACAAACGCAAAACTCGTTGCTTCGTGGTTGATGAGTCTCTGATGTGTGTCAGCAACTTTGAGGAATCGAAGGAAACTCCAAATTCCTCCCCCAGCCAGAACAATGCCGAGGGCGTACAGTGCTTGTTGCGGAGCTTGACTCGAATTGCCTGCAACGGTGAAAGTACCGGCGGCAAGGACCACGAAAACATAGAACAGGCGCAGTGTGTTTTTCCGTTGCTGCTTGAGAACCCGGGGTCCCGGTAGCGTTGACATTGGATGGCTCCTCTGACCGAGAGCAGAGTACACTATTCAGGTCTCTATGTCAACTATAGAGTACTTATAGACTTCTTAAGATGTCTATGCTAGTGTATGGCCTAGGCTTACTGACACGGGCCAACACCACTCGAAAGAAGGCTATAATGGGTTCCATGGCAAAGGACGTAATTCACGTTTCGGACAAAGAGGCCACCAGCGACTTTGCTTCCCTGCTAGCTCGTGTCCGTGAGGGAGCCGAAGTCATCATTGAGCACGACGCTCGACCCGTCGCTGTGGTACGTCCAGCAGAAGTCTTTCGGGGCCGCCTTCTTTCGGAGTCCATCGCTTTGGCAGAAGCACACGCAAAAGAGCTAGGATACGAGCCAACGATGGACCCCGGGTTCGCAGCCGACTTGAGAGAGATCATCAACAGTCGCAAGCCTCGTGACCTCTCGGCATGGGAATAATCCTCGACTCCAGCATTCTTATTGCAGCAGAGCGCGGCGGTGAGGGTGTTGGGCAAATCCTCAAACGCGTGCGAGCCGCGCACGGTGAGACAGAAGTGGGACTTTCTGCTGTCACCATCGTGGAACTGACTCATGGCATCTATCGAGCCAAAACCGATGCAGACCGTAAGCGGCGGCAGTCATTCACCGATGAACTCTGCCGAGACGTGCCAGTTCATCCCGTGACGCTCGAAGTTGCCCAACTAGCTGGAAAGATCGAGGGAGAGCGGGCAGCTCATGGCATCAGCATCGCGTTCGAAGACCTGCTGATTGGCAGCACGGCGCTGCATCTCGGGTATTCTGTCACGACGCTTAATACCCGTCACTTTCGATTAATTCCCGGCCTCTCTGTAGTTCAGCTTTGAAATACACGAAATAAACTCGTTTCTGGAGACTGCACGCTAGCTGTCGGCCACTGGAAGCGCATAACAAACTCCTTCGAGGTGGTCGCTCGACATTCAGTCACAGGTCCCTTGGTCGTCCGGCAAGGATGTTTCTCCCTTTTTCGGAAATGAGCGCAAAAGCAAGCGGCGTGAGTCCTCCGCCAAAAACCCGTGAGCCAGGTTTTCTTCGCATTCACTTTCTGTTCGCGATTTCTCTTTATTTTCCACGAGTGCCGTGACATTTCCGTGACAGCCAACTCCTCGCCTGCAGACCGAAATAGCTTGACCAAACTCCAGACCGCCACGATGTCAATGTAACAACGTTAAGCTTTGCAATAACTTACAAGGCCGTGGGGACTGCCAAAATACGCGGAAGTAGTTCAAGACACATCAAACTGTGGATTGGGTTGTGGGCTGATATAATCAAGGACGCACCACCGTATTAGACCTCTTGATCACGAAATCTCCTACGGAACCAAAGTTCTCAGGCAGAGTCGGGCCAGCCTAATTTCCATCCATGCAAGCATAAGCTCGTCTCCGGTGCAACAGTCGCCGGAGGAGGGATCATCCTGTAAAGTACTCGCCGGTAAGGCATTTGCGTGCACCAGTACTAGGTCCGTTTAGCCGGGCCAGCATACTGTAATCTTTGCCAATACTCCCGCCTGACACCCGAGCGTATCGTCGTGAAATCATCGAGGACCCGTGTGTCCCGAGGAGTAGCCCATCACTGTGGGTGGCTTTCGGCCTGTGAGCCACCTCACTGCGGCAGCATATCAGTGTGTGTAGACAAGTTCTGATACGGCTTCTGATACGGCGTTTGAAAATACAATGACTTTTCCTTTCGGCAATGCCCGCGAAGACCAGGCGACGAAGCCATACTTGGGGAGACTCCTCGTTCTCGTCACCGCCGGGGTCGTCATCCTGGGGTGGGCCAGCGCAAAGGCAAGCGGGCAAACTCCCGCTCTCGGGCCATCGCAACGGGTGCTGGTTCTGTATTCGGATGAGCGACTTCTGCCGGCTAACATCATCATGGATCAAGCCATTCACGCAGTCTTTAAAGCCGACGCTAGCAAACGCATCGAGCTTCATAGTGAGTTCCTGGACGTGGCCCGTTTCCCAGGGGAGGAGCAACGGAAGCGGCAGCGGACTTTTTTTCGGGAGAAATATCGGGAGCGTCCGCCCGACTTGGTGATCGCGGTGAGCGGAAGCGCTGTTGCCTTCCTGGCGGAACGCCGGGCCGAGTTATTCGCGGGAGTGCCGATCGTTTATTGTTCCGTCGCCGGTGACCCACATCCGGGACATCTTTCATCGGACACCAGGATCGCGGATGCTCCGGTCCCCGATACCGCTGACAGCACGCTGGAGATGATCCTCCGCCTTCATCCCGATGTTCGCCACGTGGCGGTAGTCTCGGGCAGCGGGCTGAGAGATCGACAGAACGCTGATAGCTTCAGCAAAGTGCTGACCACCTTCGGGAATCGGGTTGCCTTTACCTGGCTGGCCAATCTTTCGATGGAGGAATTGCGCGGCGAGTTATCGCGTCTCCCGGATCACACGGTCGTTTTTTACCTCACAATGTTCCAGGATGCTGCCGGCCAGACGTTCACCCCGCGCCAAGCGCTGGACGCATTCGCCTCTGTCAGCCGCGCTCCGATCTACGGCCGCTACGATACCTACGTCGGGCATGGGATTGTCGGCGGTTCGATGGTGACATTCGAGGATATCGGTCGGAAAGCCGCCCAGTTGGCCATCCGCATTCTCGACGGCGAAGATGCGCAAGCCGCCGCCCGGTCAGAGTCTTACCAGCCGGTGCCGATCTTTGACTGGCGCCAGCTCCAGCGATGGAAAATCAGCGAGCAGCGGCTGCCTTCTGGCAGCATTGTCCTGTTTAAGGAGGCCTCGTATTGGGAGCAATATCACCGGGTCATTGTTACGGCGCTTTCTCTAGTTCTGCTGGAAGCGTTGCTGATCGTGGCGTTGCTGCTCCAACTCCGGCGCCGCCGGCTGGCTGAGGCTTCTCTGCGCGAAAGCGAACAGCGGATGAGTTTGACCGTGGATGCCGCCGAAATTGGCATCTGGATTCGGGATTTAACGCGGAACGAAATCTGGGCGAGCGACAAGTGGCGTGCATTGTTTGGGTTCGCGTCTTCGGAGCAGCTTGAACTCGAGCACATTCTCCAAAGACTACACCCCGACGATAGAGACGGGTTCCGACAGATACTGGCGGAAGCACTCACAGTCGGAAGTACTTACGATACGGAATTCCGATTATTGCTGCCGGATGGCGACACGCGTTGGATCTCTTCGCATGGCCGAGTCGAGATTGACGCGCATGACCAGCCGGTGCTGGTGCGCGGTGCTTCTCGCGATTTCACGGCACGCAAACAAGCCGAGCAGGAGGCGCTGCTCTTGCGGCAAGAGATCGCACACGTGAGCCGTTTTACGATGATGGGCCAGCTCGCCTCAGCGCTGGCGCATGAGATTAATCAGCCGCTCGGGGCGATCTTGCGCAACGCGGAAGCGGCGGAGCTCTTCTTGCAGCACTCATCGCCCGACCTCGACGAAATTCGCGCAATTGTTGCCGACATCCGCAACGATGACCTGCGTGCCGGAAACGTCATCGACAAGATGCGCGGACTGCTCAAGCGTCAAAACCTCGATGCTCGGTCGCTTGATGTGGGTGAACTCGTTAGCGATGTCGCAGCCATCCTGAGAGTGGACGCTGCGGCGCGGCAAGTGAAGCTGGACTTGGCGGTTCCTGCCAATCTGCCGGCTGTGCGTGGCGACCGAGTGCATCTTCAGCAAGTCTTGCTCAACCTCCTCATCAACGGGATGGATGCGCTCGACGGGGTGGCTCGAGAGGATCGGCGGGTCACTGTGACCGCGGCACTCGACGGAGCGCAGACCATCGAGATCGCCGTGAGCGATACCGGCAATGGAATTCCTGCCGACAAACTTGCGCATATCTTCGACCCCTTTTTTACCACGAAGCCCAACGGTATGGGCATGGGTTTGCCGATCTCGCGGACGATCATTGAAGCGCACGGGGGTCGACTCTGGGCGGAGAGCAACAACGGTAGCGGGGCGACGTTTCGCCTCACGCTGCGGATGGCGGAAGAGGCCGCCGTGCAATGAGCAAGCCTAAACCCACAGTTCAGATCGTCGATGATGATGCGTCTTTTCTTACCGCAACCTCGCGACTGTTGCGGGCAAGCGGGTTGACGGTGCAGGAGTTTTCGTCTGCAAGCAGTTTTCTCGAGCAGCGCGATCCCGATTTGCCGGGCTGTGTGGTGGTTGATCTGCAGATGCCCGGGATAAGCGGACTTGATTTGCAATCGGCCCTTGCTCAGACGGACAATCCGCTTCCGCTCCTCTTCCTCACCGGCCACGGCGACATTCCCTCGACCGTGCGCGCGATGCTCGCGGGAGCAGTGGATTTCCTTGAAAAGTGCGCGCCGAAAGAAAAACTGCTCAACGCGGTGAAGTGTGCCCTCGCCCGCGATGTACTGGAACGTCAGAAGCGAACTCATCAAAGGGAATTGCGTGCACGCTTTGACGCCCTTAGTGTGCGAGAGCTAGAAGTGCTCTCCCATGTCGTGCAAGGCCAGCTCAATAAACAAATCGCGGCCGATCTGGGTATCCACGAGCGAACGGTGAAGCTGCATCGTACGGCCATCACCACGAAATTGCGCGTGCAGTCGGTCGCAGAACTCACGCTTCTCACGCAGGAAGCGGGCATTTTCCCAGAGCCCTCGCCGACCTTCCCCAAAGGGCAGTAGTCGGTATTCCCACTCCGTGCCTATAGTGCTCCTTGGTTCCTGATGAGCAGCAACTCACCCATTTACGTCGGTGTTGTTGATGACGACGAAAGCGTCTGCCGGTCGTTCGCCAGGCTGCTGCGGGCGGCAGGGATTCAGCCAGTAACGTACACCTCAGCGGAGTCTTTCCTCGCGGATACAAAGCATCCTCAGTTTGGGTGCCTAGTACTCGACATCCAGCTCGGCGCCATGTCTGGCATTGAACTCGCCCAGCGGCTCGCGGCTGAAGGCGGGCACATTCCCGTCATCTTCATCACCGCTCACGACGATCCTGAAGCGCGTGCCAGTGCTGAAGCCGTGGGTTGCGTTGCGTATTTCCGCAAGACCGCTTCCGGTTCCGAAGTGCTCGAAGCCATTCGGAAAGTGGCTGCATGAACCGCGAGTCGATGTTGGGTCGGATGGGAACAATCCAAAAGAAGGTGTGAAAACTCATGACTAAACGACCGCTTCAAACGAAATTCTTCCTGGGCTGGACAACCCAAACTTTCTTGGCACTGGTGTGCGCGCTTCTTCTCTTTCCAGGCGATACGCTGTTGTATGCGCGGCAGGAAGGTGCGTCGGCGGAGCAAGCCGCTCCGAAAATTCCGAACGATCAATTGGATTCGCTGGTGGCGCCGATCGCGCTGTATCCCGATCCTCTCTTGAGCCAGGTTTTGGTGGCTTCGACATACCCCTTGGAAATCATTCAATTGCAGCAGTGGCTCCAGAAGAACAGCACTCTGAAGGGTGAGGAACTGACAAAAGCCGTCCAGCAGCAGGACTGGGATCCCAGCATTCAAGCCATGGCTGCGCTCCCCGACGTGGCCAAACGCCTTGGCGACGATATTAAGTGGACCACCGACCTCGGAAACGCATTCCTCGCTCAACAGTCAGACGTGATGGACGCGGTCCAGCGCATGCGCACGAAGGCGAAGGACGCAGGAAATCTCAAGTCCAACGAGCAGATGACGGTAGAAACAAAGGTCGTCGAAAAACAGACCGTCGTGGTGATCGAGCAGACCAACCCACAGATCGTTTACGTGCCTACTTACAGCCCGGTGGTCGTTTACGGACCGCCTATTTACCCGTATCCACCGATCTACTATCCACCACCGAGTTATTACGCGGCGGGTGCTGTCTTCGCGTTCGGAGTCGGCATTGCCATCGGTGCGTCGTATCACGGCGGTTGGGGTTACGGCTGCGGATGGGGCCACGGCAACAACAACATCAACATCAACGTCAACAACAACTACATCAGCCACTACAACAAGACGAACATCAACAACGTGAACCGCAACAACATCAACAATGGGAATCGGAATGGGGGCAACAGCTGGCAACACAATCCCCAGCATCGCGGCGGCGCTCCTTATTCGAACAAAGCAACCGCAAATAAGTACGGTGGCAGCGCTCGCGGAGATTCCATGTCTACACGGCAGGCGAACGCTCGGCAACAGCAAGGAGCCGGTAACAGGCAGCAACAAGGAGCCAGCAACAGGCCACAGCAAAGCGCCAATAACCGGAGCGCTAATGGAGCAAATCGACCCAGTTCGAGTGCTGCTTCGCGACCAAGCAACTCTGGCGCCAACCGTGGCGGCAGTGGCGGAAATAACGTAGGCAACCGACAGGTTTCGAGTAACAACGCCTCGAAGGGCACGAGCGCCTTCGGAGGGTCTTCGAACAGAGCCAGCGCTCAAGCCAGTAGTTCACGGGGCAAATCCAGCATGGGTTCTTCTCGTGGTAGTGGTGGTAGCGCCCACTCAGGCGGCGGACGCAGGCGGTAATCAAACAATGAACAAGGGAAAATATATGAAATCCACAAGATTGAATCCTCTCTCTGCAAAGATTCTTTCGATCGCGCTAGGCATCGTTGCCTGCTGCGTTCTGCCTACTGCCCTGCCCGCGGCACCGCAAACAAAAGCAGGAACTTCAACTCCAACCCAGCCGGCCCAGAAAACGTTTGAGACTGCTCAGCAGGCCGCGGATGCCATGGTTCTTGCGGCTAAGAACGACGACGTGACCGCACTGCTGGAAATCTTTGGGCCCGCTGGCAAGGATTTTGTGGACACGAGTGACGACGTGCAGGACAAGAACTCACGCGCCGAGTTTGCCTCCCTGGCGCAGGAAAAAATGCACGTCGATGTAGATCCTCACAACCCAAACCGCGCGATTCTCTCGGTAGGCAACGAGGATTGGCCCTTACCGGTTCCGGTCGTCAGGCAGGGCGGAAAGTGGCATTTCGATTCGAGGGCCGGACGGGCTGAAATTCTTGACCGCTACATCGGGACCAATGAACTGGATGCCATCACCATCTGCCGCGGCTTCGTAGAAGCCCAGAAGGCCTATGCGGAACAGATCCACGATGACGCTGGAGTGAATCAATACGCGCAGCGAATCATCAGCACGCCTGGAAAACAGGACGGCCTCGCTTGGAAAAATCCAGACGGTACTTGGGGAGGCCCGGTCGGGGAGACCGTAGCAAAAGCCCTTGAGGAAGGTTATGGGGACAAGGCAAAGCCCTTTCACGGCTACTACTTCAAGGTCCTAAAGGGACAAGGACCAGCTGCGCCGCTTGGTCAACTCGACTATGTGATCGAGGGAGCGATGATCGGCGGTTTTGCGCTCGTTGCCGTACCTGCCGACTACCGCGTCACGGGTGTGATGACCTTCATGGTCAGCTATGACGGAGTTGTCTACCAGAAGGACCTGGGGTCGGACTCGCTTTCGATCGTCAAGAAAATGGAGCGCTACAACCCGGATAAGACGTGGCACAGCACCATTGACGAAGAGTAGCTCGGGTTCAAGAAAGACTGGATGAAAACATGAAAACAACACACAGAAAATCGCTCATTGCCGGTGCACTCGTTTGCCTGATGGCAGTGGCGGCGCACCCCGAAGACAAAGACAAAATAATAAAGCAGCAGAAGCAAGTCCGGGATAACGCCCACAAGACTCTGCAGCAACTTTACAAGGCCGAACCTACGGCCAAAGCAGCGGTCAAGCACGCCGCCGGCTACGCCGTCTTCAACAATATGGGAGTCAAAATCCTGCTGGCCGGCTCTGGGACTGGCAAAGGCATCGCCGTAAACAACAAAACCAAGAAAGAAACCTTCATGAAGATGATCGAGCTGCAGGCGGGGCTCGGAATGGGCGTGAAGAAGTTCAGCGTGATCTTCGTCTTTGACAACGACAAGGTCTTGAACGACTTCGTCAACTCCGGCTGGGAGTTTGGTGGACAAGCTACCGCTGCGGCCACCACTGGAACAAAGGGCGGAGCGATGGCCGGAGCGGTGTCGGTATCCGACGGCGTCTGGATGTATCAATTGACGGACAAGGGCCTGGCACTTGAGCTCACAGCCAAAGGCACCAAGTACTACAAAGACGACGACCTGAATTGAGGTATCCCGTGCACGCGCTCAAACCCTCCACAGGCGTCGGTCTAGTAGATAAGCCATTGCGGCCCGGATTCTTCGAGTTTGTAAAGTTACCGAACAAGTGAAAGATGCATTTGAAGTACGGGGCCATTTGGAGAAATACAAAATTTCGCTAAAAAATAGGAGATGAAACTAGATGAATCGTAGAACCATTCTGAAAACGATCGTCACGGCAGGCGCGGCGCTCGCTTTTTCGCTCACGGGATCCATCGCCAGCGCGCAGCAAAAGAAACCAAACATCGTTGTGATTTTCGGCGATGACATCGGCGTGTGGAACGTCAGCGCCTACAACCAGGGCCTGATGGGCTTCCGCACGCCCAACATTGACAACCTTGCCAAGGAGGGAGCTCTATTCACGGACTTTTACGCCCAGCAGAGCTGCACTGCCGGACGGGCGGCATTTATCACAGGCCAGAGCGGCTTCCGCACCGGCCTGTTGAAAATCGGGATGCCAGGTGGAAAAGAAGGTCTGTCACCAAAGGATCCGACCTTGGCCGAATTGCTCAAGCCGCTCGGCTACATGACCGGCCAATTCGGCAAGAACCATCTCGGCGACCTCAACGAGTTCCTGCCCACGGTTCACGGGTTCGATGAATTCTACGGCAACCTCTACCACTTAAATGCGGAGGAAGAGCCGGAGGACGCGGACTACCCGAAGAGTGCCAAATTCAAGGCGACTTTCGGCCCGCGCGGCGTCATTGAGAGCTTCGCGTCGAGCAAGGATGATCCGACCGTGGATGGACGCAATGGCCGGATTGGCAAACAGACCGTGAAGGACACCGGACCGTTGACCAAGAAGCGGATGGAGACTATCGACGAGGAGGTCACTGCCAAGACGATCGATTTCATCGAGCGCGCGAAGAAGGCCGACAAGCCTTTCTTCGTTTGGTATAACACCACCCGGATGCACATCTGGACGCACTTGAAGCCGGCCTCGGCTGGCAAGACCGGCCTCGGCATCGCGGCTGATGCCATGACCGAACACGATGGCATGGTTGGGCAGGTGCTAAACAAGCTCAAGGAACTGGGACTCGAAGAGAATACCATCGTCGTATATTCCTCCGACAACGGAGCCGAAGTTTTTTCCTGGCCCGACGGCGGCACGACCCCGTTCCGCAACGAGAAGAACTCCAACTGGGAGGGCGGCTATCGCGTCCCAGCGCTCGTCCGCTGGCCCGGCGTCATCAAACCCGGCACGCAGATCAACGACATCACTTCGCTGGAAGATTTCGTACCAACGTTGATGGCGGCCGCTGGCGAGCCGGACATCAAGACGAAGTTGCTGACCGGCTACACCGCCGGCGACCAGACCTTCAAGGTGCATTTGGACGGTTACAACTTGATGCCTGCGCTGCAGGGTCAGGGTGAATGGCCGCGTCACGAGTTCTTCTACTGGAACGACGACGGCAACCTCGTGGGCCTGCGCTATGACCGCTGGAAGCTTGTGTTCATGGAGCAACGCGCGCATGGTTTTGACGTGTGGCAGGAACCCATGGTCACCCTGCGCATGCCGAAGCTATTCGACCTGCGCGCTGATCCGTTCGAACGAGCCGACCACGAGTCCATCAGCTATAGCAAATGGCGCGCGGAACATGCCTTCTTAATCCTCCCAGCTGTGGGCTATGTGAGTCAGCATCTGACTAGCTATGTTGCGTTTCCGCCACGCCAGAAGGCGGGCACATTCGGCCTCGATCAAGTGTTGCAAAAACTCCAGGAGAACGGGGGCGACAACTGATCTTCGCTCCGAGCGAGGCTGAGCCAAACAACCGGGCCGCACACGTCGCAGTGACGCGCGCGGCTTCGGTCAATAGAAGGAAGTGCAACCCAGGTCGCCTGACCCAGGAGCACAACCAGGCGGGAAGTAGAGGCACGGGGCTCTCCCGTTCGAAGGAGAAGACACAGTGACTGAGAAACCAGAGAGTGATCCAAGAACCGGATTAGCCGGCGAGCGCACGAGTTTTGCAAAGTATCGCACCTCGCTGGCATTAGACCGCACGAGCCTGGCATGGATACGCACAACGCTGACCTTCGCAACTTTTGGTTTTGGGATGATCGGGTATTTCAGGTCCTTGGCGCAGTCAACACACACCGAACAGGCAGCGCATCTGCATCAGTCGGCAATCCGCATGGGAGTAGCGCTGGTAGTCATCGGATTAGTCGCCACGATACTTTCCGCGACCTCGCACTGGGTGGCGTTGCGCAAATTGCGTAATGGAGTGCAACTCTCCATCGCCCAATGGCCATTGAGCATAACCATCGCCGCATTGCTTGCGGTTCTCGGTCTCTATGGACTTTGGTTCGCGCTCACTCCATGAAGCACTCGGCCCCTATTTGACTCACCAGACAGGAAACGAATGACTACAACAAGTAAGCCCGCACGGAGGACAAACGCCACTGCACTCGCGTCACTACGATTGGCAATTCTCTGGCTCTTAGCTTCCGCTGTGTTTTCGCCATTCAGCCGAGCGGAAGTTCCAGTGTTCTCAATTACTCCAGTGGATAGCACGATTAAGTTCCACGTGAAGTCTTCCGCGACGATTGCCGGCAAATTCGATAAGTGGGATGCGACCTTGACATTTACGTCTCCTGACGCAGCGACCGGCGCTTTGGAGATCACTATTCAAGCTGCCAGCGTGGATACCGGGAGCGGCATGAAGAACGGCAAGCTGAAGAGCAAGGACTTCTTCGACGTCGAAAAGAGTCCGGTGATCACGTTCAAGTCAACGAAGATTGTGCAGACAGGCCCCAACACTTTTGAGGTCGACGGCGACTTCAAGATACGCGGAGTATCAAACCCGGAGAAGCTGACACTGACGGTTTCCGGCAAGGGAACAGGCTCAGGCGAGATAACCGGAGCCATGGTCTTCAACCGCAAAGACTACGGGATCAACGGCGGTATTCCGTTCATCAAGATCGCCGACCATGTGGACGTAAGTTTCAATCTCAAGGTGAAGCGAGTCAGTGGGCCGCCGCTGGCGCTGAAGCAATAGCCATCCTCGACGGCAGCGGGATGCTGCCCGATGTCGTGAAAGTAAAATGAACAAGTCAATCGGACACTCGAAGAAAAGGAAAATGAAAACCACACCAACGGACAAACTAATTTTCACCGCAGTGTTAGCCTGGATGCTAATGGGCGCTGAGGCCGTCCCAGTGCGAGCACAACAAGCGCAGCCACCAGAGGATCAGCCGACTGCCGCGCAAGGAAAACCAACTGCTCCAGCGGAGCATCCTGCCGTCGGCGGCAAGACTGAGGAGGAATTGCGCAAGGAAGCTCAGAATCCGATCGCCAGCCTCATTAGCGTTCCTATTCAGGAGAATTTCAACTTCAACATTGGACCGGCCAATCGCACCCAGAATGTCCTGAATATTCAGCCAGTGATTCCAGTCAGCCTGAGTAAAGACTGGAACCTCATTATTCGTTGGATTACTCCGGTCATCTACCAACCCTATGCCGTTAATGTGCCGCAGCCACCGGGGCCACCTGTGCAAGTGCAAACCGGCGTGTATGGCCTCGGCGACATGCAACCCGCATTTTTCTTTTCCCCAAAGAAGAGCAAAGTGACTTGGGGTGTCGGGCCGCAGTTGCTTCTGCCAACAGCGACAAACACGGGTCTCCTTGGGCAAGGCAAATTCGGCATGGGTCCAACAGCAGTGGCTCTGATACAGCCAGGCAAATGGACAGTCGGGATTCTTGTGAATAACGTCTGGTCGGTCGCCGGACATCCTGAACTCCCCAACGTGAACCAGTTCCTGCTGCAATATTTCATCAACTACAACTTATCGAAGGGATGGTTTCTTACCTGGCAGCCAACCCTCACGGCCAACTGGGAGGCTTCGAGCGGCAATCGATGGGTAGTTCCTCTGGGCGGCGGCGTTGGAAGAATCATGAAATTGGGAGCGCAACCGGTGAACGTCGGCATTCAGTTCTACGGCAACGCTGTCTATCCGAACGGTGGGTCGCCGTGGACTCTGCGGCTCCAATTCGCATTCTTGTTCCCCAAGATGCCGAAGAAGTAGTGGGAAAATATGGTTGAGACAAATTCCTCACAAGTCGAAAGTTTCTCCATCACCCGCGGTGGTCCGATGCATTGGCTGCTAGCTCGCCTCGGACATGCCGGGGATGAACGCCAGTTAGTTGTTCGCAGAGCTTTGCTGGCCGTCCTCATTACGTGGCTTCCCCTGCTTATCCTTTCCGTGGTGCAAGGACAGGCATGGGGACACGGGCTCAAGATTCCGTTTCTGCGGGATTTTGCTGTGAACGTACGTTTCTTGATTGCGCTTCCAATTCTGATCTTGGCCGAATCGGGAATTGACCTGAGATGGCGAATCCTTGCCTTTGAGTTTCTCAGGTCCAAACTCGTGGCAGACGCAGACGTTCCGTTATTCGAGGCCTTGTTCGAAAAGACTAGTCGCTTGCGAGACCGTGTTCTGCCGGAACTCTTACTGTTGGTTGCCGCTTTCTTGCCCTCGCTCTTCGTCAAGACCGAGCTATTGATGAGTGGCACTTCTAACTGGCACACAACCGGCATTGGAGCCAGCGAACTGAGCATGGCGGGCTGGTGGTTCAACTTTGTCAGTGCACCTTTCTTTCGTTTTCTTTTGTTGCGGTGGTTCTGGCGATTGTTTCTTGCGACTCTGTCGCTTTGGCGATTATCAAGGATGAAGCTGTACCTGGTCGCCACACACTCTGACATGGCTGCTGGTCTGGGTTTTCTATCCTTGGGCCAGAAGGCGTTTAGCCCGATCGTCTTCGCGGGCGGGACGGTAGTTGCTGGGCAAGTTGCCAACGCCATCGCGTATCAAGGAGCAACGCTCTCGTCCATGAAGTTTCCGATGATTGCGTATGGCGTCCTGGCGATCATTCTTCTGGTTGCTCCACTTCTGGTCGTCACGCCGGTCTTGATCAAGGTCAGAAAAAAAGCGCTGCTTGAGTACGGAGCCTTGGTGACCGACCACAACCAGCAGTTTGATCAAAAGTGGGTTCAAAATAAAAAGTCATCGGACGAGAAAATCTTGGGCTCCAATGACCCGTGTTCCTTGATCGATCTCGGTAGCAGTTTCCTTGTTATAAGACAAATGGGGATTGTGCCGATCGATAAGCCCACTCTGGTTACTTTGGCACTGGCCGCAGCATTGCCCATGATTCCGGTGGTTTTCTTGGCAACGCCAGTGGACGAACTGATCCAATTAGTTCTGAAGATGCTCGGTTGAGTTTGCGTGGACTTGACAGTCAAAGAATTGGCGAGTGGCCGCAATAAGGGCCGTAACAAGAGATGCGGATTGTGTTCAAAATTATCTGGCTGGCTCTTCTCACGCTGCCTTTCCAGCAGATGCTTCACGCCCAGGATCTAATCCCGCGCGGATATTACATCACTCCCATTCATTCCAATGCCATCATCCTGACCTATTCTTTCTACGACGGGGATGTCCTCTTCAACAACGCGCTCCCGATTACGGACGCGACAGCGACAATCCACATCTCTATTTTTACCTACTATCATTCGCTGAGTTTCTTTGGCCGCTCAGCTAACATTACCGCGTCATTGCCTTACGGTGTAGGGAACTTCAAGGGGAAATTTGTTGGCAACGACTCCGCACCTTACCGTTCCGGGCTGCTGGATTCCATTTTTCGTTTCTCGGTGAATCTCAAAGGTGGCCCAGCAATGTCCGTGAAGGAGTTTCAATCGTGGCAACAGAAGACCATTCTAGGTGTGAGTCTTAAGGTCGTTGCCCCGACGGGTCAGTATGACCCGACCAAGCTGATCAACAATGGCTCCAACCGCTGGGCCTTCAAACCTGAACTGGGGTATTCCCGGCGCTGGGGCCACTGGGTGCTCGATGCCTACGGGGGCGCGTGGTTCTTCACGACCAACCCTGATTTTTTCTCGCACAACGCGTACTTCCCGGGGACACAATCTCAAGCGCAAGCCCCCATCGCTTCATTCGAAGGTCATGTGAGTTACGACTTCAAGCCGAGACTTTGGGTTTCGCTCGACAGCAATCTCTGGCTCGGTGGGCGGGTTACTGTGAATGGCGTTGAAAATTCCAATACCCTCCAAACAAACTCCCGCATCGGCGTCACCGCCTCAATCCCCCTGAGCAAGCACCAGAGTCTCAAGGTTGGCTACAGCGATGGCACTTACATCAGGTATGGCGGGAACTATCAGAACGTTTCGGTGGCTTGGCAGTATTCCTGGCTGGGCAGGCCTAATTAACAAATCCCGCGGTACGCTATCTCTCGTTCCCACAGTTTGAACAGTACGGTTTCCAAGACCGTTGTAGCTACGAACTGGCCTCGGACGACCGCTCAACTCCAGCGCGCTACCTAATTAAGGTGGCAGTGACCGTCCCCTCGAACCATTCTCGGTTCAGACCGCTACCCCGCCGAGGTAGCGCTCAAATGAGATGTACAACGGTTTACAGGACTGTAGTAGTCCATTGGGAACTCGGAACTGACCATCAGTGTCGGCATCCAAATAGCGTCCAAAATGCGATCTGATTCGCGACTAGCATTACTGATTCACAAGGGATTGTTGGTCGTCTCAGTTTGTATCTCTTTTCTTCAAAGCCTTTGTTCGTCAGTATGCCATCCGTGCCACTAAATTTGGGCCCGATACTGACATCAGCTTTCGTGCAGTGAGAACAGCGCGACTCGGAATCTCGGTACTGAAAAAACGAGGGGCCATTGAGGGGCCAATAAGGATTCCTTTGGATTTCCTATTGTTCCTTTTCAATGCCTTAGCGTTCCGCAGCATTTCTTCCAAGTCCTTTAGATTCCGATCGGTGTTGTTTTCGATCCCCACCGCCCCTACCAATCCTTGTTCCTGAAAACACAAGAGTTCTGCCGGCGTCTCCTGGCGTGTACCCCGCGTGTACCTTTCGGTCAGGCCGTTTTGCAGTCCAGCCAGCCGAAAAGGCGACACCTTAGCCTTTACGAAGTGAACGTTTAGAAAATGGAGGCAGCGATAGACGGGATAGCTTTTTCGGAGCGTCCTGGACAATCACAACAGCCCATTTTTTGGCGCGAGTGAAGGCATTGTGTAGAGGTCGCCTTTGCGAATCCAGACCGCCACTGACACTTCGGCGCGAATTCCTTCCATCACGATACGGATCTTCTCCTCGGCGGGAAATCTCCTGCGGCTGGCTTGCTTGGCCCGGCGGATCAACTGCCGCGCCGTCTCTCCACGGCGCCAGCCAACCCTGCCCTCGCGCAGGGTTGCCCCTCTCTCCTCACTCTCATACTCCACTTGCTCTTCGTCCTGCTCCGGCTTCTTCCTGAGTTCCTCTTCCATGGCTCACCCTTGATCCTGCGCTTCCTAGCGCCTGTCGGGTGAAGCGAAAAGCTCAAAACCTATAGCTTACTAATCCCCGTATCACTCTCCCATTTCCGCTGAAGTCAGACAGAACCTAGTCGCTGTGTGGAAAAACCACGCCGGAGTCACCGCCAATGGTACGCGGTTGAGATTTCAGGTGCTGCTCGAGGCTTTTAGAAGAGCGAAAAGCGATTTACTCTTTAGGGAAAGGATCGTGTCACTCTTTGAGATCGGCAAACCTATCCTGAGCCAATCCCAGGATAACCGCGAAGACCATGGCGGTGGAGACACCAAACAGGAGCATTCCATTGCCGGCTTCCAGGGGTCCCAGCATTCTCCAGCGCGGGGACAAAAGCACGTCTCCATAGCCCAATGTCGTGAAGTTGACGGCAGAGTGGTAGTAGGCAGTTCCCATGTCCGCAAATTCACCGCAGAGGAGGAATATGAGCGCCCATAGGGCCATCTCGATCAGATGCGCCACCATTGCAAACAGGATTACGAGCACGACAATTCTCGTATCGCTCCAGAAGCTCCTTCCCGTGTGGCCAAGGCTTTTCTCCCGGCGAACAAACCAAAGCGTCCCGGCCAGCGGCATCGCATGGATCAGAATCGTGCACAATATTGCTACGCTGCTGACCGCGAGCGGCAACAAGATCGGGATTTGATGAATTTGTATTATCCCTGCATCAAGAACAGACACGATTTAGTCCCTCCCAGAACCGTCTTTTATCCCACTCAGGATGAGTTTCAGGTGCCACATGCTCCGCTTGGATAGTAACGGGACCCGCTAGCCTACCCGGTTCTCCAATCTCCTTGCTTGCCTACTGGCACGAACCGTCGTCCACAAACTGATTCGACGACGCCATCGACGCCAGCGACTGCCAACAGGTCAATAGTTTCTGCTCCAGGGGGTCGCTGCTCAGGGAGTCGGGCGCAAGATAGTCCCTATTCGCGGTGATTTTCAGGTACTTATCCGTCAGTGCCCCCATGTTATTGAACTCGTTGACCAGCAGCGGAAACGCCTGCCGGTCCATGTCCGTGCTCGCCATCGCTTCCGTATGCTTCAGGGTTGCTTGAATTTGCCGCCTGAAGTTCCCGAACCATTCATCCGACAATGGATAGCCCCGCTCGATACCAGTCTTTAACGTCGCGTGCCATTCCAGGATTTCCCGCATCGATTCGATTCCCGCGCCGAGGAATGGCTTAGAAAGACCGACCGGTGGCGTGGGCGCCGACTGCACCGCTTGCGATGACGTATCGCCGCTCCCCGCCAACGTCAGAATGATCTGATTCCCGACGAAGCGCAGCGATCCGCCCGTGATCCGCGCCAATTCGTCTACTTCCACATAGTTTTTACCCTGCACCTGAAGCACTCTTGCCTGCCCCTGCGGGCCGTCCATTAGGAGCGAACCTGTCTGTTGAGCCATCAGGACCAGTGCCGACAACAGCAGGATCGCCACCAGCATCACCCATGTTCGAATCGCGTTCCGATGCATATCGCCCTTCTCCCTCAAGTTTGTCTCTCTCGATGCAGCATATGAAATGTGAACGTTTTGCCCCGAGACCGAATTCCCGCGGAACTAGCAGACTTCGACGATAACGAGAGACACATCGTCGGTGAGGGGGCCATGCGTCCACGACGTCACGCCATCAACAATTGCCTGCCTCATTTCCGGAAGTGTTCGCTTGGCCGATTGGCGGACCAACGCTTCCAGCCCTTCGACACCGAGCATCGCGTCGTGTTCGTCAAAAACCTCCGTAAGCCCGTCCGTGTAGAAAATCAGCCGGTCACCGGGATCGAGGTCGATTTCTTTGGCGGCCTCGAATGGCGCTGTTTCAGAGACGCAACCAAGAATGCCGCTCTTCGAATCGAACAGCCGGACTCCGCCTTTTGATGCGAGCATTATTGGAGGATGGCCTCCGGCAGCGAGACTCACGTGGCGCCCGCGCTGACCAAAACGGGCTATGGCCATCGTGAAGTAAAAGCCGTCCAACGCAATGCGGTTATACACGAAGTCGTGAAGGCGCCGCAGCAAGGTGCCGGGCCCAATCTTGTGATCGAGCTGGTGCAGAGCTTCGGAGTAAATCCGGTTGGCCATAAGTGCCGAACCGATGCCATGGCCGGACACGTCGCACATGACGAGGTTGAGAAATTCGTCGCCCTGCGGGTGGACGACGCCGAAGTCGCCGCCGATGGTATGCGCGGGGCTGTAATACGCCTCGACGGCGAGGTCATTCCAAACCAGGCTGCGGGGCGCGAGCGATTGTTGGACGCGAGCAGCGAGAGAGAGTTCGGCCTCAATTTCCGTCTGCCGCTTCTCGAGTTGGGCGTTGGATTCGCGAAGTTGCTCCTCGACGCGCTTCTGTGAGCTGATGTCGGTTATGATAAGTAGGTCGTATTCCTGTCCGTCCGGCGCCTGAATCCCTCGCCCGCTGAAGATCGCCGGGATCTTCTCGCCATTTTTGCGAGGCAGGTAGAACTCATAGCGATGGCGCCCAGAGCGGTGGCCTGATTCACGCTGTCGCATAACGTACGGAATATCTGTCGCCGGGAAGAGCGCATCAGGCGTTCGGCCTTCGATCTCCCCACGCTCGTACTGTGCCATCCGGATCAGCGCTTCGTTGGCGAAAACTATACGAAGCTGATCATCGACGATGACCACTCCCTCGTTGAGCTCTTCAAGGATGCTCTCCATCTGGCGAAGCCACTCCGGAGTTTGGATGTTGGCGTCAGGCATGGCTTGGCTCAGTCGAGCAGGCCGCTGATTCTGCAGGTGTCGGCGAGGGGGCCTGCACATCCCAGCGGATGATTTTCAGATCGAGCACGAAGATGCTGTAAAGCACGGGCACCAAGAGCAAGGTGATGAACGTTGCCACGGCAAGTCCGCCTATCTGCGCATAACAGAGAGGCTGCCAGAGGGGCCCTCCTTCAAGCGCCAGTGGGAAGAGGGCCAAGATGGTCGCTAGTACCGTGATCATTACGGGCCGGATACGCTGGATGCCTGCGTCCGGAAGGGCCTGCTCGAGAGGCTCCCCTTTCTCATGCATTTCCTCGATGAAATCGAAGAGCACGATGACGTGGCTTACGATCACTCCGATCAAGCTGGCAATGCCCAGAAAGGCCATAAATCCAAACGGCGTATGCATTACCGAGAGGGCGATCAGAGAACCAACCACTCCGTAGGGAGCAGCGGCGAATACCAGAAGAGGTTTTACGGCGTTATTGAATTGAATCAATAGCGCGAGATAAATCCCGACTAAAGAGATCAACAGAACGAGTTTGAGGTTGTCGAATCCGTCGATTTGTTTGGCCCGTTCGCCACCAATCCGGAGTTGATAACCCGGCGGGAGATTTTTCTGGAATTCCTGCATTTTTGGAAGGATCTGGTTAAGCACCTCAGAGGCGAGAACACCAGGCTGGGGATAACACAGTATGGAAATGGTGCGAAAATGCTCGCGGCGCCTGACGCGACCCGTTTCCAAAGAATTTCCGACCGTGGCGATCGACGTCAGAGGCACCCGGTTGTTGGTCTGTGAAGAGTAAATATAGAGGTTCTTGATGTCCGCAAGCTGAGCACGTTCCTCCATACGTAGGCGCGCCACAATCGGGATGTTCTTGTCGCCTTCCTTGAAGACGCCCACTGTTGCGCCGCTCATGGCCGAAGTCGACGCCTCGGCCACATCGGCGTTGGTAATGGCTGCCACGTTGGCGCGGTCTGGATCGATCTGAATCCTCTGTTGAACATTGTCAGGGAACCAATCATCACGAAGAACGGCGATGCCCTGAGCTTGCCTGACGATGTCCTGAGCCTGCCCGGCAATTTGTCGCAGGGTGCGAATATCGCTGGCTTCATTTCTGGCGTCAACGTCCTCCTGCCCGGAGATCAACAACTCGACAGGGTTGTCCACAGGATTGGTTTGAAGCTGGCGAACGGTAACCCACGCGCCTGGTACTTCTTTGTCCAGAGCATCCTGGATCGGACGAGCTAACATTGGCGAAGCCTCTTTATCCGTGACCTCAACAATCATTTGCGCGTAGTTGGTCTGCGGCATTTCGGGCGAGACTGAAAACCAGAAGCGAGGTCCCCCGCCGCCGGCAAAGGTCGTCAGTGACTTGAGAAGATGCCCACGGTTTTCTTTTGTAGTGACGTCAGGCGAATTGTCAATCACTTGTCGGACGACTTTCTCGGCCTGCACGGCAGCATCGTTGGTGACGCTCAAGGGAGTGTCATTCGGCAACCAAATATCCAAATAAAACCAATACTGGACATCTTCGGGAAAGAATTGGGTCTTAAGTCGAGAACCGAATAACCCGCCCCCAATCAGGAAAACCAAGGACGCACCGAGGACCGCCCAACGGTGTTTTATGGCTTTGCCGACGAGCCTGTTGTAGAAACCGTAAAATCCCCGCTGGCGCATCTCCTCGATGGTCGGTTCTCGCTTTGCCGGGGCACGCAAAATGTAGTAGCCCAGGAACGGAACAAAGGTCATCGCGACAAAGTACGCGCACAGCAGAGAAACCGTCATCACCACCGGGAGGCTCTTCAAGAACTCGCCGGTATTGCCGGTGAGCATCAAAAATGGCAGGTAGGCGATAACATTCGTGATTGTGGCGTAAAAGATCGCCGTGGCGAGCTTCGTCGGGCCACGCCAGCAGGCAATGCTGCGCGGAAACCCTTCCGCCAAGTGACGTTTGATGCCGTCTCCTGAGACCACCGGCACGTCCACGAGAAGGCCCAGCGCGATGATCAGCGATGCGATGGAGACTTGTTGGAGATCGATTCCCAACAT